>Ga0181568_10004513_pt1 | contig 12384 bp, 9 predicted proteins | sample 101ome_20_FD_133758 | JGI IMG/M metagenome (GOLD analysis project Ga0181568, IMG submission 133758) | Coastal salt marsh microbial communities from the Groves Creek Marsh, Skidaway Island, Georgia - 101404AT metaG (megahit assembly) | ecosystem: Environmental > Aquatic > Marine > Intertidal zone... | reverse complement strand
TGCTTTGAGTGCCGCTATTTCCAGTAATAGCTCGCATTTCAGCAATAACGCCAGCGCTACCAAAAGAGTTTTCAAACTCAATATTGCCTATGTGCAGGTCGTTAGAGTTTCCTCTATTTCCAGAAACTCGCACATAGGAGTCTCCACCGCTTTCTACATGCAGTAACCTATCAGGACTACTCGTCCCAATCCCGACGCGGTTATTAGTTGCGTCAACAACAATCGTATCTGTGTCAACAGTCAAACCATCGCTGACCACATCACCCGTTACGTCGATGCCTGTGGAGGTGGTGGCGAGTTTGGCAGAGCCATCATAGAAAAGAGTAACCGCAGCATCTTCAGTTGCACTAATCATTGCCTCTGTGTTGGCAGAGTTTCTAACCCTTAAATCCCCTGCTAAAATGCGAAGATTTCCAGTACCCGTGTCGTCGATATAACTATGGTTACCATCATGATAAATCTGTAAGTCAGAATCAGCGCCGAAAATTGCCTTCTCATTATCGGCAAAAGAAAGACTTCCCACAAGAGAAACATCATCATTTGCATCAATCGAAATCGAGTTTGTCGAAGCACTCGCATCGATTGAAGTTACGCGCAGAATCTCCGCAGTGTTAAAACTATCATATGCAATAATATAAAGAAGCTGTCCAGCATTTGTAATTGCAGGGCTAAAATTAATTGTGGAGCCATCTACCGCTGTATAATCGCTCTCACTTAACAATAGGCCGTTTAAATAAACTTGTACATAACCAGGAATATAGCTTCCTGCTGGAGAAAGTGCTGAAAGGTCAAACTGCGTATCATTTCCAGCCGTCGTATATTCATACACATTATAAGTTGCCTGAGAGCCTACATTTCCTCCACCTAATAACGTATTCAATTCTGTAATTGCAGATTGGACGTTTGTAGCGGTAAGTCCTGAAATACTGTTATCATAGGGAACTGTTGCCGTAACCTGATTAAAGGTAACATTATCCGTTGTTTCTACAGATTGACCGATTGCAATACTTCCACCCGTGAGAGTTACGCCCGTTCCTCCAGTAAATGCGGCTTGAGCACGAGCATTTGTAAAGTACAGATTTGTAGGAGAGCCCCCTTCATTAATATCGTCGGTTACAAGAGTTACAGAACTTCCAAGAGCTGTATCATAACTATTAATTGTAATTGAAGAATTTTCGAGAGAAGCGTTTCCTAAACCTGTCGGGCTTCCTGCGGGATCGATTACAAAATCAGCGGGAACGGCAAAGTTTCCAACAAATATGGAGGATCCGTCGTCCTGTAATACATCCGCTAAAAATCGAGCTTTTGACTTTGCCATTTAATTACTCCTAAAATACTGTTTTACGTATTTTTACGCTGTCGCCTCTTTTTACGACAATTGTTTGTGTTGCTGCTTTTCGAATTGTTACGATGCTATGACTCATATTTTATTCCTTATGCTGTAGTAATGCTTAAACTATCGACCCCATAGTATCCGCCCAAAACTTTAACTTTTGCTGCTTGGGTAGCTGTACTTGCACCCTCGGAAGAAACCGTAACTGTTAGAGTGAGACCATTTACTGATGTAGATATAGGTCTATCATCACCAAAAACTTTAGTAGGCCCTCCTAATACAGCTACGGCGCTGTTTCTTTGTCTAAGCTTTATAAAGTAAGAAGCTGCTTCCATAGGATCTGTATTTCCGGCATGCGTTAAGTCAAGAGTTACCATCGCAGTATCATAAACACTACTAGTATTTTTAAATACGATGGTTATTTCTATATCAGCGTTTCCTGAAGAATCATTCCCTAATAAAGAATAAGAACCTTCTGCTTCTAGAAATCCACGAGCTGAACTCAAATAGTTAAAATACCGAACCGGGCCATTCGCAATCAAATCTCCATCAACATGAAGCTTCGCTGCTGGAGACTCAGTGCCAATCCCAACGTTGCCTCCAATCAGGGTTTTTCCAGTGCTTAAATCATGGTTAAATTTAATAAACGCTGTTCGTGCATTACCAGAATTATTATAAACAGTTTTTGACCCTAAAGAATTAGTTGAATCTCCAGAAGTAAAATGAATTTGATTCGTGTTATTTTCAGTACTAATACCCCACTCTACATAAGGCTCGTAGTCTGCAAATATAATAGTATCGCCTTCATTTGAGCCTTGTTGTATGGCTATTGCAGCTTTTGTTGAATCGGTAGCTCCAGAAGCATAGACTTTTAATGCTGCTGCATTTGCTGATGAGTTGCCCGCAATACCTGCTTTTATCGTTCCATTAACTTCGAGCTTTTGAGTCGGATTAGTAGTGCCAATCCCGACGTTGCCGTTACCTCTAATAGATAATCTTTCATCAGTAGTAGCATCTCCTGCAACAGATCCCAAAAAGAATCCAAGACGTCTATCCGCTTGTTGATTATTGTTGAAAGACATAATGTACATGTCTTGTTGGTTAGCAGCAAACTTAATTGCATTATATATGCCGTTGCCTGTTGCGGAGTTGCCAATACGTAAAGTACTGTTTGAATTAGCTGCGGTTACATCTGTTGACGAGTGAGAGGTTTGAATATCTAATTTTGCGCCCGGATTATTAGTGCCGATACCGAGGTTGCCAGAAGAATTAATTATAAAGCGAGTTTCATTTGTAATATTGTCAAAATATAAAAAAGCATCATCTGAACCTCTATGGTAAAGTACTCCATGGTTTACACCAGCATGTGCAAATCTTAAGCCAGAGTTGGCAGTAGCTTCAGTTGAGGTAGAGCTGTCAGCTCTTATCCAAGCTTCTCCAACATCGTAAACATCAAGAGCATAATCTGGAGAAGTCGTCCCCACCCCGACGTTGCCCGTTGGGAATACTACTCTATTGTTAGCTCCACCTGAATCAGCATAAACTCCAAAATATTCGGCAGAGGTTCCATTATTTAAAACTTTCAGTTCAAATGGATGTTCAGAGTCATATCGTGCAGCAATATCAGCAGAATAATTTGTATCTGCAGTATTTGGAGTAAATCTTAATGTTCCATTAATATCAAGCTTTTGAGCTGGAGACCCAGTGCCAATCCCGACGTTGCCGCTAGCTGCGATAATAACAGCATCATCCGTTGCTCCACTTAGATTAAATGTGTGATCTAAAGCAATGTTTCTGTTTCTTATATAAGCCGTACCCGATCTATTATAATATTGAGTAGATGCAACTCCAGCGGCCGCAGTTGGGAAAAACTCTATGCCCTGAGCACCATTGGTAGATACTACCAAAGTTCCGTTAGGAGAAGTGGTGCCGATACCAACTTTTTGATCTCTCGAAACTGTTAAAACTTCAGTATTATTTGTTTTTAGAAAGATTTGACCAGCACCTGAGTTATTTCCACTAGAAGGAATTCCTCCGGAAAGTGTTAGATCTCCTGCAAAAGCCCCTAATCCTGTATTATCAACTCCGAATCCGGCACGAACTTCGACATCACCTCCGGCAGAAGCTTGTTGTGGGCTTCCTCCAGTATAGGCATCATTTCCCTTAATAATGAGACCTTTCGCCGAATTGCGAAAAGTATCTGTCGCATTATCTTCAATTCCAATCTCAAAATTTCCAGAAGTTCCTGAAGGTGCTTCGATATTCCCGCCTGTAGTAATTCGAAATGCTTCTGTTCCCGCATTATTAAAAGCGAGAGCGTATCCGTTATTCGTTACTAGTCGAACAGATAAGTCATCCGCACCGGCAACTCCCAACATATTTGTGCCACTGTTTTGCCACATTTGTGTAAAGTCAGAGACAGCATTTGAGAAAGTTGCGTTCGCATCGTAGTTTGTAGAAAGCAGATAATTTGAGCTGGCACCTGCTCCGATTGCGAGAGTTCCTGAGTCGTAAATTGAAGCTTTTGAACTTCCATCTACAAGAAAAGTAATCTTTGAAGAAGCATCTAAATCTGATTGATCTGCAGAAATTACAAACTCTGCTCCGTTGCTATAAATTTGATTTACGCCACTTACGTCTGTATCTTCAAAACGAATTGCTGGTGCAGCCGCTCGAAGATGAAGAGATTCTCCAGGAGCCGTAGTACCAATCCCAACATTTTTATTAAAAGACCAAGAATCGCTCGAAGTAGTATAGAGAAGAGTAGCAAACTCATCGGGTGATGCATCCGGAAGCAGAACACTGAGTCCTGCTCCGGTGTTTTGAGCGTTTGTAGTTGCGCCCGAGCCGAGCAAAATATTATTGTCAGCAATTTCTACAGTTGTAGAATTTACTGTTGTCGTTGTTCCGGTAACCTGAAGATCTCCCGCTACTACGAGGTCTCCATTTGGTCCGATAATATCTGCTAAGTCTCTTGCGCGTGTCATTTTCTACTCTCCAGGTGCCTGCTGTGAGGCGGCGTATGCGTCAATAATTTCTTGAGTCCAAACTGCATTTGCGATTGCTTGAACTTCGGCGGATTGTGATGAAATGTCATCACCTGGTGCTACTACGTGACGATGAAAGCTACTTGAAATTACAGTGCCATCTTCCACGATTTGTGTAGCTGTTCTTACTTGAATGTGTTTATAGTCTCCGACAATTTCAATTTTGTCTTCGACTGTTCTCTTTTCGAGTGCCATAGTTTTCTCCTTTATGGTCCGTCCCAATCATCCGAGTGGGATATTATGAAAAATATGTGATTGAAAATGCAATATTAGTAGTTCCTGAAGACGTAGCGTACGAAGGGAATACTATCGCTAAGTCTGTATTATTTCCTGCGCTATTATTAGTTACTATACCTACTGCACGACGAAGTGAATCCCAAGCAGAGCCAGTTGCTCTTGAGTCATTTGAATCCATATAAAAACCACCAGTTGGAAGTGTCATAACTACTATGGCTTCTGTCCCTCCCGTAGTAACAGAAAGTCCCGTTATTCTCCCCTCTATAGTTAGGTTTCTTCCTACTCGTGTGTAGCGAGCATCTTGTAATGTTGCGGTTCCTGTCATATTAGCTAAACCACCAAAAGTCGCAGTATAGGTTCCCGTGTTATAATTTGCAACAATTGAATTTTTCTGAATTCCAATAACACTTTTTTGAATGTAATACTCTGAAGCTCCGATTGTAGGAAAAGCAACTTGTTTCGACCCGCTATAAGTAAAGGAATCTTCTGTATTGTGAGAAACAACAAAAAAAGATCCTCCAGTAAAATTTCCAAATAGCGCCCAAAACTCATAAGAAGAGTTTGATTTTTGAAGAATCACAATATCAATCGGAGCATTCGAAGAGTTTCCATCTACATATTGATAATATTGTGCATCTCCGAAAAATACTGAGGTTTGTTGAACTTGTGAGGAATCGAGACCAGTCTGAGCAGAAGAATTATTTGAAGTTCCAAATCTTAATTCTGAAGTTTGTGTTTGTATATTTTCTGCATTATAACCGCTTCGTGCTACAAATTTAAAGTGAATACTTTTTCCACTTTGACTTGTTGCAAATGTTCCAAGCCTTACCCACTCAGAGGAAGAGACGGTGTTTGGCACATTATAAGTTTTTGCAAGCTGTGTTTCGGCTCCTACAGATTTAATTGCACCATTCGTATCAATTAAAGTTTGTCCGTCTACTTGTAGCCCCGCTCCCAATAAATTGAGCGCTCCGTCTGACTCCATTCGCATATTCACGACGGGAGTAGTAGTGCCAGCTACAAGACCTCCTAATTCTATAATACCTGTTCCGGTATTCGGCAATCCATTTCCAAAACCAATGAATCCTGAAGGTCTAATCGAGTCTTCTTGAACTAAAACGTCATTATCGTATCTTCCGTTACTGTAGATAACTGCACCGAGAGCATCTCCTGCGGCAGTAAAAGACAGGCTCGAACCTTCATCAACCCCGTTTGTTTTTGTATGCCCAAGGCGAATCTGTGTACGATAATTTGTATAGGTGTCTTCAATTACATGAACATCGAGAGGAGCGTCTGGATTGAGTGTTCCAATTCCGACATTTCCGGTGTCTCCTTTAATAGTAAAACGAGTAGTGTACGTATCAGAAAGTGCGCCACTTCCTACAGACTGAGTTCCACTTGCAATCTCAAAGCCTCTGTCTACTACTTCTTGAGCCGCAATTCTCCAGTTGTAGTGACTGGCACTTGAAGTTCCAAAGTGATATTCAGGGCTATCGTTTACGTGTAAGATGTTTCCCGCTCTATCAATAGTAAGAGTTTCGCTTGGCACTCCTCCGTCATAGGTATAAAGAAAGAACTCCCCGCTATTGTCTACACTATTTGCTCTTCGAAAGCCGTGATATCCAATTAAATTGTTTACTCCAGCAGTATCCTCAATACTATAAGATATATAATTCCCAAAACCATTTCCCATATCTCCAGAACTTGTGGACTTTAGTTCGAGAACTCCTTGAAGACTTCCAGTAGCAGTTGTAGTTCTTTCTGCACGAATTGCAATATCTTGATCTGCAACAGAATGAAGTTTTCTTTGCGGGTCGTCAGTACCAATTCCTACGGCTTCCTCAACAAATAATTCTCCTGCCACATAGTTTTTGGGGTTGGGCGAAGATGTAGGTAAAGTTTCTGTTCCGCTAGTAGAGCCCGACACAATTCCTTCGGTGGCCGTAATTGTTGCAGAGCTTTGAGAGCTGCCATAAACTTTTACAGAGATGCTTTGATTATTTACACCGGCTCGTGCTTGAAGCTCATAATTTCCTGTAGAAGTTTTTAAAATTCGAAGTTTGCCTACATCTTTTCCTGTAAGAACTGCATCGTCTAAATTGTTTGATGCTCCGCTTGCTCTTCGATAGCTTGCTACATATTCGACCTTGTATTGAGAGTTGCTAACACCATGATTAGAGTTAGGATAAATTAATTCGATTTGCTGGGAATGGCCCGAAAAAGAAGTATCTGGAAGAATAACATCACATACTTTTCTCCAGGTGCTTCCGAAACTTGATGAATTTGTATGATGCCAAATAAAGCTATAACCTTCGGCATTATTGGCATCTCCCGCCTGATAAAGAAGTTTACCAGTTTTTGTTGTGCTCCCTATTGAAACATTCCCACTAGAGTCGATGCGCATGCGTTCTGTCAGCGTACCTGTAGTTGCTGCTGCAAGGCTAAACACTAAATCACTAATACCGCCTGTTGTGGATGCAGTATTTGCTGCTATTTCTACATGAGTTTTTGCACCACCATCTGAAATATCTGCATTATAAAACTGTAAAGCGCCCCAAGTGCTGTCATTATCCCAAGTTCCTTCTGTTGTAGTAGTAGAAATTCGTACTACGGAAGGGTTTATTGAGGTTGCACCAGTAGCAGAAGAAACTTCAAGTAGCTCAGCAGGACTCGTAACACCAATCCCGACATTGCCGTTTGCATCAATCACTAAATTATCTTGAGGTGCCGAAGCATCAAAACTTGTTACACGTAAAACATTTGCAATATCAAAACTATCTAAAATTGTAACAGTAATGATGTCATTCAAATCTGCCGCCGCGCCCAGAACAATTGTTTGTCCGTCCGTCGCCGTATAGTCTGCCTCCGCTAATAATACACCGTTTAAAAATACTTGAATATATCCAGCGATATAAGAAGGCGTAGGAGACAGTCCGAGATTTGCCAAGTCAAAAGTAGTTTGATTAGTAGTAGCGGTAAACTCATAGGAGTCAAAACTTGCTTGAGAGCCTACGTTTCCGCCACCTAGAAGATTGTTCAGCTCTGAAATTGCTGACTGAACATTTGTAGCGGTCAGTCCTGAAATACTGTTATCATAGGGAATGGTTGCTTCCGTGCTTACCGTTAAAGTCCCAATAGTACCTGTTGTAATATTTGCGGTTGTAAAGTTCGGAGTCGAAGAGCCTGCATCAAGATAGTCTTCAATCTTTGTATTGAGAGATGCAGTAGTTGCTTGATTTGAAACATTTCCAATAAAGATATTTCCATCATTCAGGTTCGGAGTTGCGTTTGAACGACCTGCACCAGTAATTTTAATCGAACCATTATTATCCGCACGAGTAACTTTTGCGATTTTTTGAATAGCAGCAGTTTCGCCTGTCGGAGGAGTATCAGTATATTGTCCTGCAGTAGTTGATACAAAAAGTTCATCTCCTTCAGTAAAAGTAGAAGTATTCAATCCTGAAAGAGTACCAAACGTAACAACTTCTACATTTGCGTTTTGATTTCCACCAATAGAAATAATACCAAAAGCAGGCATTTTTGCAAGGTCATCGGCATCAGCTTTTGAAACTACAGTTGTATTTCCAGAAATTCCTGAAATATAAACTACGTCTCCTTTTGCTAAAACTTCTCCTGCCTGGGCATGAAACTCAACCGCCCCTCTTAAATCTCCAATAAACTCATTTGCTTCTACATCGCCTGTTACAGTAATTCCATCAACAGTAACTTCAGCTACGTCGGTTCCACTGACTTGAAATTTAAGATTCCCGGTACCAGTGTCATTAATAATACTGTTTGATCCATCGTGAAAAATTTCAAGGTCATCATCATTTCCAAACTTTGCTTTTACGTTGTCGGTAAATGAGAGACCTGTAGTAGTATCAATACTTACTTCGCGAGTAGCAATTTCAACTTCAATATCAGTGTTGAGAGGAGGAGGAGTTGCCCCGAAATCAAGAGTAGTTCCTGAAACAGTATAGTTTGATTTTGACTGATAGATACCGTCAATATAAACAGAAATATTATTTACGTCTTCAGGAGCTACAGAAAGAGTGAAAGAGGTAGTAGAACCGTCTCCAGTAAAAGTATTTACTGTGATACGTCCATCACCAATTTTTTTATTAAATGAGAAGATTTGCAGCATATCTGCTGCATCTACAGGCTCAGACAATGTTAAAGTAGTAGAGCTAGTTTCTGTAAAGTCAACAGTTTTTTCTAGCAATACACCATTGAGAAAGACTTGAATGTTCCCAGGATTATAAACAAATCCAATAGAATTATCATCAAGTCCTGTAAATACTGTTTGAGAAGCAGAAGCCGTAAAGATATACTCTTGAACTACGCCAAGATTATAGCCTACTTCTACGATGTGTTCGGTTCCATCGTCTTTTTTGATATACATTTTGCCATCAAAAGTGTTGATAGCAACTTCACCCAAATCAAGTTGGGAAGTAAGTGGTATATTTCCAGAGACTGAGGAACGCTTTAATTTTATTGTCTGTGCCATTTGGGCTCCTTAAAATCGCATATATATGCAAGGATTAATAAAAATTAGTATGTTCCACCATCAATTGTGTTTGTCCAAGTGGGAACTCCAGAAGAGTTTACACTTAAAAGTTGTCCGATTGAATTTGTCGCATCCCAAGTTCCTGCTACAGTTACTTGAAGTGGGTTTGCGGCATTTCCATAAACAATACCGTTTTGAGTAAAAGTAGAGACTCCAGTACCGCCATATTGAACTTCTAAATCTGTTACTAATTCAAGAGTACCGAAAAGGACTGTACCAGGATCCCCTGTAATTACGGAACCTGTATTTGTTGCGTCTTGAATAAAAGTAAACTTACCTGCACTGTTATCATAACCAAAGAAACCGAGTTTTGCTCCAGCAGGACTTCCATCGTCATACCATTGATATTCAATACCTCGGTCAAGCCCATCATTCGAACCTGGAGCGGTATCTCCTGCAAGAGTAAAGAGAGGGTCATCAATAGTAACTGTTTCAGAGTTTACAGTAGTTGTAGTTCCGTTTACTGTAAGATTTCCAGTAATAATTACATTATCGGGAAGTCCTATAGTAATTGTATTTCCTGAAGTAGAAGTTTCGACTTCATTTGCAGTTCCAATTACATTCAAAGGTTGAGAAAGAAGATCTACTTCTGAAGGACTTCCAGTGGTATCGCCCGTAAGTTCAAGAGTAGTAGCAACAGCAACTACTCCAGCCGCACTTAAACGACCACGAGCATCAACTGTAAAAGTCGGAATCTCCGTTGCAGAACCGTAGGAGCCTGCTGATACGCCGGTATCTGTAAGCGAAAACTCAAGATCTATATTTCCGCTATTATTTGTAAAAGCTACGGCTGAAGCCAAACCATCCGCATTAGTGGCATACGTTTGACCGCCAGAAGGCCCAGTGATTTCAATAGTAGCGGAATCAATCAGACCCGTGTAATAAGAACCTCCGATAATAATAGGAGTATTTAGAGGAGCATTATAATCCCCAATAAGCAGTTTATTCGCATACCCTGTATTACTATTAGTGGTATCGTAGGCATATACTAATTCGCCCTGCTGAATACCAGCCGCCGGGGTTCCTGTTCCCGAGGTTCTTTTAATTTTAATCGTATTTGCCATTTAGTTTCTCCTAAAAATATGACCCTGCGTCTAACGTATCTGAGTCATCAGATAGGTTACTTACAATTACGGGAACCCACTCAAAAGTACCTGGACTAGTTTCTCTATATACCTTTAATTGATCATCATCAATATCGTACCAGAGATCTCCCTGTTCTATATTTGGGCCTACAGGTTCTTCTTCTGAGCGAAAGTTTTGGTCGGCAAGCTGCTCTAAAGCAGTTTGTAAATCAGTAGCGGTGATTGTCCCATAAGGAGTTACCTGCACTACTCCGCCAACTAAACCTCCAGTATTTGCGATTTCAATATCGTTTACAAAAATTTTGTCGTTTTGATAGTCTAACTTAATACCCATTAGAAGTTCACCTCAGTGTATTGAACCTCTGCCGCCCATTTTGTATTATTGGTAGTTGCAGCAGTAACTTCTAACCTTAGCGAATCATTCGCATCGTTTGCGGTAATATTCGCATCAAATCCAGGAACATCCTCTCCCAGAATAATTTTTCCCACACTACCGATAATTTCAGTAGTTGTCTCGTCTTTTTTCAAAGCTCCGTTCAGTTGAAAAGCACAAGAGTCTCCACTCGTATTATCTCTTCCAACTATCAAAGCATCAAAAGCTAAAACTCCTTCATCTTGCATTGCGAGCACTGCTCCACCTACACCATCGAGGTAAATCTCTGTAGAAGATGTAGTAACTGTGTCTCCTCGATAAATTGCTCGTCCTGCAACAGAATTTGTAATACTAACGTTTCCGTTATAAGTAGCGGTTCGAGTAACGTCAGCCTTAATTCGTATTTTACCAATAAGAAGAGTATTTACTCTTCCTGTACTATCAATCTCCTGAACATCGTAATTATAGGTTCGAGGTTCAAGAGCGTTTGTTGCCCCTCCCGGAATAGTAATAAAGATAATTCCTTGGGAGGCATCTGGTGAACCGGCACTAACAGGACCAACTTGTAACTCTGCCTGCTCATCTAAAAGTGTTATATCTGATTTGAGCGTAAACCAGTATTGATTTCCTGTTAAATCAATTGGATTACCGTCAACATCTTGAATAAGAAACTTGAGATTCCAAGTATCTCCACGAGCTTGAGGAGTTAAGTCTTGTTGAATGTATGACATTAAAAGGCTCCTTCTACGTCAAGTGAAGATACTTCCACACTTATCACTTCAATTGTTGCTACAGCGACGGCTTCTTCAATATTTACGTTAATCTGTCCTTCATCGAGAGAAAGTTCTTCGTTTATATAAAACTTTTCTCCGAAACTTCCTCGAAAGCCTCTCGTAGCAATTGCTAGTTGTCGTTGTGCACTCACTGTCTTGCCACTATAGTAGTATCTTGAACTGAATTTTGAGTAATACTTAGTGTAATATCTCCTACAGTAATAGAAGTATCTCGAATTGTTTGTGTATTTGCTGCATCGAGACCAAGTATCTGCCAGATTTCAAGCAGTCGATTCTCTGTAGTTGCTCCACCAACAATTGCTGTCTCTGTGATATTAGACCGTGTAAGAGTAACAGATACGTTTTGTGTTGGATTTACTGGATTTTGTCCAGGTTCCCGAGTATATATATTTCCAATAACATCTAAAATATACCCTTTTCCCGAAGTCCAAGGTTGAATTCTCCAACCATTTTCTAAAAAGTAGGTATCCCCAACAAAAGTTTCTGATGTAATCGGGTCTCCCCCAAGAGTGCTTATTGCTTGTAGAAACTTAGTATTATCTCTCTGTAGAGACCATTCTTTCCAGTTACTATAAACGTCACCCTGAATATCAATAGAAGTTTCGCCTTCATTTACAAGAATGAGCTTATTTGGGCCATCAAAAGTTACTTTTTGAGCACCTACTAAATTAGGGTCCCAATAAGTCCATTCTCCGTAATTGAAATGAATCGAAGGCATTACTGAATAATCTCTTTCCAGTTAACTGTAACCATCAGTTTAACGTTATTGTGTAACATTGTTCTTGTCTTAGCATAGAATGACCAGATAACTCTTGAACCTCTAAATCCTTTGATGTATGAGCTACCGCCCGGCCATGCTGGAAGACCCGAAGTATCAACTGGATTTGAGAATGTATCGGTAGTTCTGTCATAGTCATTGTAGACTTCAAACTGATTTGCTGCAATTGG
>Ga0181568_10004511_pt1 | contig 12389 bp, 10 predicted proteins | sample 101ome_20_FD_133758 | JGI IMG/M metagenome (GOLD analysis project Ga0181568, IMG submission 133758) | Coastal salt marsh microbial communities from the Groves Creek Marsh, Skidaway Island, Georgia - 101404AT metaG (megahit assembly) | ecosystem: Environmental > Aquatic > Marine > Intertidal... | reverse complement strand
TCCAATACTTGCTAGAAAAATTAGAACCAACCCCAACATCTAAAAACGATCTTAAGCTTATAATAACTGAGCTACAAACGTTTTTAATCGATAAACTTAACCATGGGGATCTACTCTTAGATTACCTAAACTGTAATTTTAAAAAAACTTTCTTGCCTTTTTTAAAGCTTCTATTACAAAAAGAACTCTCTCCATCTACTAAACTAAAAGAAATTACAAAAAATGCTATACTATTAAGTTATTTAAAAAAAGAAAATCCCCATACATGGGCACTACTTCAATCACCACATCCACCCCCCGTAGAAAACAATCCTTTATCTTTAAAAGAGCAATTAGAAATAAGAGTTACCATTACATCTTTCTCTTGGTTTATTGATGTATGCCATCGTGATGCATCAATTCTTGAAAAATTGCCACAAGAATTTTCTGCTGATGTTTTTCAAAAAGAGATACAACCTCACTTAAAAAATTACCTCAAAATAAAACAAGAAATTTTAGAAATTAGCAAAGATTCAAAACTTCCGGCTTTAAAAAATATTGAGGATCTTGTTGAAAAGATTCCATTTACTAGCCTAGATGCTTTAGACTACTGCCTTGAATTTATAACAATTTTAAAGGACCTTGAGTTAATAACAAATCAAAGACCAGAGCTAAAACCAGAGCTAAAACAACTCCTAAGCCTCGAACTTAACGAAATTAATATAACATCTTTATCCTTAGAAAAATTAAAAGACTATTCTAAACTTATCAAAGATAAATTTGCTAAAATAAATGAGAAAGAATTATTAGATCTAGATGATTTTACAAAACTTACAACAACTCAACAAAAACCTAAGAAACCTAAAAAATCTACGAAATCTACTGAACAAACAGGATCATCGGATCTTCAAAGTATTCCTGAAAGTAAAACAGACCACTTACACTATCTACACAATAATTTAAATGTAATATTTTATGATACGGATATAGATTTAGGAACACGAATTAAAAAAGAAATTGAAAAAATACTCAAAAAAATTACTCTAGATACTCTTTCTAAAGATTCTAATCTTGCTAAAGATTTCGATAGCTACATAAAAGAAGCTGAGGATTTTTTATCAAAACAAAGTGAGAAAATAAACACTAAATTCAATGAAAAATATAAGGGTGCTATTAATCTGCATTTGAAGGATAGAGAATCAAAAATTTCCGAACCTAATTTAAAAAAAATAAAGAATTTATTACTGCATTTTTATCAGTCTTATACTTCAGACTCTCAATTTAGCGAATTTAAGACTCATTTTGAAAATCAATTAAAACTCATAACTGACGTTTGCAAGAATTTTTTAGTAATATTTAAACAAGACCCAGATTTTTTTAATACCGAATTTTCATCATTATTTGATCTTAGCACTACGCTAAATCTTAGTGATGTACTTGAGAAACTTGATAACAAAATTCTAACGTTACCTAGCAAAAAAGCACCCATTGATCCCCCTCCACCATCCGCTTCAGAAGAAAATATCAAACTTTGCCTAAATAAATTAAAGTCTTTGGTAGATACCTTGCAAATAAATGAAGATCAATTTTCCAATTTAACGCAAGTGATCACACCCACACTATCTACAATAGAAGATTCCTCCGTTTTTATTAAATCAATAGATCTAGCCTGTCAAGAAATTAAACTTATAAAACGTTTAATGAAAATTCCATGCTCCCATGATTCTAGGGATACAAAATGGGCTGAATTAACACCATTAATAGCTAGTAGTGATAGTTATGATACTTTTATGTCCAAGCTCTCAAAAGTTTCTGATTTACTCAAAGAGTTTGCAATGTTAATACTTGGGCCTCACGTACCAGAAGAAGATTTAACTGATGAGTTATTAACCACACTAACGTCTTATTTACTGGATGAAGATCCCAAATTACATACTATTTTATTTAACTATACTTCAACATTATATCAAGTAACCAATTTACTTCACCCACATAAGGATTACCTTAAAATACTTTTGAAAATATTTGATCCTGAGTCAGCAAAGTTAGCAAATCAATATCCTGAGTTACTTACCTGTCCCCCAAAATTCAATATAATTTCAGGATTATCCACCAATGAAAAAACAAGGATTTTAAACTTATTTTTCAAGGTTTTTAATGATTTATTAACCATGGATGATTCTGCTAAATTAGCAAAAATTAATGACTATATAAATAAAAAAAGGCCCGAGCTTGATTGTTTGAAAAAAGAGATATACGGGCCATGTGTTGATCTAAATGCTGTTGACACCCTCTTACATTCTTTAGAAAAAAATACTCAATTAAGAGCAAAATTAATAGAACGTTTAAAGGGTGGATATGAGATCTATTTTTACGGAAGTGCTCTAACTAAAAATTTTAAAGATATTAAAGATGTTGATTTTCTGGTTACTCATCCAGACTTATCCAGAGTTACATCTGAAAAAATTGTTTTTAAGATCGATGGTAATGATAAAGAATTTGACATACATTATGTACCTCCCACGTATCATTTTAAAGCCTTAGGAAGAAGCCAAGACAATTCAATTCTTTTAAAACTTGGATTGGATGAAAAGGATAAATTTATTGAACAAGGATATTACTCTGCACATGCCGATTTATTAAAAAAGTATCCTGATAAGATCCATTTCAATTCATTTATAAATAATTCTCAAGATAAAACATCAAGACTATATGAGTTATTGAAACGTTTTTGTCAAATCATTGAAAAAAACAAAGATTCTCTAAGTTCATTAGAAAAAACTAAAAAGTTTTTTGAAACTAAACTAATTTTTGATGATACTAAGTTACCACAAGAATTCATCCTGATTAAAAACCTCATTATTGAGCAATTTTTAAACATTGATTCAAATTTTGAAGATAGAAAATCCTTTCTTAAGAAGTTAATGAAATTTGATCAAAACATATCGGAGTTAAAAGAAAAAAATGCTCTAGCTACATTTTTAGTTCAATTAGATAAGCATAATGAATTAGCTGAGGTAAATAAAATCCTTCAACAAAAATCAAAATCTATACATCCCAATAACCACCAATTTTTCCGCAACCTAATCACACAGTATGTAGATGATCCTCAAAAGATCCCTGAGAATCTTTTAAAAATAATTTATAATAATCTTAAAGCAATTGTAGAAGATAGCTTAGAAAGTAACCTTGGTAAATAGCGAGTGGCGCGCCTGGAGAGAGTCGAACTCCCAACCTCCTGATCCGTAGTCAGGTGCTCTATCCATTAAGCTACAGGCGCTCAAAATTAGAAAAATAGTTTACACTATCTTACTGTGTTTTTCACTAGCTCATTTTTCTGTTTGTATTCGCTCTAATAGCTCTTTCTCTTTACAAAGAAACCTTCGATAGCTATGCTAAACCTATGAATGATAAGATTACCAATATTAATGTTGAAGAGCTCTCATTATTAGCTAATCCTGAAACAATTAAACAAGCAGCTCCTCTTACTGAAAAAGCAGCTGATGTTGTTATCAAAAGTCGCCAACAAATAGCAGATATTATTCATGGCAAAGACTCTCGCCCACTATTAATCGTTGGGCCTTGCTCTATTCATGATCCTCACGCTGCGATAGATTATGCCAAAAAATTAGCATCATTAGCCCATGAGCTTAACGATCAGTGCTTAATTGTAATGCGTGTTTATTTTGAAAAACCTCGCACAACATTAGGCTGGAAAGGCCTTATTAATGATCCGGATATGAATCAATCTTACAATATCGAAAAAGGCTTACAAACTGCCAGAGAAATTTTGGTTCAAATTTTAGAACTTGGATTACCAACAGCGTCTGAAATGCTTGATACCATTGTTCCTCAATATATTGCAGATCTTGTGTGCTGGGCATCCCTTGGTGCTCGAACTACAGAGTCTCAACCTCATCGAGAAATGGCCAGCGGTTTATCAATGCCTGTTGGATTTAAAAATGCTACCAATGGAGATATTAGTGTTGCAATTAATGCCATGAAAGTTGCTAAACATCATCACTGTTTTCTTGGTACAAATAAGGAAGGGCAAATATCTTATGTAAAAACGAAAGGCAACCCAAATTGTCATTTAATTTTACGAGGCGGATCTACAGGCCCAAACTTTGATCCGATTACGATACAATCGTATTCAAAAGAATTAATTGATTCGGATTTATCAGGAAAAATCATGATTGATTGTAGTCATGGAAATTCTAATAAACAGCATAGTAATCAACCCAGTGTTTTTAATAATGTTATGTATCAACGTCGTAATGGTTCTGATGCTATTTTAGGTGTGATGCTTGAAAGTAATCTTTATGAAGGAAATCAATCTATTCCTGAAAATTTAAGTGATTTAGACTATGGCGTTTCAGTGACTGATGAATGCATGAGCTGGGAAACTACAGCAGACATTATTAGAAAAGCGTTTCAGTAAAACTTTTTAAGGCTTTTTATATTCGTACGTTGTTTTGGGCTCTATAAAAGACCCGGTAGCATGTGCCAAAATAGAGCCTTCGAGATTGGTGATGTGACTTTCACATAAATAGAGTCTTCCACGCTTTGTAATTACGGATGCATGAGTGATAATCATTCCTTCACTTACTGGCTTTATATAATTAACCGTCATGTTTGATGTTACAACGAACGAACTTTGATTTGTTGCTATTACTGCGAAAAAACAGGCATCATCCATCAATTTAAAATAAATAGACCCATGTAAAATGCCTACAAAATTCAGAACACTACTATGAACACTCATGGTAATTTTTGCTGACTTTTCTTTTAATGCCACGCTCATATTTAAGGGCTTATGCATGGGATGATTGATGTAATGATGGATCATTTCTGACTGATTCATAGTAGTTTTTATACAGAAAAACAGCCTTAATTAAACATTAATTTTACATTTGATTATGAATTAATCTGAGAAAAAACAGTGTTTGAATATGCTAATGCAAACCCACCCATTAACGCAGCTTGAACTGTATCAGGAATTGAAAATACCTGTGGCGTAATACCTAACTTATCCTGAAAAAGGCTCGTTGCTCGATTTTTGATAGTTTTCGCAATAACGCCTTTTGTTGCGATACTACCACCTAAAATAAATGTGTTTATGTGTTTAATTGATGTGTAATCGCTAGGTTTCCAGGGATAATCTGAATACTTTTTAAAGTGCCCCTGATAAATATTAATCATTATCTGTGCTAAATAATCCCCCAGCTGTTGTATCTGGCTTTCAAACTGTCTTAGTAGCTGCCTAGAAGCATTAATTTCTTTGAGACTCATAGCATACGTTTGCTGAAATCCTCGTCCTGAAAAAACATCTTCAGCCATCACAGGCTGACCCAAAGGATCATGAAGCTGCATATCAAAGATATGACCATCGGTTATCGGTTCGAATCCAGATGGTGTCAATCGAGCAAACGCACCGCCTAAGCCTGTTCCTGGCCCAATATAGCCTATTGCTTTATGGGCTAACGATAAGCCCGCGTCAGAGGCATAAAGCAACCCTCCAGCCAATTGCAGTAAGGCATCATTAACAATTCGGCAGTTTAACTGAGTATTTGAGGCATCTAACACGAGTTGATTTAGATAGAGATTATCAAATTCTGTGGGTGTATTACCTAAATTTACAGCTGTTCCTGGCAAAATAATAGCCGAATTTGGCTTAAAATTTCCTGCTGAACCTATAATTATTTCTGGTGTTCCTGATACACCATCCTGCTTATTCCAGTGAGTAATATCCTTAATAATCTGCTCTAGTGCTAATTTTAGTGAGGCAATACCTTTTTTAAATGGAATTTGGTTTTGCATTAGGCATTGAGGGAGTCGTGATTGAAATGAGCCAACCAGTGCATAAGCAATTTTTGTTCCACCAATATCAATAACCCCAACATTTGTTGCTATCATGTCTCTATTATACGTTAAAATTGCGTTATTTTTTGTCTAATATTGCGTTTCGGGCTATCCCAAACTAAGATAATACATATGTCTCAAACGATTTTAACTGGAATAAAGCCAACAGGGCTTCCTCATATTGGTAATTACTTTGGCGCGATTAAACCAGCCTTATCGTATGCTGATAACTATTCGAGTTTTTTATTTATTGCTGATTATCATGCCTTAACAACCTTTCGATCTGCTGATGATATGAAAAATCATACCCGACAAATTGCAGCTGCTTGGTTAGCTTTGGGTGTGGATCCGAAAAAACATGTGTTTTATAAGCAATCGGATATTCCTGAAATATTTGAACTACATTGGATTTTGTCTTGTTTTACTCCAAAAGGACTTTTAAATCGAGCTCATGCATATAAGGCTGCTGTTCAATTAAACATGGATACGAATAAAGATTATGATTTAAATATTAATTCGGGTGTATTTAATTATCCGGTATTAATGACGGCCGATATTTTACTATTTCAAGCAACCCATGTTCCTGTAGGAGCAGATCAAAAACAACATGTTGAAATTGCTCGAGATATTGCCGAAAGCATTAATCAAAAAACAGGGTTTTCGTTTACATTACCTGAACCGGTAATCAACCAAGAAGAATTGCTGATTACTGGGACAGATGGCCAAAAAATGAGTAAAAACTACAATAATATTATTCCAATATTTATAGAAGAAAAACAATTACGAAAAACATGTATGCAGATCGTTACAGACTCAACACCTGTAGAAGAACCCAAAAATCCAGATAATTGCTATGTATACCAAATTTTTAAACATTTTTTAACTAAATCAGACCAACAAGCATTAGCAAAACGTTACGAAGCAGGTGGCTTGGGCTACGGCACGGTAAAACAAGAGCTATTTGAATGTATTCGAGATTATTTTAAGGATGCTAGAGAACGTTATTCGCAATTAATAGAAAACCCTCAACAGATTGATGAATTATTAGTTGCAGGAAGCACCCAAGCGCGTGATCTTGCAAGTCAAACCTTACTCAAACTTAAAAAACAATTAGGCGTGTTACGATAAACATAATGTATAGCTATACTAATTTAAGAATAGTCTGAGGTTTTTTTTATTTATGACTAAGACACCACCACCAAAAACACCTACCTTAAACAACCAACGCCCAAACTACTAAAGCTCAAAAGACCTTCACAAATACTTTTACAAAAATCTATATTAGATCAAGCTACTATAAATTTAAAAGATGTTTTTTCTGAAACTAAATATAATCCCACTTTAGAGCAACGCTTTCTTAATAAGACTATTGCGCTTCTTTGTAAAGAACTTCAAGAATAATTAAACTCCTGACATTTTCTAAAATTTATATAGAGTCTTATGTCCATCAAAGCATTTTAAAATACATAACTGGCACCTCTAATATAAATTTTTTAATAATTTACTTTTATTTTTGTATAATTAGTATAAACTTAAAAAAAATACAAAATAAATATTAAAAAATTCAAGAAAAAAGAAGTTACAATACCCACAACACCAACACCACCAATAACAACAACACCAACAACAACACCACCAAATGCATGTAAAGCTACACCATCAAAAAGACAACCCACCCTACCAGTGATGACAAAAATAATAAAAAACTAAAACTAACTATTACTACATCCAACTCCGACAAACATGTTGATCCCGATAAATATAATACTGTTTTAACATTTGGCCTTTATGAAACCTACCCAGTACCAAACAAAAGTACTGCTACAGATGCACAACAACACCAACAAGACTCAGGCACCAATAATACAGTTAATTCTAGTCTCTCAACTGAATCCTCACGCTCTAATTCACTAGAACCACACCAAACCAAAGCTGAAGATACGCTTGATTCTGGTCGCACAACTCCAACCTCACCCTTTAGCCCACCACAACCACCTAGCACACCAGAACCACATTCCTAACCTTTAAGCAAAAAAAATGTAAGTACATCAACAAACACCACCACAAACACCAGGAAATCTAATCCCCCCAACACAAGAAAAGAGTCACAGAGATGCTAAAAAAGCCCAAGAAAACTAAAACTCATACCGCCCAGAGAAAACTACCTTTCTAAAACTCAAAAAGCATCAAGCACTACACTGAAAACTCAGAAAAGTGCTTGGTGAAAGCAAACATAAACACCTTCTATTAATACTTTAAAAAAACACACCAAGACACACCTCTACCCACCCCATGCTACAAAATTAAATTTTATTATATTCAAATTTAATTAAAATAAAACAAAAAATATTTGACACACAGCCTCTTAACGGTAAAATAGATTTTTAATTAATATTTATTTTAAAATAAATAAAATTTTGTTACTTTTTTACTAAAAATAAATATAAATAAAATTAAAGAAGATATATTATGGCAATAGGATCACCAAGAACACCCCGAACTCAGCTAGTACAGGATCCCACAAGAGCACAACAACAAGTTACTAGGCCACAGAATTTTGCCCCCCTCAAAGTCCCAGCAATAACGGATTAATATTAGACTTAATGGTTAGTGCACCATCAGAAGCAACACAAGCTGTTCCGGTTAAATTATTATTAAGTTAACCAGGATTAGATCAATAAAGACAGATCTAAAAACATCAACGACAACCTACCATACAGAGTAATTCATTTGGTATAATAATTACCAGATGGATTACTCTAAACCTTTTTTATTCGTTACAAGCACCCTTATATCTATAACTCTACTTCTTAGCATACACTCCTGCGATTATTCTGATGATTCTTCCTCATCAACTATTAACTATGACAATAGTTTACCTAGCATTAACTATTTTAATACCAATCCTTCAGATCAATTTTTGGTAAGCATGAATCATGTTGTTGATGGACATATGTATCGTGGCGAAAATGCAATAGATCCCCACCCTGGTGCCCATGTATATTTTAGTAATACAGATTCTTCTTGGCCTCTTAATGGTATAAACACCCCTGAAAATTATCCGCCTATTTATGCTATTGCTGATGGCTATGTTAATAGCATAGACACCTACTATAGCGTCGCTGATAACTATCGTTATGGCATTACATTAGGTATTGCAAAGGATAATGAGACTACGTTTTTATTTCATTACAGCATCGAACCCTTTATTAACCCGCAAAATACTTCATTTTATGAACCTTATATTTTTGTTAAACAAGGCGATAGTGTTAAAAAAGGAGATATTATTGCTAGCATGTATTTAGCCCCAGGCTCTAGCTCAAACGCCCACATTCATTTTAATCTACTTGCATCTACCAATGGCCCGTCGACATTTTTGGCCCCTATTATCTTTACTGATACTATTATTAGTGAATTTACAGAAAAAATTAGCACAGAAAATGGAGGATATCGAAACTTTGATTATAATAAAAATCTTGGCCATCCGTGGATGGGTGATTGCCTGGGTTACAAACTTGCAGGCTCAGAAAATCCATTTGGAACCAACGATGAAGAATGCGCTAAATAATACTATCTATTCTTATAAACAAAGCCCATCACACTAAGACAGGCTATTAAATGAATCATAGAAATAATCTGTAATAACCCGTCCTTTATAACAAAAAAACTATAATAACACGCAAGAGCATTTGCACAACTCCATAAAATATAGGACATCATATTTGCATTGTTTTTTTTCAAAATAATGACATCCACTAATGTTGGAACATATGCCGTAATCATTAGTATCACCATTACAAAATATATCCCAAGTGATTGCATTATTTTTACCTCAATAACATAAATATTTTTTATATTATCGTAAAAAAAATTAAAAAAGTTTCTATTTTTTTTAGAGGTTTTTTTTAGCCAATTTTTGGGATTGCATCAATAAGCTTTTTTGTATAACTATCCTGTGGGTTTTTAAAAATATCGTGAGGCTTTCCTTGCTCTACAATCGAGCCCAAATACATAACAACCACATCATCACAGCGCTCTAAAACAACCCCTAAATCATGGGAAATAAATATCATCGACATCTGGTACTCTTCTTTAAGCTCATCCATTAACTCTAAAATCTCTTTCTGCGTTGTTACATCCAAGGATGCTGTTGGTTCATCTGCAATCAGCAATGCTGGTTTCATTGATAAGGTCATTGCAATCATAATCCGCTGACACATTCCCAAGGAAAATTGGTGAGGATAGTCATCAATACGACGGTGTGGATCTGTAATTTTTACGCGATCTAATAACGCAACAGCCTGCTCCCTTGCCTCTTTTTTAGTAACATTATGATGCCAACAAATGGTTTCAATCATCTGATTTGCAATCGAAAACACCGGATTTAAGGCAGCCAAAGGATTTTGAAAAATTAAAGCAATCTCAGCACCCCTTAAACGCTGTAATCGTTTTTTATCTGCACCTAGTATATTTTCATTATTAAATAAAACCTGCCCTTTAACTTGCGCGGTAGGAGGTAACAAGCCCATCAACGCCATCCCAGACACTGTCTTTCCGGAACCAGACTCTCCAACAATCCCCAACGTCTTTCCCTTTTCTAAATCATAGCTAATGCCCTTTACAGCCTCAACTGTGCTATGCTCACCATCAAAGGTAATTTTTAAATCACGTACGCTTAACATTGGCATCCTTTGCTTTGGGATCTAACAAAAGCCATAACCCATCGCCTAAAAAATTTAACGATAAAACGGTACATGTAATTAGTATACCAGGAATTAAAGCCATCCAGGGAGCATCTCTCATATACCCCAAACTACTTTCCAACATATTCCCCCACGAAGGATTGGGAGGCTGTACCCCTAATCCTAAAAAACTTAATACAGATTCTGTTAATATAGCTCCCCCCATACCTAACATTGCTGCAACAATTATTGGGTTTAAAGTATGGGGAAAAATATGCTTAAATAATATCAAATTCTCTTTCAAACCTCTTGCCCTCACTGCAGTTACAAAAATCCGCTCTTTTATCGACAACACTTCCGCACGAACCAAACGTGCAATCCCCATCCAACTTGTAGCACCAATAACGACCATAATATTAATAATACTGGGCTCTAAAATAACCTGAATAATTAAAATTAAAAATAAGGTAGGCAATGCCATCAACATATCAATACAACGCATAATCACTTCATCTACCACCCCTCCAACAAATCCAGATAACACGCCAATAATCATCCCTATAACTAAGGCAATTCCTACCGAAACAAAGCCAACCATTAATGAAATTCGTGCACCAAAAATGGCTCGAATAAAAATATCTCGACCCAGCTCATCTGTTCCGAAAATATGGTTTAAACTCGGTGGCTGAGGCTTTCCAATAAACGCTGTATCCATAGATGTTGGATCTAAACAAGTAAACGAAACTAAAATACTAATTACTAGCAACCCTGCCAAAAATATTAACGATCCCCAAACCTTAATCATGAATTACCCCCCTTTTTTGTAATTCGTGGATCAACCAAGGCATAACACATATCTGAAATTAACGTTCCTAGAATAATTAACACAGAGGACAAAACAATAGCTGTCATTAAAATAGGATAATCTCGCTGAAATACAGACTGTATCGCCAATTGCCCCATCCCAGGCCATGAAAAAATATATTCAATAATATACGATCCACTTATAAGTCCTGGCAAATCAAGCCCTAACAACGTAATAATAGGTAATAAAATATTCTTAAACGCATGCTTAAACAATATACGCCACTCCGACAGCCCTCTTGCTCGTGCTGCTGTAATATAATCTTGACCTAATATTTTTATAATCCCAAAACGGTTGTACCGCGTTAGCCCGGCAATACCACCAATCATAATTGTTAATAATGGCAAAAACATATGATACGCAACATTTCCTGCCTGCCTAAAGAAAGACTCCCCATACATCAACGGATCCATAAAGCCTGAAGTTGGAAATAAATCAAGCTGAAAAGAAAATAATAAAATCAACATTAACCCCAACCAAAATGAAGGCATAGATAACCCCAAAAAACTAAATACTGTAATTCCATCATCAACTACAGAATCTTTTTTATAACCACACAAAATACCCAATGGAAACGTTATTAACAAAATCAAAACTAATGATGATAATGATAATAATAATGTTGCGGGTAAACGCTCGATAATCGCTTCTAATGCGGGTTTTCCTGTAACCAATGAATAGCCAAAATTACCTGCTAAACAATTTTTTAACCATATAAAATATTGTGTAATTATAGGCTTATCAAATCCTAAATTTGAGCGAATTCGTTCCATATCTTGCAAACTTACCGATGGATCCATAAACATCCCTACCGGATCGCCTGGGGCTGCTTTCATGATAAAAAAAGCAAGAATTGTTATCCCAAATAGCATGGGTAATAATGCAAGTAATCGCTTACTTATATAGCGAATCATTTTTCAGATAAATAGATATTTTCTATGGGGTTTAATAACCCTGCAGGCCCCGCAGGAGACAGCCCTTCAATCTGCTTACTTAAGCCC
>Ga0181568_10004505_pt1 | contig 12395 bp, 11 predicted proteins | sample 101ome_20_FD_133758 | JGI IMG/M metagenome (GOLD analysis project Ga0181568, IMG submission 133758) | Coastal salt marsh microbial communities from the Groves Creek Marsh, Skidaway Island, Georgia - 101404AT metaG (megahit assembly) | ecosystem: Environmental > Aquatic > Marine > Intertidal... | reverse complement strand
TCCACCAGTGCCAGACCATGAAGTTCCGCCTCCAATAGTAAGGTGTCCATTTGCAGCAGAAATAACTGCTGGATTATTTGCACCTGAACTATCTTGGTTACCCATCAGTATTCTTTGAACTCCAGCAGTATTAGTAACTTTTAGGGTATCTGCAATATTAGTAGCACCTAATGAAGGTGTTGATGTTCCACCATCTAAATAAGTTTCAACATCTGAATCTGTATAACCTGAAATTGTTGAGAATGATAATGTTCCACTACCATTCGTTGTAAGAACTTGTCCGTTTGTTCCGTCTGTTGTAGGGTAGGTAAGACTTGCACCTGTAAGACTGTTAGTTGCAGTCAAAGTTGTGCAAGATAAGTCTCCAACTTCTAAGGCTGCTTTTGCATAGTTAGTTCCACTTGTATTTACTGTAGTAGTTGGTTCTACTTCTAAACCATCGAATAGTTTCCATGTAGAATCTGATGCATCTCTGAATAAACCAGTGAACTCACCGACTCCATCTGCAAGTCCATCATTATAGTTTCCGTATATACCAATGTCAAGTGTGTCTGAACCAGTATTAGAGTTTGCAAGCTCAATCATTGAGTCTGCAACCGAAGTTGTAGTCGAATTTACTGTTGTTTGAGTTCCATTAACAGTTAGGTTTCCTGTAACTGTTGCATTACCATCGACAAGTAAGTCTTGTCCAGTTTCTAAACCTATATCTGCAAAAAATTTACTTTGAGTTGCCATAAAATATCCAATATACTTTGTCTTAATCTATTTATGGTTTTTTTGAGGGTAAAAAAAAGGGGAACCGAAGTTCCCCTAAAATCTTGTGATTTTTAAACTAGTTACGCACTAACAACTGTCCTATGGAAGTTGATTGCAGTTGAACTAGTAGATGCAGGTGTAACTCTGAGTCTACAATCGGAACCTGAAATGTCTGCATCAAAAGTTGCAAGACTTGTTGATTTCAGTGTGCCGTATTGTGTCATTGTCACATTACTACCATCATGAACTAATACTACTTCAGTTGAATGATAATCTGAACCACTTGACATTGCAATAACATATCGTGCTGCTCGGAAATTTGCATGTGCAAAAGTATCGAGATTTACTTGTGTTGTTGCAGTTGTTGTCAATGAATCAGAAGTCCTATGTTTAGTATCCAGTTCTTTAGAAGTAGTAATAACATCGTTTCCTGTATCATAGGAAAAGACTCGGATTAACTCTGCGATTTTAAATGCATTTGTTTTTGCCATTTTCTACTCCTTAACTGTGTCTAATTTGGAATGTATCCACTGTTGTATTTGTATTTGCTGGTGTAATGAGAAGTCTCATGTTACCTGAGTTTATATCTGAATCCAATGTAAATAGAGATGCATTAGAATACACATCACCATATTGAACAAAGAATGAACTCGTTCCGTCATTAATAAGTAATACTTCAGCTGCATGTGTTCCTGCACTCGCATGAGTTGCAGAAATTACATATTTAATTGCTTTGTTAGCAATTGCATTTGAAGATAATACTTGGTCTGCTGTGGTTGCAGTAAATGTATTAGCTGTGAAAAATCCTTGGACTAGGTTTGCTGCTGCTGTTATTGCAACGACCTCGACCACATCACCATTTAATGCATTTTCTGCCAAAGTGATGGTTGAACTATTCGTAGCAGTATAGTCAGACCCACTAACTAATTTCACACCATTGATATACACTTGTTCCGACCCTGCTGTGTAGGAAAGTGTAGCACTGTTGTCATCTGAACCTGTTATAGAGGTTGTAGTTGACGATATGGAATATGTGAAAATTGTGATTCCACTTGATGGTTGGTCTGCCCAACTGATTGTTCCTGAACCATTCGTTTGAAGGATTTGGTTTGAACTACCATCACTTGTAGGGAATGAAAATGCATCGTTAATAGTTAATGTTGAAGGGTTTGAACCAACCTCTACAACTGAAGCAGAGCCGTCATTCTTCTCAGTATAAAATCTACCATGATAAGTATTGACAGCTAATTCACCCAAAGACAAATCTCCAACTGTTGGAGTTGCACTTTGAGTTGAACTTCTTTTAAACTGTATTAAAGTTGCCATTTTCGTAATCTCCTATAAATGATTAATTAGAATGTTCCACCATCTATAGCGGTTACTGTTACTGCACCACTTGTTACTGTAAAGTTATCACTTGAGAAAGATGCAATACCTTTATTAGATGTTGTTGCGTCTTCTCCAGCGATTGTGATTGAACCATCAGCATTTGTTACATCGATACCTTCACCAGCAGTTAAAGCTGCAAGTTCCATATCTCCGTTTGAACCATTACCGATTAGTAATTGTCCTGCTGTTGGAGCTGCACCATCGACTGATGTGATTGAACCTGAAAGAGAAAGTCCTGAAACTTCTAATGCACCGAACACTGCGTCCATTGCAGTTCCAGTGAATACTGATGAAGAGTCAGTTGCAGCTTTTAATGCTACGAACTTCTCTGATGACTCGTCCATACCAAAGAAACCAAGTCTAGCAGAACCATCGTTATACTTAAACTTAATACCTCTGTCTAGGTTGTCGTCTGATGCGTCATCACCGATTTCGAATACTGGGTCAGCAATCGATACTGTTGTTGAGTCAACTGTAGTTGTTGTTCCTGAAACTGTTAAGTTTCCTGAAATTGTTGCATTACCACCAATTGTTACATCGTTTGGTAATCCAATTGTTACAGTTTGACCTGAAACTGATGTTTCGATTTCGTTTGCTGTTCCAGCAAAGGTAAGTGATTGTGAGTCTAAATCGACTGCACCTGTTCCTGAATCACCAGCGATGTCTAAGTCTTCAGCAGTTACTTTTGATTCAATAAGGTCTTGAATCGCTGCAGAAGTCATTATAGATGTGTCATCGTCTGAGAATGATTCTGATGATAATTGAACAGCTGCACCTGCTAACATTGAGAACTCAACTGCACCTGATGAAATGGTTAATGAACCATCTGAAGCAAGTGTTGCGTCTCCTGAGATGCTAACATTGTCAAATGAATCACTTCCGTCATGAACAAGAATTTGTCCTGATGTTGGTGATGTGATATCTGAGTCTGTTGCACCAGCAAGTGTAGATGTTGTTGATAGGAATGAAAGGTTTCCTGAACCATCTGTTGCTAGAACTTGGTTTGCTGAACCATCTGAGCCAGGCAAAACAAATGTTACATTAGATGCAACATTGTCAGGTGACTTCAACGCTACATAGTTAGAACCATTGTCAGAATCTTCCATCAACTTAAGACTACCACCTGATGTTGCACCATTACCGACTTGGAAGTCTGCAGGTGTTGAAGCAGAACCTGCCAACATATCTGTGTAGTATTTACCACCAATCGCATGGATTAATGGAGTTGAGTTATCTGAATCTACTGATTCGATGTAGAGTTTAGCTCCAGCACCCGAATTGCTTCGGTCTTGCACATAAGCTAATTCACCTTCACTTAAGTCTGAGACTGTAGGTGCTGATACTCCTGTGCTTCTTTTAATTTGAATTACTGTTGCCATTTTTTTCTCCTAAAAAATGAATTTATTTTTTTTAATAAGCTTATTCTAGTTCACTATCCCTAGAAGAACATAATGTAAAACTATCCTCTCACAATGAGGGTCGTGTCTCACTGAATGACACCTTGATTTGATAAAATTATTTATAAAACTAAAATGTTCCACCATCGATTGCAGTGGTAGTAGTCCACTTATCGGTGGCTGCATCGTAAGATAGAAGTCCGTCATCTGTTTCGGTTGCATCTACATCTGCAAGTTCATTAATAGATTTTGCAGATAGATTCACACTCGATGATGCATTACCTATTGCAACTTGTTTTGCACGAATATTAGTTGTTCCTGCTATTCTTGCACCTACTGAACCAGTAGACCTATTCAATGTTCCTTTAATGTTTGACATAATTAACTCCTAGTGACGCCTGGCGTAACAATTGCCTGACCTTCTATAACTCTTGTTGTAACTCCACTACCACTTGTTATATTTAAATCGTAAACATATCTTCCTGATTCTAAACCAGTAGTTTGTGTATCAGTTAAAGATAATGTCACTTGACCTGATGCTTCTGCAATAGTAGTCGAGAAGGATGCACTGACAGATGATGAACTGTAAGTTTTTCTGATTTGTGCAGTTGCACTATAACCTGATAGGTTTAGAATGTCACCTGCAGTATCAGTTACATCTACAGTTACACTGAAGTCTGTTCCTTGGTCAATATATAAGTTCGCAATGATAGCCATATAACTATTTATACGAATTTATATCTTAATTATTGAATTGAGAATTAGGAACTGCTTGGTGAATCTTTCTTAAGGTTCCACTATCATTCACATACACTTCTTGTGCTTTGACAACTGACCCACCTTGATTTACAAATACTCCCTTAACCTTTGCAAGTGGCCCGACTGTTCTAGTGGTAGAATATGTGACCTGATAAGTTGAAGGTTGTCGATATATGTATGGTGATTGCACTTCAACTGTATATGTATAAGATTGTTGTGCATTTGCAATATAAGGTTGTTGATAATTTGCAATCACCTGATAAAATGCAGGTTGTCTATGTTGATAGGTAAACGGATATGGTTGTTGATGTTGATAAATTGCAGGTTGTCTATTTTGATAGGTAAAAGGAACCCTATAACTTATTTGATAAGTTGCACCTGACTGTCCGTTTGCAATATATGGAACCCTATACTGTCCTTGATAGGTAAATGGAACTCTATAAGGATTCTGATAAGTGAAAGGAACCCTGTATTGTCCTTGATAGGTAAATGGAGTCCTGTATGGATTCTGATAGGTAAAAGGAACTCTGTATGGGTTCTGATATGTAAATGGTGTCCTATAAGGGTTCTGATAGGTAAAAGGAACTCTGTATGGGTTCTGATATGTAAATGGTGTCCTATAAGGGTTCTGATAGGTAAAAGGATTCTGATACGGCACTTGAGCTGTATAAGGTTGTTGATATATGTAAGGTTGTTGTGGCATTACTTTACTTTTTTCCTATTTTTAAAATAAATTTCCCTTTCCTTTTTTATTTTTTCCCAAAACTTTTTATCGATATCATGTATCGTAAGTTCTTTTATATGCTTTGACATGTTCTATGTTTCCTGTTGTAACATTATAAACTATACCCCAACAAACTAAATTGTCGGTTATTGATGTATCAGTTTCATCATATGGGAATGTAATCGAGTTATCTTCACACCATTCTTTCATCAATTCTTTAGGACAATTCTGATATACATCTACTCTTTCGTCTACACTTCCGTCTTTAGAATGTATTCTTGCAAAGAACGGCATCTCCCATGTTTCAGGCAATGTAATATTATCTAATGCATTGGGATACATCGACAAAAGACCATCTCTTGTAACTACTGCTTTTAGTTTAACTTCTTCTGTAACTCTATCAAACTTCAAACCATACCATGGCATGTATGCAGAATATGTTAAACTATATGCACTCTTTTGACTTGCAGATGGTTCACCTGAGAAATCATACCACGAAATACTGTTATTTGCATATGGTTGTCTTGATGGTGTAAACTCTGAGACTGAATTATCAGGATGACTGTTATAATTCGGCACTTCATCTGGCCAAGTTGCTTCGAGTAAATCTACGATTGCTTGACCTTCCGTTTTGCCAATCGTGTATTCAACACGAGAAACAGTATTGTCCATGTAGACATCATCTCTCCAATTATTGTTTGCATTTAAAAGTGCAAACCCTATCTCACCTTGTCGTTTTTGCATCCAATGAAAACATAGTTGTTTTTTTGCAAACAATTGATTTTCTTCTGTATCTGTTCTACCATTACAAAAAATTTCCATGCCTTCTGCATTTATTCTTAAATCATTTCCTATTTGTGTAAATGTTATGCTCATATTTTACTCCTATACATCATATAACTGTAATCTATAAATTCCGTTGCTTGCATTATAACCTGCATTGGAACTTTGACCTGTCCATACAGACATTGGATAAGTAGTGCTAGATAATGTCCACATAAATTGAACAGCATTATCTGATACATAAGTAGTTCCATTAAACCGAGTTACTGTTGTGGAATAGTTTATACTTGCAGATGCAGTGGTTAATGTTAAATCAGGTGTTGCACTTCTAGGCCAATTAGTTGGTAACCACCATCTTATCCCTAAAATAGAACCACTTCCACTTGAAGAATAAGTATTTCCAGCAGTATTTGCAATTGTCATTATACAATACATGTTACTTGGTAGAGAGCTGTTATAAGTGAAATAACAATTTGCAAGATAGTTGCTTGAACTATTTCCGTAATAAGAATAACCTGAAACTAAAGCAGCTGTTGTAGTTGTAGCAAAAACATAGCTACCACCTGCTTGTGAATTTGATGTATCAAATACATCATATAATAAAATCGGAGCTGGAGTTCCACTAACGAGCAAATAACCTGAATAATAACTAGTTGAATATGGACTTGTAGCTACTGAGGCATAATCAGTTTGAATATCTTGTTGAAAAACAGGAACAGTTTGACTTCCACTCACTGGATTTCCATAACTTACTGGATTTGCAAAAGGTTGTTGTGCAGATACAGGGTTAGCAAAAGGTTGTTGTGCATTCACTGGATTAGCAAAAGGTTGTTGAGCACTCACTGGATTTGCACGAGGTTGTTGTCCATTCACTGGATTTGCAAAAGGTTGTTGAGCATTTACTGGATTTACATGAGGTTGTCTTGCATTTGCAATGTATCTCGCAGGTTGTTGTGCTGACACTGAATTAGCAAAAGGTTGTTGACCATTTGCAATGTATCTTGCAGGATATCTAGCATCGTATGTAAATGGAACTTGATAACCTACAGTTGCTCTTGCAGGTTGTCTTGCTTGTGCAATGTATGGAGTTTGTGAAGATGCCTCAATAGGCCTTGTTCCAGTTGCATTTGCAACTACTGGAACTCTATAACTAACAGGATTACTATAAGTTGCAGGAGCTCTGTTTTGATAAGTAAAAGGAGTTCGACCACTCAAAGGTTGTCGTGCAGGAGTTTGTCCTACTGCAGGAGTCTGTGCGTTTGCAGGAACCCTAGCAATGTAGGGTTGTTGAAAACTAGTCCCAGTATTTAAATAAATTTCTTTTGACATATCTCATATTATATTACGAACCACAAATGTCCAGTCGCAGTTGAACCAACTCCTGTTGGTGCTGAAGACACTGTCTCGTAATCTAATACGACATTGTCACCTGAAGTTGTAATACCATTACTTCCGTTTACACTAAGTGTTAATTCACCAAAGGTTCCACTACCACCACTAAATGATTCTGATAAACCTGTTCCTGCAACAACTACATCATCTACTCTTGAACCAGTGAAGTAGTAATTATTTGAACCCTCTGAAACTGAATCAGTAGTGTTTGAATTATCTGATGGTTCCCAATAACTATTAACTGCATCCCATACTAAAATTTGACCTGCAGTTGGAGATGTTGTATAATTAACATCACCTATACCTGATAAGTTATGATTTGAAACATCTGACACTGTTCCAGTGACATCTCCAGTGACATCTCCTGTTAGGTTTCCTGTAAATGTTCCAGTAATTGTTTTGTTTGTTAAAGTTTGTGTTGCACTTGTTCCAACCAACTCTTGGTTTCCACCTGCAGGTAGTGTAAGTGTATTGGTAACACCTGCACTATGAGGTTGTGGTTTGATTGTTTGTCCGTGTGAGTTAACATGACAGTTCAGTTTAATTTGTCCTTCGACTGATGCACCATCACCTCTCACCTCTACAATTTGAGTTGCAGGGTCTAAGAATAAGTTACCTGATGTTGTTTCAACTGGCCCGTAATGTGTTCCTGTTGAGTTTCCAGTTAGGTTTCCAGTAACATCTCCAGTGACATCTCCTGTTAAATCACCGATAAAGTTAGGTGAAGTTACAGTGTGACCAGTGTCAACATTTACATTACCATTGACAAAGGTATTACCTTCTAGTTGAATAGTGTAACCTGATTGAAGATTTGTAACCTGTGAATTGATATCACCATTTAAGATGATACCTGAATTATTATTATTGTAAATTGTGTTTTGTGCAGTTTCACTAAAGTATGATGCAGCTGATACGACATCTGTTACACCTTCAAATGAACCAGTGAATGCATAGATAACTATCTTATCATTTACTGTTGCACCTGAAGTAAGTGTGACTGTTGTGAAGAAACTACCTGACACACCACCAACGATGTAATCTGTATCTTCATTTAAATGGTCTCCATTTTTGAAAACCTGAATACGATTCCCTTTGAACTTAAGTATGTTATCAAACGAATCTGAACCTGAGAATACAGTTTGACCACCTGTTGCAGTGTAAATAAATTCTTGAAAGTAAAATGCTTTATCTTCAAGGTCATTTAATGCATCAACTAAGTTGTTAGACAAAGAAGGTCTAAGACCTGAGACTTCTCCCACATCGTGTGCAAGTTCATTATATCTTTGTCTAAACTGTTCAATAGTTGAATAGTTGTCTACTGTTTTAGCCATGTGTCTTCTCTAATAATTCCTTCATTAAATTTTTTAACTCAGACATTTCCTCTCTTAAACTATTTATCTCTTCTGTCTGATTCTTAAATAGTTCTCTTCTTTTCTTTGCAAGTCTGTATGCATTAATATCTGTATTAACTATTGCAGAAGAATGTTCGTCTCTTACTAATGATGTATGTCCTTCTACTTTTATATAATTACTCATTATGCTAATGCAACACATCTCAATGCAGATACTAATGGAACTACACTTGTGTTATTACTTTGTCCTACAATCTTAATTGCAAATCCTACAAACTCAGGAAGTTCTTCTGCAGTATATTCGTATTCTTTAAAGTTCTTTCCGTCATTTGATATTGCAATATCAGGTGAACCATCGGTATTGAAGAACGACCAGTCCTTTTCATCCCATGGTGTTGTTTCATCTGAGGTGATTAACTTATACATAAACTTCAAGTCTGTATTTGAAGGTCTAAAGTTATCTGCAAATACTTTTAATGACGATGCAGGTGTCTGAAGTGTAACCTTTCTTGTGCAATATACCATTGCATTGTTATCACCTTCTGATTCTGTTGATGGAACATAAGTAGTCCCTGTTGTAACATCGTTACTTGAATCAATGTTATTAATTCTGTTCATGATTGCAAGACAACCAATTGTTCCCACATCAATTATAGGTGATACATTAGGTGAGAATGATTGTAGTTGCAATTGACATTTAAATGATTTTGCACCTGATAAATGTTGTGTCTCATTTAATTGAGATGCAATCACTTTTGGTGAATCCATAAAGTGGTTATCGTTTAATGTGATAAAGTCTGCACTAGCTTGTTGTGTATATGATACCACTCCTGAAGGTTGTCCCTCAGGTGATTTAATTAATGAACCATATGCACTTGCATAGATGAATGTTTCTTGGAACATTAGGTTAGGTATCATAGTGTGTAATACATCATAGTAATAGTTTCTAGAAGTATACACATTTTCTCCACCACCTACTGTTGATTCTGATGCAGAATAACTTGAAACAAAGTCATATCCTGTTAAGATAGGTTCTACAGTGAATGAATCTATTTCAATATTATCTATAACATTTGATGAACCTGTAAAGTTTTGGTTGATTGATGCAATAGGATATCCACCTAGTGAATCAGAAATTGCATCGATGGTTACTGTTATAGTGTTAGTTCCACTACCTATATTTGTTATGGTAACAGTGTTTCCTACTGCATAACCACTACCACATTTTGTAATTTGAACAGAACTTACTACTTCATTTCCTGCAGCTCCTGTTATTTCTATTTCAAACTCTGCACCTGCACCACTTCCAGTGTTTACTGAAGTTGCACCTGATTGATAAGTTCCTGCAACAGGTAACCCTGTTTCTGCAGTTGATGACCTAGTAATATTTGTAACACTACCACTTTTGTTTCCTGTTACACCTGTTATAGATACATTAGATTTTGCATCATACATTCCGTGTGAATACGAATAAACTTTTACAAAGTCTTGACCTGAAACTGTTTCAATTGGATTTGATTGAAGTTTTGCAGTTGGTAATGCATCATTCTCAAATACCAATGTTGGAACTTTAGATGTATCAAACTTACAAATCTTAAGATTAAATTTAAGGTCGTCTGTTTGTTCTGCAGTCCATGTTGATGCGTTCTGAGATAAGAACAATGAACCTGCATAAGGTTGTCCTGATATTGTTTGTCCTGTAATTAAATCTGTCTCTCCCATTCTTGAGATGAAACACTCGTAATCTGTTGAGTTTGATAAAACTACGAAACAGTATTCTGTATTTTCTTCAAGATATACTGGTGATTCAAATGTAAATGTTGTTGCAGTTGAACCATCAGCAGATACATTAACATCTGCAGGGTTCTTAGTTACAACTGAGAATGGTAAAACATTCTGGCCAGGGTATCCGTTTACCATGTTTCTTATTTCTACTGAAACAGGTAATGAATCTGATTTAGTTCTGAAGAATAAATCTAATGATGATACCATCATACCACCTGCAGACTCAACTAAGAATGATTCTGCAAGAGGGTCTTGCCATCCACCACCATTTTCTTCACGACAGAATCTTGCAGGGAATGGTAGGCCTCCGTCTAATAATCCTCTTCTACTTTGTTCTGCACATCTTCTACCACTTCTAGGTGGAACTTGAGGTGGTAAATCAGGTGGAAGGTCGATACCTACATCTTCACCACCACCATCTTGTCCTTCAGATGTTCCTGAATCAGTGTTGTCTCCACCTGTTCCAGTTTCGTCTCTAATTTCTTCTTCGGTTCCACCACCAGTTCTATCTATTTCAGGTGGTATCTCATCGTTTGCAGAGAAAGATAATGCTTCACCTCTTCTAACGATTGACCTTTCACCACTTGTTCTTTCTATTACAACTCTACCATTTCTTGTTGAAACAATTTCTGTTTGGTTAGATTGTAGTAATCCTTGTGCTTGATAAACTGCACTTGCAGATGATGATGGATTTGCAAGGTGTAATGCACTAGATGTAATCTCTAGTTTTCTCATACCTGATGCAAATCTAGCATTATCATTATTTGGTAATTCGAAGAATGCACGAATTCTACCATTACCATCTGCTTTTAATCCTGAAGATACAGTTGTTCCACCATCTTGTGAGTATGTTGCACTTTGTGGTCTTACATATTTGTTTACATCTATACCATCAAAGAATACAAAGTGGTTAGTGCCTGGCTTGAGGTTTGTTGCATCGATTTCAATTGTTCTTGCTCTCATGAAAGGAACAATCGATACTGACACTACTCTATCGTTTCTTGTTTCTTGGAAGTCTTCAACAACTGATGTGGTAACACCTGTTCTAGTTTGTCCTTCTACTGTATCTGTAATGTCTCTTGTTACTGAAATACCTGATACCCACTCACCACCTTGTGCAGGGTCACCTGACCAAGAACCATTTGTAGATGCCTCTTGTGTAGATGATACAGTTTCAGGTTCACCTACCCATGTGGTTTGCCATGCATTCCATACTGTTCCTAATGAGTTTGTGTTTTCTGCAAGAACAGCATCAAAGTTTCCTTCTCTATTAATTCTAACTTCAGGAAGTCTTTCTGTATCTTGCCATATGTCTGTTGCAGGTGTAAGTTTTACTTGACCTGTAAATGCAAACACATGATATGGGTTTACATTGATAGCTCTCGATGCCATATGTTGATTGACATATGATTCTTGAGTATAAGGTAATGTAATTAAGTCTCCAGTCTTCTGATAGTTTTTGGATGAACTTGTATTCAATGAAATATCAAAGAACTGAGAATATGTTTTAGGTCTTAGGTGACCTCGTTTACTATCGATAGATACATTATAGTCAGGATGGTTAACATCACCCACTCTGTGTCCTCTGAAGTTGTCTACGAGGAATCCTGATTTAAATCTATCTAAACCATTACCATCTAAAATTTGTTTAGTCTGTGTATCTTTTTCTAATAAAGATAGTGCAGTGACCCTTTCTAAGTTTGTAACTCTGTTATGAATAGACCCAATGTCTTTCATAGTGAATCTTCTATGGTCTTTTGTTCTTACTTTAATTGTTTTTAAATCTTTTGTATATGCAGGAAGTGTTACTTCAAACAATTCGATTGCATCATCCACACCCTTTGGTTTGGTTGGTGAAAGTGCAGGTGTTCCTTGTGAAATTTGGAATGACCCTGATTTATGTAAGAATATTCTATCGATTCTTGGAACATAGAATGAGATATCTCCGACTAGAGACTCACCATTTCTAGGTGTTCCTATTACTGATGCAGAAGATGATTCAAAACTTCTACCTTCATCTGCATCTAGAGGGTCTACTATCACACCAGCTCCAGTCTG
>Ga0181568_10004502_pt1 | contig 12401 bp, 16 predicted proteins | sample 101ome_20_FD_133758 | JGI IMG/M metagenome (GOLD analysis project Ga0181568, IMG submission 133758) | Coastal salt marsh microbial communities from the Groves Creek Marsh, Skidaway Island, Georgia - 101404AT metaG (megahit assembly) | ecosystem: Environmental > Aquatic > Marine > Intertidal... | reverse complement strand
TATTGATTGCCTTTTTTCGTAAAGACCTACGCCATTTTAATAGATGTGTTTCATCTGCCATAGGATATCCTCATTGGTTAATTTATGTTTAAACATAATTCACCATAACAAAAAAACCCCCCTGTGTCAAGGACAAGGGGGGCTAGAGGGAGTAATTAAAAGTTTTAATTCATAACATTTCTAGGGGGTATATCTCCATCAATTATTCTATTAATATTAGTTTTAATAAAATCTGTGCTATATTTTTCACCATTGATACCATAAATGTGATGAAATTTTGTCCAAAAAAATAAAAATAACATTGTCACTATTGCATTAGTATCGCTGTTAATATTATCAACTATTTTATCAATAGCTTTATCCATATCTTTAGAAAATTCTGCTTGAATATTTGCAAATTCAATGTCTATATCTTCAATTAATTTTTTATTGGACATATTATTTCCTCATTATCTCTCTAAATTTATTCATATCAAACATAGAAATATTATCAAGCTCACTACTTTTTTTGAATATATCTCTTGCTCTATTCAAGTCTTTGGTGTTTTGTTGGTGGAAGTTTTTTTCTTTGTTAGGTACTACCACTTGGCTATGCAACGCATCTCTTTTTTCTCTCTCGATACGTTCCATTGTAGCTATATCAGTTGTCATATTTACTCCTTGTTGTTGGTTAATAGGTACATAATATCAAAGGTGTGGCATTGTGTCAAGCAATAAAAAAGCCCCTACCGATATTGCTACCGATAGGGGCTATACATTTTCATCAATCATACGCCCATTAACCCGATAAGACTACCGAGTAATAACCACATAATTGCTACATACATCACTTGTTTCATGTCATTTTTCCTTTCTAAAATTACCTTACATTAGCTAATTATGTGTGTCAAGTGTAAAAGCAAGGGGGCTTGGTAAAATTTGCCCCCTCGCAACTTATAGGGAGATAAGTTTTTTAGTTCTTTTTCTGGCTTAATTTTGGCTTAACTTTGTTTATAGTTTCTAAATATTGCTTATTGTTTCTATTAACTATTTCAAATGTTGCTTTAATTCCAAAATAACAAATTGAAACAGCTAGAAATAAAAACATAAGCACTAGAAAAAATGTCATTGTCATTTTTTAAACCTCACTTTTTAATTTATACTTTCAGTATATATGCAATTTTTGCATAGGTCAAGTCGAAGCTATGCAATTATTAGATATCTAATTTTTGCATACCCCTATAATTATATATAAAAAATATATATATGATTTATATATAAATAATATAACTATATTATATATATAAAATATATATCTATTAATTATTTATTTATTATATATGTATATTGCCTTATTTCTGCCATATTATTATAGTATGGTAAATATATGACACAATGTTGCAAATATATCACACTATTCAGATTGTTTCACGTGAAACATCAGTTTAGAATGATTCTAAATAGCAGTTCACGTTTTGTTCTAATAATTAACAGCTGTTAATTCTACTATGAGTTGTAAATTATTTTATACATTATTTGACTTAACTATTTTAATTTGCATAATGTCATTAATGATTTATTTAAAATTAATTATAAAAATTAATGGTAAATCTAAATAAGGTAAATATGACTAATGAAACAAAAAAAGCTGACATTAAAAAAGACAATTTAATGTTGGATTTAAAATCAAATGAAACGTTAAAAAATACGTTAAATTTAGCTTTGAAAAATACGTCTAATTTAATGAACGTTTTATTGCCAAAAATTGCTGACGCTATAAAAAATGTAGTTTTAGAATATAAAAAAGCTACTGAAAAAAATACTAAAACTAGCGACAGCGAAAAAGCTATACAAACTAAAGCATTGAGAGAGCACTCCTATTCTTTAGTTGGTTATGTTAGAACCAACGGCATTAATCACGCTTTTGAAATGGTTGTGACAAGGGCTATTAAATTAGGATTGATGTTAGTTGACCACCCTAAAGAGTTTCAAGTGGACACAAAAAACTCTAAAGTTTTTGTAATGTCTAAAATTGCAACGCCTTTCATTGTTGAAAAATTAGAGGGTCAAAAAGCTAACAACAAAAAAAGAGAGAACACTTCAACAGAATTAGTTGAAGTAAATACAGGCGTAGTTGATAGGGCTTACAAAGTAAAATATGCTGTACCGACTAGGGTATCGAGAAAACCAAAAACTAATGATGAAAAATTAACTTTTGGACAATCAGCTAGTCTATTCTTTAGTCAATTCAATAAAGCTTTAGATTATGCTACAAAAAAAGATGTAAGATTTTTTGACATGGTTGATGAGAAAACTATGGAAACATTATCTAACATCAACGCCATGTTTAATTCTCAAGCATATAAAGGTATGAGAGATTTTTCTATTGATTATGAAATAGACATCAATGGAGAATTAAAAAAAGCTAGTTAACACTAACTAACCCTAACCCCCCCGAGCCATAAACTTGGGGGGGTTTTTTTGTGCCTGTATTAAACTTGTTTTAATTTGGTTTCCATAGCTTTACCTAGCTACAAATTTCCAAACTATCCCCCCAGTTTAAACTCGGAAACCCCTAGCTATCCCCTAGTGTAAATTTTTATATTGTTTTTATATTTGGTGTACCCATAGGGGATACGCAGGTGCCATAGCCCCCCACGTATACTATACATACGTAGTCATGATAAAATCAAGGTTTCCCCCGTTAACCCCTTGGTGGCCAGAATATAGGGTATATTATTCTATAGAAATAGCTATATAATTCCAAGCCATTCCCCTATGTATCCCCTAGGGGGAATCTACGTGTACGTATCATGTATATGTAAAGCCTCCCCTGGGGGTCATTAATTCTATTATACACCCCACTGTCAATTTTGTCAAGGGTAAAATAAAAAAAATTAAAAAAAAGTTAAAATATAGCTTGACAAAATTGTTAATCACGTTATAATATAATAATATAGGCTAAATATAAATCAAAGGGACACACACGTTCAGAATATAGCAATATATACACGGTCATCACTGATTTATATTTCTAATAATTGGTACCAATTTAACAACTTGAGGAAAACTATGACAAAAAGATATGGTTCATCGAACATAATGGACTTTAAAGCTGCTGAGAAACGTAGAAAAGACAGAGTAAAGTCTGCTTCTATGAACAGTATCTTCGAAAGTCCTAGATCAAAAGCACAAAGACTCTCTACAGCTGCAGGAAAAGCAAACAGATCAGCTACAGACAAAATGTATGCTGCAGAAAGTATGTTTAAATCTGCACAAACTAGAAAAAAAGCTGCTGAAACTAGAGATTCATCTAAGGTAAAAAGAGGAAATGTTACTCCAGCTACTGCTAGAGATAGAGCTAAGTCTAGAATTGCACCTAAAGGTAGCATCAAAAGACCAAAACCTGCTCTTGATGCAGAAACTATGAAATCATATAAGAAAAGAATTGCTTATATGGAGAAAAGAAAAGCTGCTGGTAAAAATTACTCTAAGAAAAACCTTGCAGACCTAAAAGCTAAACTAAAATAACTTGTTAGACTCAGTATACAAACTGCCATTTAAGCAGTTTATGGAAATAATAAATGCAAAACACGGATTCTTCTATAATTCCAAGTCAAAAGAAAAACTTAACAGATATGCAGGAAAAGTTTCTCGAAGTATTATTCGGGGAAGCAAAGGGAGATCCAAGAAAAGCAGCTGAGATAGCAGGATATTCTAAACATAGTTATCCTAAAGTTGTAAGGAACTTAAAAAAAGAGATTACAGAATTGGCAGAGAATCACCTGTCCACACATTCTGCCAAGGCAGCCACTAAACTCACCGATTTGCTAGACGAAGATGGCACAACTCCACACGCAAGCATCCGTCTAGCCGCTGCCACACAAATATTAGATAGAATTGGAATTGTAAAGAAAGATCAACTAGATATAAATATGAAAGCTATGCACGGAATATTTATATTACCAGCTAAAGATGGAACCAATACGGATCAAGAAAAGAACTAGGCAAATTCCATTTGGTTTTAAACAATCTGAAACTCATAAAGATTACATAGAACCAATTAAAACAGAATTACAAGCTCTGGATCAAGCAAAGAAATATTTAAAAACTTGTTCATACAGAGAGACTGCTAAATGGCTAACTGCTACAACAAAAAGATATATATCACATGTCGGACTTAGAAAAAGAGTTAAACTCGGTACCACCTCCGAAGCCGAAGTTGAAAAGCAAACAGCGAGCCAAGAGATCAGTCAAACAGATTCTAGCGACCAAACGTAAGAAAGTTGCACAAGCAGAACAAACTTTGCGTTCAGCAAAGATAGCTGCAGAAAATGCCAAGAAGAAACTGTTAACTATTAACAAAGCTCTTACTGGTAAAGAAACACAACTACTTACGGAAGATATAATCGAGAGTGCTCCTAAGACAATACAAGAGCATGTAAAATCGCAAGACGTTATCTTTAAGCCCAATGGTGGCCCACAGACAGAATTTCTTGCAGCTTCAGAAAGAGAAGTATTTTACGGAGGAGCAAGAGGTGGAGGCAAGTCTTATGCCATGCTAGTAGATCCACTTCGTTATTGTTCTAAGCCTCATCATAGAGCACTTCTAATTAGAAGAACTATGCCTGAGTTAAGAGATTTAATTAGTAAATCTCAACTACTCTATTCAAAGGCATATCCAGGAGCAAAATGGAGAGAGCAAGAAAAAGAGTGGCGATTCCCATCGGGAGCAAAGATAGAGTTTGGTTACGCAGAGAACATGACAGACGTTTTACGTTACCAAGGTCAATCGTACACATGGATAGGAATAGACGAACTTCCACAATATCCTTCGCCAGACATATATAATTTTTTAAGATCATCCCTTAGATCTGTTGATAAAGATATACCTGTTTATTTAAGAGCTACAGGTAATCCAGGTAACATTGGATCACAGTGGGTTAAAGAAATGTTTGTAGATCCTGCAGAGCCTAACACTGCATTTGATATAAAGATTGATACTCCAGTAGGTACAAAAACTATTACAAGAAGATTTATACCTGCTAAGTTACAAGATAACCCATACTTGATGCAGACAGATGATTACTACGCTATGCTTGCGTCTTTACCAGATGTACAGCGTAAACAATTTTTAGATGGAGATTGGGATGCATATGAAGATTCAGCTTTTCCAGAATTTAATAAAGTTACTCACGTTGTCGAACCTTTTGAGATTCCTAGAGGCTGGTATAAGTTTCGTGCTGCTGACTGGGGCTATAGCTCTCCTGCTTGTGTTTTATGGTTTGCTGTTGATTATGACAACAATCTGTGGATTTATAGAGAACTATATACTTCCAAAGTTACAGCGGATGTTTTCGCAAGACAAGTAATTGATTTAGAATCTGGTGAGTATATTCAATACGGAGTACTAGATTCAAGTACATGGGCTAAAAGAGGTGATGTAGGCCCAAGCATTGCAGAGACAATGATACAACAAGGTTGTCGTTGGAGACAATCAGATAGATCACCTAAAAGCAGAATTAGTGGTAAGTTAGAAATTCATAAAAGATTATCAGTAGTTGATAAACAGCCTGGTATTAGAATTTTTAAAAATTGTAAAAACTTAATTAGAACATTAGGCACTTTACCAACAGATAATAAAAACCCCGAAGATGTGGATACGAATGCAGAAGACCACGCATACGATGCACTACGTTATGGATGTATGAGTAGACCTATGCATCCTAAATATGCACAAAGATTTAAACCTCTGTTTACCCCTGAGTTTAAACCAGCAGATAACAAATTCGGATATTAATGGAATTACCTACACACAATTATTTTTTATGGGGGCCTTATCTAACAAAGATGAAAGTAGATGAGAGTCTATGCGAAAAACTTTTAACTGATGGAAGAGAACTAAGAACATCTCATAGAAATCATTTAGCAGGAAAAATAGAAAAAGAATTTAAATATGATAATTTAAAATATTATCAAAAACATTTTCAACCTTATATTGATTCATGGATACATGGATGGTATAGACAATTAGGTTCTCATGTTGCAGTTAAAGGTAAACTTGTTAGTTTATGGATTAACTTTCAAAAAGCAAAAGAACATAATCCAGTACATATACATCCAGGTGCTGATGTTTCATTTGCATTGCATTTAAATGCACCATTAGAAATGATTGGTGAAAAACAAGAAACTACAGGTGTTGCACCAGGAAGATTATCTTTTCTGTATGGTGAAGAAAGAGCACATACAATAGCTGAAAGATCTTTTACTCCAGAAAAAAATGTTATGTTTATGTTTCCAGGAAACTTAAGACATTATGTAACTTCATTTAATTCTGATGTAGAAAGAATATCTGTAGCAGGTAACGTAAAATTTGAACATGCGAAGTAAAAGAAAACTTCCAGAATTAACTAAAAAAATTTTTCCATATGATTTAGTAATAGCATACTGGGAAGACATTGTATCTGATTGCTCATGGATTGACATTCACGATATAAAAAAATCAACAACTGCCATATGTTGCACTGTTGGATGGTTAGTAAGACAAGACGAAGACATGACTATACTAATGTCAGATTGTAGCTTTGAAATAAATAACAAAGAAATAAAACAAGGCGGTGGTCACACAACTATACCAACTAAAAACATATTGAAGATTAAAAAAATAAAAATCTAACAGGAGACAACATGGAAACTAAATTTGATCCAAAAGCTAAAGTAGCACAAGGACAATTAAGTGATGCACCTGATGGCAAACAGCCAAACAGAGAATCACAAAATATTGACTTTGCTAAACATGCACCTAGAAAATATGAGTCTGCTAATTATTTAGCAGATAATAATGTACCTACTAAATCAGGTTCAGAACATGTGCAAGATAGCTTATTTAGAATGGCAGACGAAAAAGATTATTAATAACGGAGGGCAAACCAAATGATGAAAAGATACAAACATGGAGAACTTGCACCTGATGTAGCTAAAAGACCAAATGATAAACTAGCAATAGATCCTAATTCAAAAGTAACTCAAGGTTCTACAGCTGGTGACGGTAATGATGCAAAAGGTAAATCAAAATCAAAAGTTGATCCAGCAATCTTTAGAATGGCTGAAGAAAGAGATTACTAATTTAAATGGACGAAGAAAATAAAAACGAAGGCTACGAGTCTGAAGGTAATGCCTTAGTAGGACTAATACGTTCTAAATTTCAAGAAGCTGAAACATCTAAAATCTACGATGAAAAAAGATGGTTAAAAGCATATAGAAATTATAGAGGTATATATGGCCCTGAAATGGCATTTAGAGACAATGAAAAGTCTAGAGTATTTGTTAAGGTAACAAAGACTAAAGTACTTGCTTCATTCGGTCAGATTATTGAAGTTTTATTTTCTCAAGGTAAATTTCCATTAGGCATAAATCCAACTTCAGTACCTGAAGGTATTGCAGAAAAAGCTCATTTAAAAAATCCACAAGAGCAACAAATGCAACCTGAAACTTCAGAAGATATGGATGCATATGGTTTTCCTGGTGACGGTAAAGAAATACCACCTGGTGCAACTGCAACAGATTTAATGAGAAATCTTGCACAAGAATATGAAAACCTAGGATTTGAAGAAGGTGCATCTAATACTGGAACTCCACAAATAGAACCTGCACGTATGGCTGCAGATGCTATGCAAAAGTTAGTGCATGATCAATTAGAAGAAAGTAAAGCTATTACAATTTTAAGACATGTATTTTTTGAAATGGCTTTATTAGGAACAGGAATTTTAAAAGGGCCATTCACAGATGCTAAAACTTACCATAGTTATGATACATCAGAAGATGAAGAAGGTAATGTAACTAAAGTTCAAGTATCTAAAACAAAATCTATTCCATCTATAGAAGCTGTATCATGTTGGGATTTTTATCCAGACCCAAATGCTACAACTATAAATGATTGTGATTATGTAATTCAAAGACATTCATTTAATAAACAGCAGTTAGAAGATTTAATGGATAAGCCAATGTTTAATGCAGAGGCTATTAGAGAATGTCTAGAGATGGGGCCTAACTATCAGACTAGGGGATTTGAATCTTCGTTATATGATAGAGAAAACATTACAAGTATTTATAAAAATAGATTTGAAATATTAGAATATTGGGGAACAATAGATAAAAAAACTGCAGATGAATGTGGTATATATTACTCTAATGATTCTGAAATAGTACATATTAATGCTTGGGTATGTGGTAATAAAGTTATTAGAATGGTTGAAAATCCATTTACACCAAAACGTATTCCATATTTAGTATGTCCATATGAATTAAATCCTTATCAGTTTTTTGGAATTGGTATTCCAGAAAATATGGAAGACTCACAAATGGTTATGAATGGTCATGCAAGAATGGCAATTGATAACTTAGCTCTTGCAGGTAATTTAGTATTTGATGTAGATGAAACTATGTTAGTGCCTGGACAAGACATGAAAGTATTTCCTGGTAAAATATTTAGAAGACAAAGTGGTCAAACTGGTCAAGCAGTACATGGTGTTAAATTTCCTAGTACAGCACAGGAAAACTTACAGATGTTTGATAAGTTTAGACAACTAGCAGATGAATCAACTGGTATACCTTCATACTCACACGGTACAACAGGTGTTCAATCTACAACTAGAACAGCATCAGGTATGTCAATGCTAATGGGTGCTGCAGCATTAAGTATTAAAACAGTTATCAAAAATATTGATGACTATTTATTGAAACCCCTTGGAGAATCTTTATATCATTGGAATATGCAATTCAATGAAGATGCTCCTAATATCAAAGGTGATCTGGAAGTTAAAGCACAAGGAACTTCTTCTTTGATGCAAAAAGAAGTTAGATCACAAAGATTAATTACATTTATGCAAACTGCATCTAATCCTGCACTTGCACCATTTGTAAGATGGCATACTTGCTTAAAAGAAATTGCTAAGTCTTTGGATATAGACCCAGATCAATTAATCAATGATCCAGAAAAAGCTGCGATCTATGCAAACATAATGGGGATGGCAAATGGAAATCAAAACAATACAGCCTCTGCTGGAGGACAAAGTCAAATGGCAACGCCTGGAGGAGTACCTACTGGAGCTTCGCCAACAGATCCAACAGGAGCTGGAGGTGGCAACATCGGTACAGGTAATGCACCAATGCCAGGGGAAGCTGGCTTTAGTTCGCCAAATACTCAACCTCCCAGAAGCGAACAGACGCAGTAAGGAATAAAATATGGCAACAACTTTTGATGTAAATAGAATTGGCGGTGGGACTTTTGAATTAGTTCAAGACCCAACAACTGGCCGATACAGTTTAAAAAAAGTTGGATTTGATCCTGTTAAAAGTTTAACAATACCAGATTACACAGCTGCAGCTACAACTGCTGGTACAACTGATACTGCAAAAGCAGTAACACAAACTACAGCAAAAACAACTGCACAACAAACTACTGAAGTATTTAAACCTACAGGTGGTGGAGATAGAATTGATTATACAGGTAGTATGTTAAAACAATCTGATCTTGCAAAAGAGGCTGCTAAAATTGATCCGCAAATTAATGCTAGAAGATTAATGACGCAAGATAATGCTTATACTACTCAGCCTGGTATAATGTCAGAAAAAGAAACAGTATCTGATGCACAAAAAGAAAGACAAGGTGCACTATATCCAGATGCAATTTTAAGAGGTGGAGTTGGAGTTAAAGGAGAATCTAAAAGACCAGGTATAACAGTTGATAAAACTTCTATTAGACCTTTTGGTGCATTTGATGTAACTCCTAAATCTCAAATGGAAAAAGCTGAATACTCAACAACAAGACCAGCTGGAATAGATACTTTAGGAATTAGTAGAGTAGAGCCGACTGTGGGTTCATTTGGTACACCTGCAATACAACCAGGTAGAGATATAGAAGCTGATCCAGGTACACAGCCTAGAGCAGATATAGAAGTAGAACCAACTGCACTTAAAAAAGTTAGTACAGGTTTAAAATCATTAGCTGAATCAGTTGGTAAAGCATTAACTACTGGGCCTATAGTTAGCACATTAAAATCTATTGCTGGTGCATCTCCTGCACAAAAAGCTGAAAATAAATTTAATAGATCATATTTTAATGTTAGATCAGATGATAGTACAGGTCAAAGAATAGCTGGTAATCCTGCAACAGATTTATATGCAGGCATGAATAGAAATTCAGCTAGAGGAAATTTAGAAAAAGCTGGAGAAAAAAGAATTGCAACAAGAGAAAAAACAATAGCTAAAAGAGCTGCTGCTGGAAAACCTGTATCACAAAAATTTATTGATGATACAAATAAAATGAAAGATCAATCTTCTAGGTATAAAGCGGAAAAACAAAAAGCTACTCAAGGCCCTGCAGGTGGAGCAACCACTGGTGGTGGCGGAGGAGGCGGAGGCGGAGGCCGTGTTATCTGTACAGAATTACATAAAACAGGTGAGTTATCTACTGAAGATTGGGTAAGAGATATTAAATTTACTTATAGTAAATTAACTAAAAAACATATTAAAGGATATTTATCTTGGGCAGTACCTACTGTTCAACATATTAAAAAATATTCTATATACAGAAAAGTTTGGAAACACATTGCACAACATAGAGCAAATGATATTGCATGGAGAATGAAAGAAGGTAAATTTGATTTACTTGGAAGAATATATGCAGGTATTGGAGAACCTTTATGTTGGATTATAGGTAATTTTGTTACAGATAAAAATTATAATGATATAATGGCAAAAGGTAAGAGGCATATATAATGGCAATAGAAGCAGGTAATAAAGTTAGCACAACAGGTTTAATGAATAAAAAACCATTTACTCCAAAAGCTCCTGATATGAGTAGAATGAAAATGCCAACAAGAATGCAACCTAAAAAAATTCAACCTGAACAAACAAAAGTTGCACCACCTCAACCGACAGAACAAATGGGAGACAAAATTCAATCTCTAACAGATGAAGATAAAATTGTATTAGATACAGTTCTAGCTCCATCTGTTGCAACCGTTCTTAAAAAAATTGCACCAGAAGCTGCTGAATTAATTGATCAGTTTACAGGTGCAGAGGAGAACGTTGTTTTACCAGTATCAGTTGTAAAAAATTTTGCAACTAAAAGATATGGTGGAGCAGATGAAGGAGAAGCTATAGAAAGTTTTATAGCTGATCTTTCAAGTACACAAGAGATGGATCAACAAACTGTGCCACCTGAAACAGGAGAAATAGATTACGAATCAATAGATACGGAATCAGTTTAGTTTCAGCCCACAAACAATTATGGAATAGAGCTACCCTTATCCATAAGGCACTCAACCAATAGGTAAAAATAATGGAAGAAGAAAAAAAAGTTACTGAAGAGAAAAAAGTTAAATTACCAAACTCAAATCCTTATCATAAAGATTATGGAGATGCAGATGATCCAGAAACGGAAGCATTTGCTAAAGGTGAATTAGCTAAATATCAGAGGGAACAAAAAGAACAAGAAGCAATCGCAGCAACCGAACAGAAGGACACCGATGCATCTGAAGAGACTGCAGACAAATCAGAACAAAAGGCTACTCCTATCGCTGAACGCCCTGCTAAAGCTGAAGATAGAGTCTTTAAGAAACGTTATGACGATTTAAAAAGACACTATGATTCTACTATTCAAAAACACAAGGACGAACTTGATTCTTTGCGTAAAAGAATAGAATCAGAACCTACGCAATTTACGCCACCTAAATCTAAAGAAGAGTTAGAGGCGTGGAGAAAAGAGTACCCCGATGTATATGATATGGTTGAAACCATAGCTATAGAAAAGGCTACTACTCGAACTGCAGAACTTGAAGATAAATATAAAAATCTTCAACTCCAGCAAGAACAAATTGCAAAAGAAAAAGCCGAAGTGCAACTTTTAAAACTACACCCAGATTTTAATGAATTAAGAAAAGAAGATTCATTTCATGAATGGGCAGAAAGACAGGATCCTACTATCCAAAGTTGGTTGTATGATAATACTTCCAATGCTACGTTAGCTGCTAGAGCAATTGATTTATATAAAATGGATCAAGGCATTAGTAAGTTAAATAAAAAACAGGAAACTGATATTAAAAAAGAAGCTGCTAAAGCAATTTCTAAAACTAAAAAGGCTAATGATTCTGATGTACCAAATAAGAAAGTTTGGACTACAACTGAGATTTCTAAACTAAAACCTCATCAATTTGAGAAATTAGAAAAAGAAATTGACCTTGCTCGTTTAGAAGGTAGAATTGAACAACGTTAAACAATTAAACTAACTAACAATTAAGGAGGGTACAACCATGGCTTTTGGAAGTGCTGGTGGATATTCGAACTTACCTTCAGGTAATTTCACTCCACAAATTTTTAGTCAGAAGGTTCAAAAATTCTTCAGAAGAGCATCAGTGGTA
>Ga0181568_10004501_pt1 | contig 12402 bp, 14 predicted proteins | sample 101ome_20_FD_133758 | JGI IMG/M metagenome (GOLD analysis project Ga0181568, IMG submission 133758) | Coastal salt marsh microbial communities from the Groves Creek Marsh, Skidaway Island, Georgia - 101404AT metaG (megahit assembly) | ecosystem: Environmental > Aquatic > Marine > Intertidal... | reverse complement strand
TACCAAACGAAAATGACTTACCTTCTCCATTTGAAAATGAAATTGTTTTTGGTCCTATATTACTGATAAGAATGGATGAAAACTCCGAACCACAACACTTCACACTCGAAGAGTATAAACAGTTTACTTCGAAGGAACAAATGCGTCACAGTTCAGTACAGCATTAGTATACTTCATAGCCAATTGAAAATGTATATATGGCCAGTCCGCAACGTTTTCCATAGTAGGACTACCGGGTAAAGGGTTTTTGTTAACCATCTTAATGAGGTCAACCTTCTCACCGTTCGTAATTTGAGTCATCGCAGTACCGACGTCCTTCAACCATATAACATGAGACTCATTGTTCGAATCAAAACTTCTCACGAGGTGAGCCATTTATATTACTTGGGATTCTTTTCTATAAGTAATCTCGCACTCGGATCCTTCACGGTTGTCCACTTGGGTCTCCAGATTTCAGAAATGAGATGATCGTTATCTTTTCCATACATTCGCCAGAAAATTGTACGATACAGAGCTTCTTCTTTCGTGAGAGGTGTGTTATGACCTCTCGACTTCATACGAGTTTCCCTCAATAATTTATCGTCAACCTCGTTTTCTGCGTATTTTTTTACCTCGTCAACCCAATTCGTTCCAACAGCGTCACTCATCCCATCCTTTTGTCTCCACAAAATTTCATCTGGTAAGTAACCGTTGAACGCTTCGCGAAGAATACGCTTTTCAATTGGGTCCATTTTTACAGTCTGATTCATGGTCATACACATGTCGATAAAGTTTTTATCCAGAAATGGTACAATAAGATCTAGTCCATGGGCCCCCGCACATCTATCCGCTCGTAATCCGTCGAACTGGTGAATAAGACGAAGACGTCTCATGTTTTCACACGCAAATTCTTGAACATTCGGTGCATTATGAAAATAGAGGTAGCCACCTAGAATCTCATCACTACCTTCACCAGAAAATATGTAACGACACTGAGTATTTTGTTTAATATATTTACACAACAACCACATAGGAGTACTCGCACGAACTGTAGTCGTGTCATAAGACTCCAAACTGTGGATGACATCGCTGATATGTGCAATACCTTCTTCCGGTGTAAAAATAACTTCGGTGTGATCAGACCCTAGATAGTCAGCAACCTTCTTAGCTGCTACAAGATCTGGGCTACCCACCAAACCAATGGAAAATGTCTTGATTTTTCCCAACTTTCTTGTGGCTATAGAAGCAATCAAACTACTATCCAAACCACCCGACAACAAAAATCCAATTTCTCTTTCAGTCGTTGCAAGTCGTTGATGGACCGCACGTTCAAGAGTAAATCGAAATTGGTCAAGATCTACGGAGTTCACATATTCGTTTACATACCAGTATGTATTATAGTAACATACAAAACCATCCAAATAAGAATCGTAAATATGCCCGGGTGGAAAAATGTATATCTCAGAATTCAAATATAACAACGCTTTTACCTCACTGGCAAATGCTATACAGTCATTGTCATAACGACAATAAAACATGGGTCTAACACCTACAGGGTCACGAGCGGCCAGTACACGCTTCCCATTTGTATAAACAAATGCAAAGTCACCTTCAATCATGTTCACCGTGTTCATGATACCATAAGACTTAATCATAGGAATAAGAATCTCACAGTCACTCGTTCCTACTTCATTCCCTGTTCTAAATCTTTTGTGATTGTAAATCTCACCATTACATACCAACATATGTTTACCTTGCTTGAAGGGTTGCATTCCCGCCGACGTTAAATCATTGATAGCTAAACGATAAAAATCCATTTTACATTTACCTAGTGTTTTGGTACAATAGTCATCTGGTCCACGGTGAGAAAGAGCATAAGAAGCTGTCTCTACTTCTTCACCGAAGAGGGCAAGAATTCCACACATATTATATTACAGTTACTTTGTTTTTAAGCTAAAGTCCATCCATTCACCAAAATCACCGGGGTCTGCCACACCATCCAACTCTTGTCCAGAAAATGTCACAGTCTCTGTGTCGTCTCCATAAATTACATCAAAGTTTAAAATACAGTAAAAAGATACATTGGTTTTTTGAGCAATCTTGTCCAAAGATCCAAAATCAAATGTTTCAATATCAAGATATCGTTTTATTTGCTCAGGTCTACCATATGGAATACTTATTTCAGTTTCCACTTCTAATTTTCGTTGTTTCATAGTCATATCAAGACAGGGCCAAATGCGGTTTCTTGCTCTAAAATTAGACGCATAATCTATATAATTACCGGCAGTGCCTTTTTCAGAAAAACAAACAAATCGGGGTTTCGAATTAGGATCTACTAGGCTTAGATATGTACCAGTGTGTGTTAATTTTACAAAGTGAAACTCCATTTACATATATAAGGAAAAAAACTTTAAATAAGACAGATGAACTTCCCAAAAACTCCTGGTCAATGTAGATATATGTTAGCTTTAAGATCTAATAAACCCATAGTAATTGGAACTGGACCAGCTGGCTCAGGTAAGACTATGCTTGCGTGTCAGATTGCAGTTGAACTAATCTCAAAATATCCCCGGTCGGGTGTTGTACTTACTCGACCTATAGTACCAGCTGACGAAGATATCGGTTATCTCCCGGGTGATATGGAGTCTAAAATGGAACCATGGACTAAACCTATGTATGATATCTTTGAAAAGGGGTTGACACACAATCAAATGGATCGTTGTATCCGTATTGAACCCCTTGGTTATATGAGGGGTAGAACCTTTGATCATACCTTGATTATAGCAGATGAGATGCAAAACTCAACACCGAATCAGATGAAAATGCTTCTTACACGTGTAGGAGAAGGAACAAAGTTAGTAGTAACAGGAGATCTTGAGCAATCCGATCTTGGCCCTGAAAACGGTCTAGCAGATCTTATTTACAAAATGCAATGTGTGGATCTCGAATATATGAAGCATGTTGAAATGGAAGATGATGATATAGTTCGTCATCCGGCAGTTAATGAAGTGCTTAAAGTGTTAAATGCTTAACAAAATATAATGTGGTTCCATGATCATCAACAGACCCTAAAAGAACCATCTGAAAAACAAAAGGTATGGTGTCAACATCCAGAAAAATTAACCGTTCTTTTCATAGAAGGTGATCAAAAACCCTTTACTAAATTTAATTTATGGAACATAGCACATGTATACGGAGGAACCGACGTTGGACTACATATCATGTGTTCTCCACGTAACTTGAAGGATATGAAAAAGTGGACAACAGATTGGACAAACGTCACAATAACATGGAATGCTCTACATTCAATTAACGAGTATAACACTTTTTCATGTTCACCGGAATTGTATACTAGAATCGTTTCTACACACCTTCTATTAATGCAATGGGACACTTATCTATTCAAACCTGTAGATGAACACTTCTTCGAGTATGATTATGTTGGAGCACCATGGAGGGAAGCTGTGTGTGGCTACAACATACATGAATGGAAGAAACCTGAAGATATTGGAGACCAAAAACATTATAGAGTTGGTAATGGTGGATTTTCTTTGAGAAAAGTTCTACCTTGTTATAGACATTGTATAGAAAATGCGAATAAACCAAAGCTTCTTGATGATACGTTCTTTTCCGTCAACTCTTCACTCAAAATACCACCCAAAGAAATTGCGTATGAGTTTGCAGTTGAAACTAAATTAAGAGATGTCGACCCACCAAAGTCACCGGTGGGTATCCATAAAATATGGAATTATCCGGGGGAGTTTGGGGAAGAAGATTTTAAATCGTGGTCTAAGTAGATGTCACCCTTTCTCCACATTTCGCCATAGTCATTTCCGCCTTTAATATCGCTATTGTCAGCACCTTTAGCGTTATTATATTTTACCTTGATTAGGTACAATTTTCCGAAACGCATGTACTGTTCGTTGTTTTCTATGACGTGTTCTCCTATGCAGCATAGGTCATTGAATTTCCGAATGTAATCTATACATGCATTAATGTATGCACCGGGTCCAGTAGGATATAAACAGTCTATACCATAATGTTTCTGTTTGATGTTCCAAAGTATTATGTCAATCATCTTCTTAGATATCGGATGTTTAGGAGCAGATCCTATAAATCCATTACATATACACAGCTGTTGTTGAGGTCTATCGATACACGCGTAGAAATTCTTATCTTCTTTGACAAGTTTGTCTAAAGATTGCAAACAAACCATTCTCACGTCGGTATACCACCCACCTTCATTGTACAATATAAGTTGTCGCATCAGATCACTTTTGTAAGCGTATGGTTTCAAGGAATTATACGCTTCGAGTATTTCATCATCGAAATGTCGTTTTATATAATTTATACAAGACTCACCAGAATACAATTTAACTTTGTAACCGGGGTTAAGTCTGTACCACGTTTCGATGGCTTTATTCATACCCTCGGGTATTTGAGGCATTTTTCCCTCGTCTACTATGATAACTTTGTGAATAATTTTTGGTATCATATTAACTGTTTAAAGAATGTATTCTCTAATACACTATGAAGATAACATACGCCATAGCTGTCTGTAACGAATCCAGGGATCTTTATTCTTTGCTTTCGTTTCTAAGGAATGTCAAAGACGACGAAGACGACATTAATGTATTGATTGATACTGCACATGTCACAGATAGTGTCAGGTCCGTGTTGTCACATTTTGAAAGTTGTGTAACGACGTGTGAACGCTCTTTTGATGGAGATTTTTCCAAACATAGGAACTTTCACTTAACACAGTGTACAGGTGACTATATATTCATACTCGATCCAGATGAAATGCCTCAAGAAGATTTGATTATTGCTGTAAAAAGAGTGTTAGCAACAGAAACGGTGGACATGATCAGTGTACCTAGAGTTAACATAACACTTGGTGCAACTAAGAAGTGGTACGAGGAACACGACTTTGGTGACAAAATAAATGAAATGGGGTGGGTTAATTGGCCCGATTATCAGGGACGAGTCGTAAAAAATACACCCGACATCAAATTTGGAAATGAACTACATGAAAGACTTCAAGGGTATCAAAATCATCTAGCAATAAAACCACACCCAACTCTTGCACTTCTCCATGTAAAGTCGGTAGACAAAGACAATAATCGATGGGAAAATGGCAAATACATATCACCAAAAAATGACAACTTATACGACAAACTGATGTAATCCAAATAAAATGTCAGGATACTACAAGACATGTCTCGATACGAGCAGATTTATAACACGGCTAAAGGTGTCATGAATGGTAGCGTTGACATAGAATTACCAGCAGTTTCGGTCCTAGTTATATTCATCCTAGCTTTGATGTACATGGTCACAACTTCGATCAGTATGGATATGTATGCTGGATGTGATGTCAAGGGAAAGAAGCTCTACGATAGAATGGCTTCTTTCATGTCTCATAGCTTAACCATAGCTTTAGCTATACCAACCACTTTACTTCTAACCAAAATGTTCAACAACGACACTGGTGCATTCATGATGATTTATGGTATTGCGGGTGTCGTCGTATCTCTCATGGCCAATGATTTAGTAAGGAAGTGTAATATTACAGAAGATTTGAAGGTCATGTGGTCAAGGTTCTCCCTTGGATTATACACCCTTGTGTTCCTTATCGGTATATTTTTATCGGCTAGAAAGTAGCATGAAAGAGGCAATTCTTTGTCTCTGGGCAATCTTGATCTACGTGATGCGTAGATCAGGAACACTGTCAATAGATGAAAAAATGTATATTTTAGACCTTATAGCCTATATATCTAGAAAAGCGGGACGTGTGGATGGAGCGACTCTGTTGCAAGAAGTGAAGCAATACCGACCATCGCAAGTCGGCCGTTTACTAGCTCCGTCTCCGGTTTCCAAAAACCCTGAATGTACCCCTCATCCTTAGGATTCACCGCTGTTCCGAGGAACGCCAGACTGGCAACAGCGACAGAAAGACCAATGTTATCATGGAACTGAGTGCTGATAGAATTACCAGTCATGATTTCATCAATCACAGCAGAAGTAAATCCGATCATGGCAGCACGACCGTTTACACGCTCGGCCACAGAGAGATAATCATTGGGACGATCAATCTTCTTGAGGGGAGGAGATCTAGAAGATACGGTGTTCTTGGAGATCTTCTTGGGGGTAACAGTGGGCTTAACAGTAGACGAAAGAATAACACAAGGCATTATATCTTCTTATCCTTTCTTTCTTTTAAGTAGATGACGTGTAAAATGTAGAGGTTCAGAATCAACGCCAAGATTGTGTAGATTGAGGTAAAATTCATTCCAGTTCTGTACTGATGAATTAACCATAAACTACTCGCCATTATACTGAGAGTTATGTATTGTTTAGACATTGGAACATCATCCGTCTTTATGATATTGGACAAGTTATCGTACATTTGGTAGACACCGATACCCATAGCCAATGCAGCGTCCATGTCGAATCTTAATAAATAAAAATATTTTTTTACAGATATGGACGCTATACTCGCTAAATTCACAGGAAAGATTGACGCAAAGAGCCTCATCCAGACGGTAGAGGACATCAAGCAAGAATACCTTGATGATGGTTTCACCAAGGAGGACATTCCTCCCATCCTTGGTCGCCTCATGTTAGAGACCCAGAAGTTCAAGAAACTCGAGGGTTCTCAAAAGAAGAAGCTTGTCATTGGTGTTCTCAATCACCTTATTGAGCAAATTGATGACGGTGAAAAGGACAGTGAGTTCGAGACCGTCCTCAAGAGCCTTGTACCACCCATGGTTGATAGCTTCGCCGCGATGTTAAAGGCGAAGAACGTCGTTGCTCGCTTTTGCCCTTGCCTGTAATTACAAAAAGTTACATAAAAAAGTAACACGTGTACATAATATATGAAGTTTCCATCACTTGAAAAGATGGTCGAATACGGAATATACACTGTGAAAGATCTTGTACTCTTTTCACAGGGTAGACTCATAAAGAGAAATACTAAAATTCACATGGACTGCCCGATTTGTCATCTTGTATCTGAATCCGATACTTGCCCCAGGATACATAAAAAAATCTAAACTTATATCAAATGTCTAATGCCATTTTACCATTGGCTATGCTAGGCTCTATGATGAGTTCCGTAGGAGCCGTAGCTTATGGTATCCAAACTGGTGCCATACCAACCGGGAAGTCTGAACCCGAACCTGTGTATACACCACCTCCTCCAGTCGAATCAACTGGGCTGACGGGTGGAAGTATGATGGTCGACGACTTTGTTATCCAGGGTGATGCCGACGAAGCTGATGTTACCGCCATTCTCGAAGAGTCTGCTTTGGAAGCAACCACCGCCGCTCACAAAGTAGATGCAGACGACGACCAAATCACGGGACTTTCTGGCATGCCTATAAATTGTGGCGTTGTTGATGAAAGTCAAACCGCTTTACAATCGTTTGGTATCAACAAGGATAATAAATATGCATACAAATGCTCTTCCTTAGAGAACCCCGGCGAACTAAAGTTTGGGACAGCTGGAAAGTATGTATCTTCTAGGGGAGATATAGAAAATTTACATCAGGCCCAGGCTCTGTGTGCGTCCAATCAAGCACTGGTTGGTTTCGTACTTGACCAGAATAAATCCAAGACCAAGCTTGGTTACCGATATGATTGCATCAATCTCAAGGGTCCCGCTAAAATTCGTACAGCCCTCACATCTTACATGCCTTACGAGAGTGGTGATGGGATGGGTAAGTCGGGTACTCCTCCTATATCCGATGGTTCGGATCTAACCGGAGAGGATCGTCGTGATAAACAGATGGCTGTTTTGCAACCAACTTCCGGAATCGGTGATATCGCGTGCAACGATGGTGAGCTTTTACAGGGTTTCGCCGTAGAGAAGAGTGGTAATAACATACGTTACATCTACCGCTGTGTCACTCCTGCCTACGAGGCGGATTAATAACCAGACCAAGTGCTGTTTCTAGACTGTTTTGATTCCTTTGTAGAGGTTTAGACCTCTTCAAAACTAAACCATCGTTGACATTCTTTATTTCATTCATCTTCTTTGTGCTTGAAATAAATGGTATAACATTATCTTTGATAGGCTCTGTTTCTACTTCTACAGGTTTTGACACAACCCTATCTTTTACAGAATCCGCCCTAAATTCTTCTATCGTCAAGTCTCCCCCAAAAACATTTAGTCTGTGTCTATGAGGTGCTCGTTTAATAGAGTCTAATTTATTACAACACTTCTTACGCATAAGGGATATATTACCGCATATGATACTACCCTTAGTAACACCATACTTTTCAAGAGCATACGACTTCATACAACTCCAGGAGCAAAAATAACCTGTTGTTGAAAACTTCTTACGGCGATCGTCGTAACCGTAAGGAAGCTGTAAAGGTTCATTGTCAAATGGGTGGCAGCACCACCAGCACCACATCTTTATTACTAAAAAAATGTACCCTTTAAATAAGATGAATAATAGACAGAATAATAGTACGGCTATTATTCTGATACTCATTATGATGATGATCAGTTCCATGCTGTCATCATCAGCGGGTATCCTAGGTTTCAATTTATTCACAGGCATCAGGCCAAGTCGGGAAGTATCTAACCGTATCAAGAAACAAGAAGATCGAGTTGACGAACTTGCAAAACAAGCAGGTATTGATGGTAAACAATTCCGTGAAGAGCTGAATCAAGAAATTAAAAAGGGTTGTTTCATATCTGTAAACGCGGAAGGTAAATGTCCAGAAGGTACAAAACCAAAATCTGCTGAGTGTTGTGAATTTATAGACCCCAAAATGCCATCTACTGGAGAAGTGCTGAAACAAATGGCACCAGATTTGGCTATTGCTATAATCGGTGGTATGTTAGCAGAAACCGCCATTATTGTATCTATAAGACTTGGAATTCAACTATCCACGAGTGCCGGGCGAACAGCAGTCGTGGCAGGTGCCGCGGCAATTGGTCGAACAGCTGCGACACAGGGTCTCCGGGTAGCTGGTACTCAAGTGGCTACAAGATTTGCAGCGGCGGCGGCGTGTGGACCAGCGTGTATAGCAGTTACAGTAGCTTTTGCCGCATTTACAATAGCTCTTGATATGACGGACCCCTTCGGGTACAATAACTTCACAGCAAACGAAGTTATACGTCGCAAAAGAAACACGTTGGATGTAAATTTGGAGGAGAGTCTAGTAAAAGATGGTAACACAGCTCCCTTGTTATTTCCCCTTTCGGCCGCTTATCCCGAATTAAACGACGAATTTAGAGATAAACTTATGACTGAATTCTTACCGGACGCCATGGAAATAATGCCTCAAGAAGTCATGGTCGAATTTTTGATTTCACAACTATCTGGTACACCTCTCAAGGGAGATGAAGCTGAACAAATGCAAAAAGAGTTAGGAAAAGCTATGGAAAAAGCCTTCTTAAACACCGAAAAACGAGATAAGATTGCCTACGAATTTTATGTAAGCAAGGGTAAGGGACGTGAAATTGAGAAGGTGCCATGGATGTCCTCAAAGAACACAATAGGTTTAACGTTGAATGAAAAGGGTGCTAAAAAATATAACGAACGAATGAAAGAAAAGCATCTGTTGTATTCAAATCCACACATAAAACCACCCGACGAAATACCAACAGATTATAGCCCTTTCACAGCGGCGTATACTGATACGTATCGTGTATTAAATAAAGAAAATCCAGGTGAAAAAAACAACCCTAATGTTATAGAGAAGAAGTTGAAAAAGAAGGTGTGTTTATGCTTCCCGTATGCAATGTTAATTGCAGACTGTGAATATGGGTTTAATGCATCTAAACATAGTCAACGTTTAAATCCAGCTGTATACGGTGTCACGTATAATTACGAACGCGGTGAATGTAACTTTACACACGATTATTGTAAGAGACTTGGGTTAAAATTAAAGGGTAACGAGTGTAAAATGCGTGAAGGTCAAAAAGAAGCCGAATTGATTTTAGGTAAAACAATAACACGCACCTACATCGAGGATTGGGATAATCGTATAGATGCATTTAAATCAGGTGACCCTGTCAATATTATGCTTGGTATAGCTTCTTTACATCCTTACAATCTTCTTTTAGGACCTTGGGCTAAAAAAGCAGTATTTGCAATAAAAGATACATATGGTCGTGGTGTAGGAACACCGATGGTTTGTGGACCAGATAAAGAAAGAAAGGGTGCATTGTGTTATCCTAAATGCCGTGAAGGTTACAAGTCTAGTGCTCTTGAATGTGAAGGATCGTGTCCACCTGGATCGAAGAATACTGGTTTAACATGCTTACAGCCCATTCATGCCTTCATACCAGGTAATAAATCATCCAATCCATTTGACAAGGGCTTTTATCAACGAGCGGATTGTAATCGAATGGTCGATAAAAATTCAACTCTTGGACGAGAAATCCTCAAACAAAAAGAAGGTGAGATTGAAGCAAGACTTGAAGCAGAAAAAGAAAAAATGAGAAGTGAAGGTGTATCCGAACGCACTATTAGACAACGCATGAGAGACGAAGGATCTACTCGTGCGGCCATCGAAAATGAATATTTACAGTACAAATTTAGAGGTACTACATGTAACGAACCATGTCTACCAAATTTCACATTTCGTTCAGGTGCAGCTGGTTCGGCATTCTGTGATAAACCAAGGAATAGGTATTCTAGAGCTGGAGACTCCAAGGTTCCGGATGCCTGTCCGGGAAACAAAACAAAGGATGCTTCACTTTGTTACAAACCGTGCAAACCTGGTTACAGGGGTAATGGTCCAACATGTAAAAAGACTGAAGAGTCGCGACAAGAAAATGTGTACACCAAGGAAGGGCTTGGGTCGACACTTGGTATTTAAATTTCTCAGTACAAAGTAATAAATATGGCTGCTACTGCTGGTGCTAAGGCTGCTGGTAGTCTTGCTGACGCAGTAAAATTGTCAGATGATGTAACCGACATCCTCAAGGGCAATGACGAATTTTTCAAAAAAGCAATACAAGATGCTGATTTCATAGAAAAATTAAATGGTGCAAAACCTGAAGATTTAAAAGATATATTGAAGGGAGTAAACGATACTAATAGATTGGCGGAGATAGGTAAAAAGTTAGACGCTGAACAATTTGTAAAGACATTCAAGGGAACGGACGATGCTCAATTAGCAAAAATAGGTAAAAAATTAGATTCTGGTACATTAACGAAAATTAAACAAGCTGATCCTGCTCTCGGTAAAAAACTTGATCCAAGTTTTGTACAACAAGCTAAAAACGCTGCCACAGCATTCAGCAAAGCAAGTACTGCTAAATTAAAACAGGCATCGAAATCGATAAGAAAATTCATAAGCGGGGCCCCAAATAAACCAGACACCTATGCTGATGCTACAGAGGCTGCTGCTGACTCCTCTAAAAAACTACCCCCGGGAACAACTCCTGATAACGCATCGAATAAAGATGCAAGTAAGTCCTTAGTCGAAACGGTAGGTGGTAATGCAGATGATGCAGGAGAAGCTATAGAAAATACTGCAAATGTGTTAAAAGAAGGAAGTGAATCTTCCAATACTCTCAGAAAGGGTCTTGCAGAACTAGGAATTACACCTGGTTCGGTCGCTATCGGTGCAGGTGTCATAGTTCTTTTATGCATGGCATACGACACAGATAATCCTTTCACCGCCGTTGATCGTGCTTTAGATGATACCGGAAAGGTTGTGAGAGGTTTCAAGGAAGTAGCAGACGAGGCCGCTGAAGCTGTTAAGGACACTGCAAAGGGTGGTTTCGACTTCATTTCTTTCGTCACTCAAAATTCGTGGATCTCTTTCGCTTGTTCGATCCTTTGTGCAATTCTGGTATTCGCTTTATTCATGACGGGAATGATAGGTTCCATAGGTGGAAATAATAGACGTTAAAAACCATTTGTAATTATCCCATCAACATTATACTTATACATATAAGTCAACTCCATGTCTTCTTTGTGTGTATATGTGTAAACCTTAATTTTATTTGAACGACAATAGGCTATAAAGTGATGATCCAAACATGTCCAGTGAAGCAAAACACATGATAAATTTCGGGTCAACGTATCAAACTCGTCGTCGACGAATGTTGTTTCAAATGTCGATCCTTTGTTAAAGTGAATTGGTAAGTTGTATATGAGATTTCTATTGAAACTACAAAAGGTTACATTTTCTACTGGTTCTTTCTTGTAAAAATCTATTAACGCATTAACAAGTTTGGTATTATTTCCTTTTAAATCGAGAAACAGAGGTACGTCTTTGATTTCGGGTATCTCGTCATAGATTTCTCGTAGAGTATGAATATCTTTTTGCTTCAACTGTTTTGCAGTCATGTCCGATAGGAAATGGTTATCTATGTATGTATCATGAAATACCACAATCTCACCTGTATCACATAATTGAATGTCGATCTCTACCCCATCATATCCTCTG
>Ga0181568_10004500_pt1 | contig 12404 bp, 8 predicted proteins | sample 101ome_20_FD_133758 | JGI IMG/M metagenome (GOLD analysis project Ga0181568, IMG submission 133758) | Coastal salt marsh microbial communities from the Groves Creek Marsh, Skidaway Island, Georgia - 101404AT metaG (megahit assembly) | ecosystem: Environmental > Aquatic > Marine > Intertidal zone... | reverse complement strand
ATTTTTGTCTTCGATTAAATAAATATTTACAAATCCAGGTGAAGACCAAGGTAAGCTCATAGGAATATGATGAATTCCATTACCAAGATTGAAACTATTCATACTATGAAGTAGCTAACCAAACACCAAAAGAAACTAATATTAGTAATCCTGTAATAAGTGATGCCATTATGAGATGCCTAGTTTGCATAGTTACATTGTAATTTAAATAGGAATAAACTTGATTTTGAACTTTTGCTAAAGTTTAGTAAATTAGAAGTTGAAAATAACGATAATCTTTTTGGATGGATACCCCAAAAAAAAAGTAGTTGTTATCTCGCTTAGATAGAGATCCTATCTGGAAAGAGGTAATTTGAAGAAATTAACCATTATTGGTGGAGGTCCTGCAGGTTATGCTGCAGCACTTTACTCAAGCAATTTTGATTTAGAAGTAACTTTAGTTGAGTCTGACACATTAGGTGGAACTTGTCTTAATCGAGGATGTATTCCTGCAAAGTATTGGCTACATGTTGCTGAATTAAATCACGAAATTGAAACTTCAAATGAATACGGAATTGAAATAAAAGACAAAAAAATAAATTGGGCAGAAACTGCTAAGAAGCGTTTTGATACTGTTAACAAATTAGTTGGAGGTATTGGGATGCTACTTAAATCTAAAAAAGTTGAAGTTGTTGAAGGGTGGGGTTCAATAAAAGATTCTAATACTGTATTAGTAAAAAAAACAGATGGTTCAGAAGTTGAGTTGATTTCAGATTTTATACTTATTGCAACAGGATCAAAGCCAAGGAGCATTCCAAATATTGAAGTAGACGAAAAATTTATTATTACTTCTGATACGGCTTTAAACTGGGAAGAACCTCCAAAAAAAGTATGTGTTGTTGGCGCTGGAGCAATTGGTTGTGAGTTTGCTAGTCTATTGAACGATCTTGGTTCAGAAGTTAATGTTGTTGAACTAGATAATGAAATTCTTCCAGGTTTAGATAAAAGAACATCTAGTGAATTAAGAAAACAACTATCAAAAAGGGGGATACAGTTTAAGCTTGGGACTTCAATTAATTCAATAAATGGTAAAACTGTAGAATTTTCAGATAAAGAAAAACAAGATTTTGATACTGTTCTAGTTGCAGTAGGAAGAGCCCCTTTAACTGCAAATATTGGGCTTGAAGAAATAGGTATTGTTGTAAATAAAGGTTATGTAGAAGTTAATTTAGAAACATATCAAACCGCAAAAGATAATATTTTTGCAATAGGTGACATCGTAGCAGGAACTCCCCAATTAGCACATGTAGCATTTGCTGAGGCTATAAGTGCCATTACATTTATTGCTACTGGTGAAAAAAAGCCAATTAATTATTCCGCTATTCCTTTTGTTGTATATACAAGGCCTGAGTTAGCAGAAGTTGGAATCAATGCTGAAAAAGCAAAGGAACAGAATATTGCTATTAAACAATCACAACACAGTTTTGCTGGTGTCGGAAGAGCATTAATTCAAAATCAAAATCAAGGAGTTGTTAGAGTATACGCAGAAGAAGCAGGTTCAATTATCGGCGCTAGTGTCTGTGGGCCAGCAGCAGGAGAAATGATTCATGAGTTAATGTATATGGTTGGTTGGGAAGCATTGCCAAGTGAAGCAAGTGAGTTTATTCATGCACACCCAACACTTAGTGAATCTATTGGGGAGTCACTGTTAAGTTTAAGTGGAAAGGGATTGCATTAGTTATGGAAATTGAAAAAATTACTAGAAGTGGATATTCTTCCAAACTAACTAAAGAACAACTTTGGGAAATATACAAGTCAATGAAAACACAACGTCAGCTTGAAGAAAGGTTATTAAAGCTTTATAAAGGCGGACAACTAAGTGGAGCTGTGTATCCAGGAATTGGGCAAGAAGCATCTATGGCAGGTATTGCTGCAGGAATGGACGAGAAAGACATATTTGGTGGAACACATAGAGATTTAGGTGTTCAAATTAAGAAGGGTGTAACTTTAAAAGAAATTGCACTTAATTTCTTTGGCAAACATGATGGGCCGTCTAAGGGAAGAGATGGTAATAGCCATTTTGGTGTTGTAGATAAAGGAACTTTAATGGTTGTATCGCCATTACCAGATTCTGCTCCTGTTGCAGTTGGTTGGGCACTTGCTTCAAAGTTAGATAACTCAGGTATAGTTGCTGTAGCGAACTGTGGTGAAGGAGCAACTGCAACAGGAACTTGGCATGAAAGTATAAATATGGCAGGTGTTTCGAATCTTCCAATTGTTTTCACTGTCCAGAATAATCAATTTGCCTATTCATCTCCTAACGAAACTGAATTTGGAACTCCTAATGTTGCAGATAGAGCTTCAGGGTATGGTGTTCCTTCAAAAATAATTGATGGAAATGATATTTATGAAGTAATTAATACTATTCATGATGCCTGTGAACATGCAAGAAATGGTAATGGCCCAACACTAGTTGAATTAGTTACATTTAGACATTACGGACATGCTGGCCATGACCCAGCCGAATATGTTACACAGGAAGTTAGAGACTTTTGGATGAAACGAGATCCAATTAGAAGATTTGAGATTGCATTAATTGAAGAAGGTTTGTTTTCTGAAAATGATTTTACAAAACTTACCGAAGAATTAGAAATTGAAATAAGAGAAACTCTTGAGTGGGCTAAAGCACAAGATGATCCAAAACCCGAGAATGAAATTTTAGATATTTTTGCCAATAGAAATTCAGAGGTAAATATTACTAAAGGTAGTGAAACACAAACTATGAATCTTATTGAAGCAATTACTAATGGACTAGATGAGTTGCTTGAAAATGATAAAGATGTATTCATGATGGGAGAGGATATTGGTGAATTTGAAGGCGCATTTAAAGCAACAAAAGGTTTATATGCAAAATACGGACCAGATAGAATTTTAGATACTGCAATTTCTGAAGGTGCATTTACTGGAGCTGCTGTCGGTGCTGCATTGGCTGGGAAAAAACCAATTGTTGAGTTGCAGTTTTATGATTTTGTTTATCCAGCTTTAGATCAAATTACAACAGAAGCAGCAAAGTATTATTGGAAAGCAGGAAAGTCAGTTTCAATGGTTGTAAGAGGACCAACTGGTGCTGGGACTAGGTCAGGTCCATTTCATTCAATAAGCCCTGAATCACTGCTAGCACATCATCCTGGAATAAAAATTGTCGCACCGTCAAACCCATTTGACGCTAAAGGATTACTTGTTGCAGCTACATATGATCCAAATCCAGTAATGTATTTAGAACACAAAAAACTTTACCGAAAACCAGATCTAAAAATGGAAGTTCCACTTGGATTGTATGAAGTTGAGATTGGTAAAGGTGCTGTTGTTAAGGAAGGTACAGATTTCACAATAGTAACTTGGTCAGGCATGGTTTCAGTTGCTCAGGAAGCAGCACTTGCATTGGAAGCTGACAATATTTCTGTAGAAATTATTGACTTAAGAACAATTGTTCCTTTAGATGAGGAAATTATTTTAAATTCAGTTGCAAAAACTTCTAATCTATGCATTCTCCAAGAAGATGTTCCATTTTCTTCGGTTGCTTCTGAAATTTCATCTTTAGTTGCTGAGAAGGGTTTTTGGAATCTAGATAATCCAATACTTAAGATAACTCCACCTAATACGCATATTCCTTTTGCCCCAGTATTGGAAGATGCATTTATTCCAAACGCAGCCAAAGTAGTAAGCGCAATAAAAGGATTACAATAAAACAATGAGTCAGATTGTTACAATGCCTCAATTAGGAGAAACTGTTACTGAAGGTACGGTTTTAAGGTGGTTGGTTAAAGTCGGGGATGAAGTAAACGAAGATGATCCAATATTAGAAATATCTACCGACAAAGTTGATACAGAGGTCCCATCTCCATTTGCAGGAAAAGTTACTAATTTATTAGTTGAAGAAGGCGAGACAGTTGAAGTTGGAGCTGGCCTTCTAGAGTTAAATGGTAATTCAGAAATAGAAGAAAATAATCAGGTTGAGCAGTCTAATATCTCAGAATCAACTCAGATTGAAAAAGATACCGAAACTACTGTGGAGCCATCTAAAAAAGACATAGATGTCATTAAAAATAATCAAAATAAAAACTTGTCACCTATAGTTAGACGACTTGCAGGCGAAAATAATATAGACCTTTCTTTAGTTAAGGGTTCTGGTAAAGACGGCAGAATAACCAGAAAAGATATTCAGTCATTCATTGGCCAAAATAAAATTGTCGTTGAACAAGATAATACTAAAAAATCAAAAGTTGAAGATAAACAAGTAGAACAGAAATCTGCAACTAAAGTTTCAACTATTGATTCTGGAGAGATAACAAGGTTGAGAAAACGAATAGCTCAAAACATGGTTCTCTCGAAACAAATATCAGCGCATGTAATGACATCAGTAGAAGTGGATTATGAAAGTTTAGAAATATCTCGAAGTAAATTTAAGTCAAAATTTAAGGAAGACAATGGATTTTCGTTAACTTACTTACCATTTATTTCACTTGCATCTATTTCTGCATTGAAAGAATTTCCAACTGTAAATAGCTCTTTCGACTTAGATGCCGGAACCCATACTTTACACAAACATATTAATTTAGGGATTGCAGTCGATTTAAATCAAGAAGGTTTGTTAGTCGGAACTATAAAAGACGCAGATTCTTATAACTTAAGAGGAGTTGCAAAGAAAATATCTGAAACTTCAACATTGTTAAGAAGTGGAAAATTTGGGTTAGAAGATGTTTCTGGAAGTACATTTACTATATCAAATAATGGTTCTTTTAATTCTTTTATAACTTCACCTATTATCAATCAACCTAATGTCGCAATTCTTTCTACTGAATCAGTCAAAAAAAGAGCTGTTGTAATTACTAATAGTGATGGCTCTGATTCAATTGCAATCAGACATACTGGAGTTTTGAGCTTAACTTGGGACCATAGAGTATTTGATGGTTCTATTGCTTTGCTATTTCTTAATTTTATCAAAGATAAATTAGAGTTAACTGATTGGACTCAGGAATTATCTTGAGGAAGTTAAATGTAAGATGGTTAGGTAAATTACCTTATTCTGAAGCTTACGATTTACAAAAAGGATTCCATCAATCAGTAGCCCTTGAATCATCCAATGATGACTATTTATTGTTGTTAGAACATGAAAAAGTCATAACTATCGGAAGATCAGGAGATTTAAACAATCTACTGGTTTCATCTGATAAATTAAAAGATCTTGGAATTGAGTATTTTGAAACAGATAGAGGTGGCGATATTACTTTTCATGGTGAAGGTCAATTAATTGGGTACCCAATTATAAGACTTTCAGACCCTAAAAAAGTTCTTCCTTACGTAAGATCTTTAGAGAATGTCCTAATAAAAACACTAAAAGTTTATGAGATTGAAGCTTTTACTAAAGAGGACGATACAGGAGTGTGGACTGAAAAAGGAAAAATAGCATCGATTGGAATCAAGGTGAGTAAATGGACTACTTACCATGGTTTCTCAATAAATATTTTTGATAATTTAGAAGGTTATTCTTTAATCAATCCATGTGGATCAGATACAGAAAAAATGACTTCAATTCATCAATTTAATGAAAAAATAACTTTCAAGAATGTAACAGAAACTTTAGTACGTAAGTTTAAAGATGAATTTAAATATTTAAATATAAGTGAGCAATTTTCACAATTTACCCCTAAACAATTAAAAGCCTCAAAAACATTTGATATTGATTCAATGTTAGAACAAGGTGTTTTCAGCCCAAGTAGAAAATCTATTCCTATAGCTATAAAAGGTGTTCTTCCTAATGAACCTTCTCGACCTGAATGGATGAAAGTAAAAGCTAATTTAGGTCAAGATTACATTTCTTTAAAGAATTTACTAAAAGAAAAAAGACTCAATACAGTCTGTGAAGAAGCTTCTTGTCCAAACATTTATGAGTGTTGGTCAAGTGGTACTGCAACGTTCATGATTATGGGTGAAGTATGTACTAGAGCTTGTGGATTTTGTGATGTTAAAACTGGTAAACCTGGAGAACTAGATTGGGACGAACCAACAAGAGTTGCAGAAAGTGTAAGCATAATGAAACTTTCACATGCTGTAATAACGTCAGTTAACAGAGATGATTTAAAATACGGGGGTTCAGAGTTTTTTGCTGAAACAATTAGAAAAACAAAAGTAATCAATAATCAATGTAGTGTAGAAGTTCTAGTTCCTGATTTTAAAGGAGATAGGGAAGCAATTGACAACATCCTAAATGCTAATCCAGATGTATTTAATCACAATCTTGAAACAGTACCAAGACTTCAGCGAGAGATTAGAACAGCAGCATCCTATGGTAGATCTCTTTCAATTTTTGAATATATTAATTCACAAGGTTTTCTTGGAAAAACTAAAACTGGTCTAATAGTTGGTATGGGTGAAAATAAAGAAGAAGTTTTAGATGTATTGTTAGATATTTCTAAATTAAATATAGATATTGTCACGATTGGTCAATATCTTCGTCCAACTGCAAAACATAGACCAATCCACAGGTATGTAAATGTTGAAGAATTTAACGAATACAAGATATTTGGTGAATCATTAGGAATACCTCATGTTGAGTCAGGACCATTAGTTAGGTCTTCATATCATGCAAAAGATTCTTTTGCCTCTGTTTAAATTCATTTATACTTAAATCTATGTTTGATGAAGTTACCAAGTCGGTACGAGTTTTGTCTGCTGCAGGAGTAGAAAAAGCAAATTCAGGACACCCAGGAATGCCTTTAGGTGCTGCCGATATTGGAGTAGCTTTATTTAAAAATGGTCTGAAGATTTCTAACAAAAATCCAGATTGGATCAACAGAGATCGTTTTGTTTTAAGCGCTGGACATGGCTCAATGCTTTTATACAGCCTTCTTCACTTCAATGGCTACAACATCTCAATTGAAGATATTAAAAATTTTAGGCAACTCGGTTCTATTACAGCTGGTCATCCAGAAAAAGATAATAAGTTAGGAATAGACATTACAACTGGACCACTTGGTCAAGGTTTTGCAACCGGAGTAGGTTTAGCTTTGGCAGAATCTTACCTTTCTTCAATCTTTGGTAATGAAATTATCGATCATTATGTTTTTGGAATAGTCTCAGACGGAGATCTCATGGAAGGTATATCATTTGAAGCTGCAGAATTAGCTTCTGTGTGGGAATTAGGGAAAATAATCTATTTTTTTGATGATAACAATATTTCAATTGATGGAAAAGTAGAAAAAGTTTCAAAAACAAACCAAAAATTAAAATTTGAATCTTTAGGCTGGCATGTTCAAGAAATTGATGGACATGACGAAATTCAAATTCTACAATCAATTAAATTAGCTAAGCAAGAAGTTTCGAAACCTTCAATAATAATTGCAAAAACAACAATTGGTAAATTTGCACCTAATAAAGAAAACACTAGCGGCGTTCACGGCTCTCCATTAGGCGATGAAGAGATGAAATTATTTTTAAATAACATAGGTTGGAAAGGTGATCTATTTGAGCATAAAAAAGAAATCTATGAATATTTCGAAGAAAAAAGAAAGTTAGATAATGTTGAATTTGATAATTGGTTTGCTACTTTAAATAAAAAATTAAATCAAGATGGCAGTTTTAATATTTTATGGAACCAGTTTATTAATAGTGAAATCAATTTTGAAAATCTAGATTTGAAACAGTCAGCTGCAACAAGAGTCAATGGGGGTAAATTGTTAAAAAAAATAGGTGAGAGTAACAAATTTATCTTAGGTGGGTCAGCCGATTTAGCAGCTTCAACAAAACAAATTATTTCAGAAAGCACATATTCGTCTAAGAATAGAAGTGGTCAAAATATTGAATTTGGAATAAGAGAACATGGAATGGCTGCAATTATTAACGGAATCAGCTTACATTCAAAATTATTCGCATATGGTTCAACATTTTTAGTTTTTTCCGACTACATGAGGCCAAGTATTCGACTTGGATCGTTAATGAACCTTAATTCTTCATTTATTTTTACCCATGACTCAATCTATCTGGGTGAAGATGGGCCAACGCATCAACCTGTAGAACATCTAATGTCTCTAAGGTTAATTCCAAATATAGAATTGATCAGACCAGCCAACAACATTGAAATTCAACACAGCTATAAGTATTTATTTTCAGAAAACAATCAAACTAAAGTACTTGTTCTGACTAGGCAAGATTTACCCTATTTTGATAACGCATTAAGCTATGAAGAATTTATTCAAGGTGCTTATGAAATTTCTTCAGGGTCTGATTTAACTCTAATAGCTACAGGTTCTGAAGTGCATCTTGCTTTAAAAATTAAGGAATTATTAAAAGATAAGTCCGTACAGATTATTAGTGCACCAATTTTAAACAAATTCTTATCAGATAATATAGAGAATTTTAAAATGAACAAATTAGTTTTTTCAATTGAACTTGGACGTTCTATTGGTTGGAAAGACTATGTAGGAAATGTAACTAAATCTTTTTCTATTGAAACTTTTGGTGAATCAGCAAATGAAAAAGATTTAGAAAAACATTTTAAATTTGAAGCAGAAAAAATAAAACTTGAAATATTAAGTTATTTTGATTAACAACCAGTATAAGATTTCATTTCAGATTTAGTTCTATTTCCTACAACACCATCAGGAATCAGACCTACTTTTCTTTGGAATGCTTTAATTGCTTCATTTGTATATGATCCTAGTTTTCCATCTATAATCCCAGGATTGAATCCATTATTAGCTAAGAAAGTTTGAATTCCTGAAATTGATTCCAAGTTTGCTGCGGAATTATCTCTAGCTATACAAGTATTAGCTCCTTCACAACCAGTATGTTCTCTCATAGCTGCTTTAGTTTTATTACCTACGACACCATCAGCAAAAAGTCCTTTATCAGATTGAAAAAGTTTTATAGCTGCTAAAGTTTTAGGTCCAGACTGTCCATCAATAGGTCCTGGATTATAGCCATTATCAGATAGAAACTGCTGCACATCCAGAGTTGAGTTTATTATCAAACTAGAGTTATCACTTGGTACACAGTTATCGTTTCCTGCGTTTGGGTTAGAAACAGCTGTTGAACCTGCATCTTCAACCTCACCAGCAACAGCAGTCCAACCTGTTTGAAAATTATTGCCTTTAAATAAGTCACTAGATATTAAAGATCTACCAACCATCTCATTAATAATGTAAGCAACTTCGCCTATTGTTATTCTTCTACTAGGACAAAATTTATCTACTATAGAACTACAAGGTGGGATTACTTGGTTTGCAGCTAATGTATTAATTTCATTACCCCATTTACTTGCACCATCATCTGAATATTTATCTTCAGAGCCACTTAAATTGCTTGTGCTTCCAGCTTTTATAGCTTTAACTATTAAGCATGCAAACTCTTCTCTTGAAACAACTTCAGTTGGTTGAATCTGAAATGGACTACCAAAGCAAACTTGCATACCGTAATAAGGTAGGTTGTTGAATGCTTGTTGGTATATACTTTGGTCATCGTCACTATAAGCATTAGGGGCATCAAGGGGTATTCCCCCTACTATTGAAATTATTGCTGCAGCTTCACCTCTGGATAAGGTTTTTGCTTGACATGCACTTGAAGTTTCAGAACAAGGATCGAGTAGTCCTGCACCAGACAAATAGTTTAAACCACTTGTGGAAGTTGCATATTGAGGAGTGTCACCAGAACTTGACTGTGACGAACTATCTGATGAAGTTGAATTATTTACTGTAACTGGTCCTACTTCTAAATTAGAAACATCAGATTGACTTGATGTATGAAAATAATGTGATGAAAAACCTAATTGTGCTTTAATATTTCTTCCTGATTTAGTTACCGATTTTGCAGATCCATTTTTATAACCTTTAATAGTCACTTCTATTGCAGCACCTGAGCTAGCTGCTGAAGAAACATATATATCTGTTACTGAATCAAAACATGGATCATCTCCGCATAAAATATTTTTTGAAAGTTGATATGCACTAAAATCATAAGACCATGCAGCTTTAGGATTACCCACCCTGTTATCAATTGACCAAGGGTCTTCAACACTAACTAGATATGGCCAAGTAGTTGGTGAACCAAATCCCACAGAATTAGTATTTGTTTTTCCACCAGTCGAAGATGAATAAAAAGCCTGGATAACAGAACTTTGGGTGTAGCCACCATTATAAGTAATCACTTTGCCAGCTGTGTTATTTACTGCTTGAACCCAATTTGGGCCAGCAATTTCTTTTAGGTATCCATAATAATATTGGCTTGAAGCAGTTGAACCAATATGACACCAGCAATAAGCTTTTTGAGAGTCACTTAAACCTGCATCTAAATTAGTTCTTGAATTTGGTATATCTTTACTTAAGTAATGATATACAGCGTAACTTCTTCCTACTAAAGCTTGAGCTTCTAGAGCTTTAACATTCCAGTGGGATGGCATCTCAGCTAATCCATATAAATACTTTTCCAAATTTACTGCTAGTGAAACATGAAATCCTGAAGAAACCGATTTTGATCGAAGTTTTAGCTCTCCATGTTTATGTTCTCTAGGGCCAACACGAATTCTTCCACCTTCTGACCACTTGATAGAGATGTTACAACCAGCATTTGCTTTAGTGACTAGTGGATGTCCAGAAAAATAACAACCTCCGTTTGAATAGATAATATTGATTGTTGCACCACCGCTAATTTTTAATGCACCATATTCAGATTCGCAAGGACCATCAGCTTGTGCTTCTTCTTTTACTTTAGCTAAAGTTGCATCATCAATTGTTCCCGATTGGGTTAATCCAACAGATGCTTGATAATTTCTTAATGCTCCAGCAGTTTTTTCACCAAACGCACCATCAATGGGACCTGGTTCAAACCCACGACTTACTAAAAAGGACTGAACACCAGCAGTTTGATTTAATCCATCTTGGCAGATAAATAGTGTAGGCGGGCTAGATGATGGTAAAGTTGTTAGTGAAATTGAAGTAGCATTTCTTGCTAAACCAACCCATAATGCATTGTTATTTGTAACTATATCAGGAGAAGATAGTGATATGTCACTTAATCTTTGAACATTTGTTCCTTGAAAATAATACTTAACAACTTCTTCAGAGCTACATGAGCTAGTATTAGAACAAAAACTTGCTCCAAGTTCAGTCAAACCTTTAGAACCATATTGACTTAAGCCAACTCCATGTCCCCAACCGCTACCTTTAAAAGTAAAACTTATTGAACTATACGCTCGCATAGCTTGTTTTGTTGCTGGCCCAACTACTCCATCTGGCGATAATCCAACAGTTTGTTGGAAGCTTTTGACAGCACCAGTTGTCCTATTCCCAGGAACACCATCTATTGGACCTGGATTAAAACCATTACAATTTAAAAATGTTTGGATATCGATAAGTGAATCCAACGGAGCAACAGCATTGTCAACACAATTCGAAAATGTTGAAGTATAACTTGGTAGAGCCGAAATTACGTTTTTATCTTTTGAGTTATAAAAAACACCAATTAAAAAAATAATTAAAAATAATACTAAATTTTTAAGCCCTATTTTCATTATCTAATTTTAGAATAAATAAAAATTATTATCACATTCCAGCATTGTTTTTCCAATTTTTGAACATATTTTTACCCAAAATTAAAAGTAAATAACATATAAATACTGTATAAGTAATAGGATATAATTGCCCATTTATTGCTTCACTTATATTTGGAATTAATAAGAAAATGCTAAAAAATAAAATTAAACCAATAATTTTATTGAAATAGAAAGCAGTAATGGAAATATAAATTAAGAAAAAGTAAAAACAATAACTAAGTAATGATGATATTTTTACTAGTTGTTTCAGTTCATAATTATTTATAAATGATATAAGTATTATGAAGTTAATACTCAATAAAAGTGCTGTATAGGTTTGTTTTTTATTTTTCATAAATCGATTCTATATTATTCTAATTATGCGATGCAGTTGAGTAGTTATATAAGTTTTATTTTGGTTTTCTGTATACCGTTTATTTTTTATATAAACGTATTTGTTAAACCTAGAAAGGGATTTAGCATACTTTTCATATCAATCATTTCAATAATTGGAATTTTAAATCAAAATTTTAAAATATTTTTAGGTCTTACTCTTTTGTTGATTTATTTATATTTTTTAGAAAAAAAACTGAGTTTAATCTTTGGCATTTCTAGCTTTTTTTTACTTTCAAATGCGTTAATCGTTAAAAATACTTTTTTTAGCAATATGCCTTTTTTATTTGAAATTCTGATTTTTGTTTTATTGTCTTCTATATTTTCATCGATGATGATTGGGCATTGGTACTTAGTTGATCCTACAATTTCAAAAGATGGTATGAAAAATATATCATTAACAGCAATATCTACAGCAATTATCATTCTTCTGTTTTTTTTATATTAT
>Ga0181568_10004496_pt1 | contig 12411 bp, 27 predicted proteins | sample 101ome_20_FD_133758 | JGI IMG/M metagenome (GOLD analysis project Ga0181568, IMG submission 133758) | Coastal salt marsh microbial communities from the Groves Creek Marsh, Skidaway Island, Georgia - 101404AT metaG (megahit assembly) | ecosystem: Environmental > Aquatic > Marine > Intertidal... | reverse complement strand
CTCAGCAAAGGTAATAAAAAAAATTAATCCTCCAAATCGTCAAGGCGATATTGAGAAGGAATTCTATTTTTCATGTAGAATTCAATGTACTCATTGCCTTTATCTACAATAAACTTTTCTACGGTCATCTTGTAGATATGCTTATCGTTGAACTTGTATTTCTTCTGTAGTATATCTACGAATGGCTTGACTATATTGTCAATATCAGATGCTTTATTGCTAAAGCCAACTTCAATAAATATCTCCATGGGTTTAGATTCCATGATGGGTTCTACATCTGGCAGCAGATGCATCATTGTCTTTTCGTATTCTTTGTACTTCTTGGACTTAAACTTTCTTCCTTGCCATGCCTCATTTACCGACAATGGTTTTATTAAAATTTTTTCCGAAAATAAAAGGGTATTGCTCTTTGATCGATTTCTCATTTGCTTGTATATCTGTAAATAGTAGTATTTCTACGGGTATATTGTAGTATATAGACACTACAATCAAGTACTCAAAGTTTACTATTTTCATTCTTTGATTAATAAATTTGTCATATCCAGTAGTAACTCTGATACCCACAAACTCTTTTACATTATTGGCATTAGGCCATGATTTATGCATCTTAGATAAGAACATAATGTTTTCATGCACACGCTCAGTCAGCCTGTCTACCTCTTTATCTAGCTCATCTGTATAATACCTACCTCTAACCTCAGATATCTTACTTTGCTGAAGTATATATGGATAGCCTTTCTTTTTTATTTCGATGATCTTTTTATCTAGTTCATCGTATGTCATATGTCTAGTGCCTCAATGAACTTTTTGTTTTGTTCAATGTGTTTCTTAACCTCTCTCATTACAACTAGTATCTTTTGATGATTGCTTAAACTCTTACCGCTTAAAATATTATACACATCATACTTATTTACACCATATGGAGAAGTAGCTTCTACAATGCGTGCCATGTCCCCACGCTTCAATTGCCGCTTAAGTTTATCTATCTTATCTCTGAGTTCTTCATTCATAATACAAATTTACAAAAGATTATTGCATATTACAAAATATGCTTATATTTGCGTATGGCTTTAACAAATGTTAGTGATAGCATGAGTAAGATTTACTTATCTATCAGAGAAGGCAAAGTATCTCGCAAACAAGGCGAGGAATGGACACAGTACAATAGCGTATCGGGAATGATTCGTGAAATCGGTACTAGAGAAAACAAGTTTGGTGAGCAGGAATGCTACATCATTATTGATGACGCAGGTGAGCGTTATCAGCTACAATTGAAACAGCAGAGTTCTTACTTCAGAGCTTTTGCTTCCATGGCAAAGAACATCGATGTATCTAAGGAGGTTGAGTTTATCCCTTTATTAAAAGAGGAGAACGGCAAGAAGCAAGTTGGCTTGATCTTGATGCAAGGTGGTAATGCTGTTAAGTGGGCACACACCAAGGGGAATCCAGATGGAATGCCTGAACCAGAGGTGATGCAGAAAAAAAGTGGAGAGAAGATCTACGACTGGAGTGAGCGTGATGCTTTCTTATTAGACAAGGTAAATGAATTAAATGCAAGAGTTAATAGCGGTGATTCTAACGATGATACTGCTGAATTGGATGATGATTTACCATTTTAAAGATGGACGTAGCAAACAAGGACCTAGCCAAGAAAATTGACAAGAAGGTCCAGTCTAAGCACATGAAGCACTATGGCGATGAGCAGAGAAGCATCATCCGTCAGTCTTCATTAAAGAGTGCCGTTGAATTAATGGGCACTATCGTAACTAATTCTTATGTTCACAACAATGATACGGTTGTTGCTCAGACCCTATCTATTGCAGAGAAGTTCGAGGAATGGGTTACAAGATAGTAAACATTGACAAGGAGAGCCAGCTAGATGACTGGTTGGCTTTCCGCTTCAATGGTATAGGTGGTTCAGAGATTGGTACTATGATGGGCGTTAACCCATGGAAGAGTGCCGTTGAGTTATATTATCAGAAGATCGGTGACTTTGATCCCAAGGTAGATTACAATACTCCTATGTTTATGGGTAATGTATTGGAGCCGGTAGTAGCAGACTTATTTGAGTACTGGGACGATGGTGATAATCTGATTACCAATTACGCTTCTGGTTTAAAGCAGAGAAAGCTATATGAGGTTCAAGGTTACGTTCTAAACGATGATTATCCCGGCATGTTCTTTTCTCCTGATAGGATAGTACACACTAAGCCTTTAAAGAGAAGGGATAAATTGATTCAGAAGAATGTTGAGCAGATAGTTGAGATTAAGACTATATCCAATTGGTCAGCTAAGCAGTGGGAGTCAGGTTTGCCACCATCATACTATTTGCAGCTACAAACATATCTAATGGGATTAGATTGTGATGAGGGGTATATAGTAAGCCTTAAAGATGGAAGGGATTTAGATGTCATCTATATAGAAAGGAATAGAGAAGTGGGAGAGATGATATGGGACACCTTTAAAAATTTTTGGGAAAGAGTACAATATGGCCGTCAGGCCATCCAAGAAAAAAAGGATATTCATCAATTCGCACCAGACGCAGATGGGACTCAGAGTTTAGAAAAGTTTCTATCAACTAAGTACAAGAACCCAGAGGAGAATACCATTCAAGCTACAGATGAAGTTATACAATGGGCCTCAGAACATTTGGAATTAGTAGAAGAAGGTAAGGAGATAGAAAGAGAAGTAAGGGAGAGAGCAAATAAGATTAAGTCCTATATGAAGGATTTTACTATCTTAGATCTCGGAAATAATGGAAGGGTTACCTGGAGAGCTAATAGCAGAGGTAATAGAATCTTCCGAAATTTATATGAGTCAAAAAAAGAAGGATAAATTATGGTACGAAGAGTGTTGGAATTCCAGTCAGAAGAAGTGTATGGAGTGTGGGTTAGTCATACGACATTTCCACCCCATGTTCATTTCACATATAATTACCAAAGGGTCGTTCCCACAATTACGGAACCACCCAAGGAATTTCATGATCTATTGCATGAACTGTCATCAGCAATGGGAGTTTGGGAATCGGAAAGCGATGAAGACGTATGATGAGGCCCAAAGAATAACAGAAGAATTAAAGAGAGAATATTATGACCAAAAAAAATAAAAGTTACGATCAAATGGTGAAAGATCACGAGATACTATTCGCTGATGGCTTTGATGATGCTGTCATGGGTATAGCAATGGATCTAGATTTACCACGTGTTATTTACTCTAAGGAGGCAATGGTTGAGATAATGATGAAGGAGTATGAAGAGATGGATGATGTAGAAGATCCATACGTAGAGGCAATCGAATTTCTAGAGTATAATGTATGGGGAGCTTACGTAGGGACTGGGACTCCGATTTATATTAATGAGGGGAACAAAGAAGAAACAGAAGAGAACGCTAGTTACTGGGGAGTAAAAGATGATTGATATAGTAAAAGGATACGTCAATAATAAAAAAGAGTGGCGTGTATATCTAAAAGGAGAATGCGTGGATCAGTTTGAGGATTACTCAGATGCACTGGAATACAAATTTGCACTACATCAAATGCTAATGGAGAAGGCAAGTATTGCAGATGATGAGCAAATTCTAAATACAACAACCTTTAACACCAAAGAGAGATGAAAGCAATTACAATATGCCTACTGATTATATCAGTGATTGAGAGCAACCAAGACAGTACCGTTTACACTGCCGTTAATATCAATACAAATGATACCGGCAAGCTTTGGGCCCCAGAGAATACTCACGCAGTAGGGGATACAGTAATACTATACTAATCCCAATGCTTATTATACCGCTCCCAGTAAAACTCTGGCATATCGGTAACATAATCACCAACTAGATCACACTCAAATATAGAGTCTGCTTTCTGTATAAGAGCAGTAGCTATAATGTCGTCCCTCTCAAAGCCACGAGAACATATCATATCCACTATCCACGTATAATTATTTCCAGATAGTACGGCTGCCTCAACTAAGACAATCTTATCATACCTGCCTACTATAGAGTCTAAGAGCAAGTCAAGCTCCTCTATGTAATGGTCCACAGACTCCTTAGGATATGGAACCTCCACCATATGCAAATCAGGCATATTCCCCCTATCACTTAAATGATGAGCCACCTGCATTGCTACCCCACTACTATAGTCTGGGCTAACACAAAATACTGCCGTAGTAATTGGCTCAACCTTCGGAAACATGTGTATCAGACGCTGCGTCAATTGATACTCCCTGATGAAATCTATATACATAATACTAATCTATAAATAATCTGTAAACTTCCAATACCTTGTCTACAATCTCATGCCTGTGATTGCTCTCCAATCGGATCATCCTGAAACCCTCTACCTGCTCCTCTACCCTGCGTAAAAAAGATAAGCCACTCATCTTCTTATTCTTTAAATCAATCTGAGCTAAATCACCACACAATACCATCTTACTTCCCTTACCCAAACGACCCAATAATGCCTGAGTCTGATTGTCCGTTAAGTTCTGTACCTCATCGGCTATTATAAAGGTATCCACAAAAGTGATCCCCCGTACATAACCCATAGGCAATATCTGTATTCTGCCCTCAGCAATTTCCTTATCTATCTTATCCTTGCCATATAAACCATACAGGTTCTGATAAATAGGCTGCAACCAAGGGTCCATCTTATCAGCTACATCACCAGGTAAGAATCCCATATCCTCCCCAGCACTTACCATAGGCCTGGTGATTACAATCTTCTCTACCTCCCTTCTGAATAATAAGTCTAATCCAATAGCCGTTGCCAATAAAGTCTTTCCACTACCGGCTACACCCGTGATAACAGATATGTGGCTCTCTAATACAACTGATTTGGCTAATTTCTGCTCCTCATTGAGCTGTATCTTAAACCTGATTGAGCCCTTTGGTTTTCGCTTGGCCTTGAATACCTCGCTATTATGATCCTGCACATAACAAAGATACATAATGCCCCCCTTTTAAAATAGCCCCCGGTCAAATGTCTGAAGTAAAAGTCGTGCACGCAGTGATGGTAATACGTATGTATGGAGGCACACGGGTGCGTGCGGAAAGCACCCCCCTCCTAATTCTGTGATCGCATTATGCGTACTGAATCACGCACTAGGGATTCCGCTTCGGTACTACAAAGTAGTAAAAATCTAAATCTGACAGGCATTATAGACCCTAAGGGCTATAATATTCTGTACACCATCGGTCAACTGTGTACAAAAAAACCTAAAAGGTTTCCCCTAAATAAATTTGCCATCAACCAAAGGTTGGTTTACCTGTGCAGTGTGCACTCGTAAATGGCTATCGCCATTCAACGATCAACCTTTCTTTGAAAGACGTTTAAGGATTCGGTTTATCCAAAGGATATTTTTTTCTGCAACAAGTCTCAGTCCAATTTGATTTAATCCCCTTAAGTCTAAGGGGGATTAGTTGGAATCATCGAGTCGGACTATACTTGGTTTACTATATTTTTTCCTCTCCCTTTTAAGGGTGAGGAGAAAAAAAAATATATAAACCTAAGTAAATATGAAAAACCAAACCATCATCACAGCAACAGAAGTTTTAACTTCAATCAACCATTTCAAAACTCGCAAAGCCAAGAAGTCTTGGCTTACAAGGGCTATCTCTTTACAGGAAGCGAAGCTTCAAGACATAGTAGATAAGGCAACCCTAAAGGGTTGGAAGCACTACTATGGTCAGCCTATCCACGACCACTTCCTTGAAGTGCAGGGTAAACAACTCGTAGAGTTGATGGAAGCAAGACAAAGACTAGAGCCGAAGGCTCGTAGGGTTCAGTTGCCGACTATTCAGCCAAAGGCTGTCATTCAGGATGTCATTGAGACTCTCGACCTAAAGGTCGCTAAGAAGACAAAGACTGCCTCCAAGCCAAAGGCTTCATCCAAGCCCAAGTCTGCACCGAAGAAGCAACCGAAGGTTGATACCCAGACAGAAGCCTTAACTAGCCTTGCTAGTTCTATTGCCGAGTTAACTAAGCAAATGTCATCTCTTACAGAGATGGTAGCCAACAATAGCAAGGCTATTGCAGAGTTACAGCAACCGAAGGTTGAGAAGAAAGTCAAGAAGCAACCAAAGGTTGAACAGAAAAAGATTGAGTTCACTGAAAGTGATATGAAGTCCTTTGGCACTATGTCTACTGCTTTAGCAGAAGCTGTTGTCAAGAAAGAATCAAAGAAAGCTCAACCGAAGGTTGTTATGTCTTCCTCTGTAGATGGTTATACCTATCCTAGTGCTAAAGCAATTATGGATGCTCTTAAGAGCAAGTAAACTCTGAGACCCAATCATTACTAACTCTCGTGTTCCCATACCCTGATATTTATGAAGGGTATGGAAACACTTAGAGTAAGTTACCTAACCAAACAAACCGAAACAAATATGTCGCATTCAGAATTTCAACTATTTATGGGCTTAATCATAGCCGTCTTTTTCTTGGCTACCGTAGGTATTGCCGCATTGTTAGACCTTAAATCAAAGAAATAAACATATGAACTCAATTCAAAAAGCAATTTACTTTGGGTATAACTACCCATCTAACTTCCTAGAGGAAGCCTTTGCAAAGTACAGCGTTAGACATTACATACACTTACTTAGTAAGTGGAACAATAGTAAGAACTTCTTTCAGTTCTTTACTCAACTAGATACAGAGAATCAATTAGTACTCTCTGAGTATATAGAGAATTATTATTCTGAGACCCAAAGCAAATAAAAAACAAAACACATATGAAATCACCTATCGAAAAATTCACCAAAGAAATTGAGCAAATGCATCCCATGTATGCTATGTATTTATTTCAAAGATTACGTGCTGACCTTGAAACAGTTCGGGAACATCTACCTAATATCTTTGAAGAAGATAGAAAGAACACTGAGAACAATGAAATCTCATTGTTTAGCCCACACTTTTATATTCACTATGGCAATATGGTGGCAGACATCCTAAAGGATGTATGTGAATATGAGATTGAACCATTTGTTGAACCTGTTATCGAAGATAAATAAAATGAAAAATTATATCATGACAACAAAAGAAATTATCTACAACATGCTTACCGAAAATACAGGTATGCATATGCTCGACAGCGGTGGAGCATACGGACGTAATTGGGAACGTAATCAAGTTAAAACTATCCAAGATTTCGAGAGCGAACCCGAAGAGACTTACACCTATTCCAAGCAATGGAACGAATTAGAACGAACTGTATCCGTGTTTCATTACCTATCTCAATTAGATACCGATGAGATATGCGACGAATTTAATTCTATGCCTTGCAATGATTGGGACGCTATAAGTGTGTTTCATGGTGTGAGTGCGGAGCAATGGGACTGGCTAAACACCATTGGTGATGTACAAGTATTAAACACATTCAATACATACAATTCGGACTCAGACCTATCTCAAATATTGCAGGGCTCATGGATTGAGATTAATGATGAGCAATATCTATTGCTACAAATACATGGAGGTTGTGATGCCCGTAGTGGATACACCAATGCAAAGTTATTCAAAGCAAAAGAAGAGGGTATTATACATGAGTACTTGGATGAATTTCAAGATAGTTGCATTATTCAAGAAGGTCTTGAAGGTGGATACATTACTGCGATTGATTACAATGACCCGACTATCGAGTATACAAGTGAGCAGTTATTAGAAATGATGAACGAAGTAAAAACTAACTAACATGAAAAAATATATTGAAAAAGACGGTTACCATTTAAAGGTAAAAGTAGATTACGAGTTAGGCGGCATGAACTACTTTTCAGGACAAGTAAGTAAACGTGGGTACTACCTATATGTATACCCAGTACAAATTGAAACCCGAGATGGTAGAATTACCATTGAGTCATTCACTATGTTTAATGGTGGCAAAAAACTTCTTTTAGAAGCAAGTCGCAAGTCACAAAAAGCATACGAAAAAGCCTGTGCTATGGTTGATAACCATCAAGATTTTATCGAACGTATAGAAAATAAATGTAAACATAAATAAATCAAGATGAACGCAAAGAAATAAAACTATGAAAAATATTTTAAGCAGTGGCAACACTAACGCCAAGACCAAAAAGAATCAGCGACCTACGAAGATATTATATCTTCACCCCTCTAAGATTGAGGGCAAAGAGATGTGTCCCTTTGCATCTGAAGGATGCCGTATGTCTTGCCTCAATACCGCAGGGCGTGGAGTAATGCAATCAGTTCAAGAAGTTCGTATCAAACGAACCAAGTACTATGTACTAAACCGAGATGCATTCTACAATCAGTTGTATAACGAGATACAATCCTTTTCGAAGTACTATGTTAATAAGGGCAAAGAGGTTGCCATACGATTGAATGGTACATCAGACCAACCCTTGGTAGAAACAATGTTTCACCAAGTCAGACGTTTCAATTACAACATTGTCTTCTATGACTATACTAAGAATCATAAGAAAGCCGGTACACGATATGGTATTGATGGCAATCGTTATGTGGTTACCTTCTCATATAGTGAGAAAGATGGTTCTGAGTCCCAAGCCCTAGACGTTCTCAAGAACGGTGGTAATGTTGCTATCGTCTTTGACGAGCTACCTAAGACTTGGCACGGCTACCCTGTAGTCAATGGCGATGAACGTGATGACCTTATGGTCGACCTTAAAGAACCAAGCATCATTGGATTACTTGCCAAGGGCAAAGCCAAGCACGATACCTCTGGCTTCGTAGTCAAAAAGACTGATGATCACATGCACGTCCCACAGCCTGTGATTGTGCCACGATCGGAAGAGAGTCATTGGAATGATGTGGCAACCCACCAAGAAAGATTCGCTTACTAACTCTCGTATTTAAGTAACCCCCCGATATTTATGAGGGGGTTACTTAAATACTTAGAGTAAGTTAAATATATAAACAACACCGAAATATGAAACAAATAACCATACAAACAACAAGATACTACACTAAAAGTGTACAGACTAAAATCAATTATCCTGATAACTTAGACTTAGATAAAGTAGAAGGATTTCTTCTAGCAAATACAAACCTTAAAAAATCAATAAACGTAAAGTTTAATAACGAACCCGCAGAAATGGAATCAGAAACCTGCGAATACTTCGTAGAAGAAACCAAAGATATCGCTAATGGTATAATTCGCATCGATTGTTGGGACATAATAGAATAGAACTATGAATTTAATAGACAGAGTAGACCAAGCATTTGACTACTTCAAAAGTTTCAGACTTGAAGAGTTAAAAGAAGATGATGTATACTACATCGATGCCTTGATGAATTACATTGAGAGATTAGAAGCACAAGTATCAACACTTAAAAAAGAAACAAAATGAAATACGAAATCACACAAACAATCACGCAGTCAATCACTAGAGTGGTTGAAGCAGATGACAGAGAACACGCACTTTCTATGATTCAAGATGCGGACTTCATACAAAGTATTGAAGAACAACGTATGGAGCAATTCGAAAAGGATGAAGAGGAGTGGGAAGTAAAACTAGTTAGAGACAACCCTTCTGAACGCATATATCATGCTCGTAGGTGTGATGTAACCGGAGAGGGAATGGACGAGGGATGGTTATGCGGTGATGACTACTACATCAAATATGAAACAGATTTAATTTCTTATTTGAAAGGCGTGTATAACCAAGACTATGGAAACTATCAAAAAGATAAAATGGATGGCATCATTGACAAAGGCAAACTCAGAGAGTTATTGTACGAAGATGGATACTTTCTATACACCGAATGGTACGAAGAAGATGATATTATGTACGTTGAGGTTGACGGAAAGGTAAGACTAATGACAGACGCTGACTATAAGATTAAACAATTTGATGAACTAAATAAATAAAACTATGAAAAAAGTAACAATCACAACAAGAGAAGTCTATCATAGGATAGCATCAGTAACCATCGACGTTCCATCAAACGTAGGAATCCACGACATACAAGTATGGTTGTGGGAGAATCAAGACTCATATCAAGAAGAAATTGACAACGCTCTAGAGAACACAGACATATCGATGGGGCTTGGTATGGGCGATGGGATGGACGATCCGACTTCCGAATCAGAGCAACGCTTTGACTTTTTTGAAGACAATGAAAAAACATACGGAGGACACATATAAATAAACAAATAAAACTATGCCAAACTATTGTTCAAATTGGGTTTCTTTTTCTGGAAAGAAAGAAGACCTACAGAAATTACACGACGCACTCAGATATGCTGAGTCCCTTAACGCTGAAAACGGTGGTCTCATTTGGTATGATACTTTCTATGCGGCACTTGGACTAGACGTTCCATCAGAATTAATAGACGTATACGATGTATTCGGATCTAAATGGCTTGACATTCAACAATTAGATTTAGGCGGTATAAGTTTAGAGTTGTTGGGAAATTCCGCTTGGTCACCTGTAGTGCCATTTGTACACAAGCTTTGTAAGAAGTTCAATCTCACTGCCTCTGGAGAGTACGACGAGTGCGGATGTGACTTTGGTGGATTCTACGAAATAGACGAAGACGGCAACCTAACAGACAATACGTATAACTACATATCCTACAGATACCTCAGCGAAGGGCTTGAGGGAGTGTTATCAGAACTTACGTTTTATGACAACATCGAGGAAAAGATAGAAAGACTAAACGAAGCCAAGGCAGTTATGCCAAAGGAACATTACGAGGAAATATTTCAAGCAATAAAAGAAATAAGCAATGACTAAAACAATTATGACATACGATTTAAAACAACAAGCAAAAGAGCAAGGCATTGTCCTTGACGAGAGATGCACCCTTGACATCGAAGATGTTAAGCACATGGCTGACTATGACGGAGAGTCACACGGAGAACTAATTAGAGTACTCGAAGAGTTTTACGACGACAGATACGTTGAAATTCGTGACCTTCTACTAGAACAATTTCAATTTTTCTTGGATTCCAAAAACAATTAAACTATATTTGCACACACTAAAATCAAAAAACACACACATTATGAACATTGAACATTTCGAAAACGTACAGAACTTATTACAAGCCACAGGCTTAAATTGGGAAGTTAAAAAAGAACCAATCATTCACCCATCCGGTCTGGTAACAGACCACTACGGACTCTACCGCTACAACCAAGGCGAGGACAACCCATCTAATTGCTTCGGTGTTGCCAAGGGTAGGTACACTATATTTCAGAACGAAGCCATGGCTGATACCGTACTTCGTGCAACCGATAGCCTCGGTGTTGAGGTTAACAAGGGTGGCGAGTTGTCAGATGGTGCTAAGGTATACCTTCAAGCACAACTGCCCGATGCCTATGTAGGTACGTCAGACATCAAGAGATACCTAACGGTATTGAACAGTCACGATGGCTCTGCATCTATTGGATTTGGATCTACCAATACGGTAGTAGTCTGTACCAATACATTCCATATGGCTCACAAAGGAATATCTAAGTTCCGTCACACTGAGTCTGCTCAGTATCGTATTGACCAAGCCATTGATAGATTTAGAGCTACCATCTTAGCAGATGAGCAACTATATAAGAACTTCGAACGGATGTCTGAGACCCGACCAACAGAACACATTGTTCAAGCGGTCATCAATGGTATGTTCTCAGTGGATGCCATCAAGACTAAGAAGGAGGATATCTCCACTCGTAAGGCAAATCAGCTACGTCAGTTTGCTCAAGCCTACACCATTGAGCGAGACCTAGAAGGTGATACCTTATGGGGACTATTCAATGCAGTTACTCGATACACTAACCATATGGTTACTCACTCTACAACTGAAAAGAAAGAGGAATACCTAATGACAGGTGGCGGTAACAAGATTAACGAGACTGCATACGAGACAATCATGCAGTTCATAGATAATAACCTAGCACCAAACCCCCAAGTGTTCGCTGTGTAGCATTTTGGGTTTTGGTAATTTCATAGTATGGGAGGCTTCGGCCTCCCTTTTAATCCATTAAATGAATTTAAAAGTATATAACAATATCCTCAAGGGAATCCTTGAGCAAATGCAAGGCGGTGATTACGTATCCGCAGAAGAAAACATCATTAAGATAATCGCAACCATCAACAACCTAGATAATTATGAAGACAGAAATTCTAAAGAAAAAACTAAGGGAAAATAAAATAGTACTTCCCAGCTGCCTAATGTGGTCAACAGAAGATATTGACCTACGAATGAATGCACTGGGCAAACAATCTGAATTAGCCTTGATGACAGATGAAGAGAAACTGAGTCTATTGGATGCATTCTTCATACGACATGAAGATCAGTTTATGGAGTTTATAAATTGGCATCTAGAGTCTTGGCTAAAGGCTAACCACAATATGTTAGAATTACCATTTTAATTATGCTCAAAGTAGATAAGAATACTCTAGAGGTAAAGAAAGTACGATGTTATCGTATCCCTTTCTATGTCCTATT
>Ga0181568_10004494_pt1 | contig 12417 bp, 10 predicted proteins | sample 101ome_20_FD_133758 | JGI IMG/M metagenome (GOLD analysis project Ga0181568, IMG submission 133758) | Coastal salt marsh microbial communities from the Groves Creek Marsh, Skidaway Island, Georgia - 101404AT metaG (megahit assembly) | ecosystem: Environmental > Aquatic > Marine > Intertidal... | reverse complement strand
CGCATTAAAGCAGCCTCTAAAATTCCCTGATGCTGCTCAATGTTTTCGGCAACAAATACAAATTTCTTATCAGAATTAAAAACTTGCTGGCGAAATCGCTGGTAGATCATCGCATGCGTGGCTTTGAGCACATCTGATCCGCAATCTGAAATGAGGGTCTCATGAAAGGCTTGCTCGGCTTTTGCCCAAAGAATGAAAAGTGGCGTGTGGTCAGCGCTTCCTCGCACTCTTTTTTCAATATGCGACAATTTATGATGCGCCGCGGTCAACCGAGATTCCCAGTCAATGCCACCCTGACGAATCGACAAGCATGCCCCCTCGCATTCTAGCAAAATACGCAGATGCGTCAGTTCATGTTGTGCTTGATCGGTTGGAATTGGAACGCGAAAGCCACGCTGCTCTTGAAAAGAAACCAAACCAACGGTGGATAATCTGAACAAAGCCTCTCGAATGGTGCTGGCCGAACAATTATAATCATGACGCAAAACGGCAGGTTTTAATTTAGTATTCGGCGTCAACCCACCCGAGGTTACCCGCAGACGCAGACCTTCGTAAATATCGTTTTCTTCATCCATCCGAGGCTCTCTTACTGCGTTCTAATCATGGTATAATATTATTATTTTAGCAAAATCACGAAATTTTCAAGAAATTAAATAAAAACTTGAAGAAACAGATCAAGCCCTCTAGGCTTTTCTGTGTTGATTCAAGGTCAGAGCTTCTACGGTTCTGGATAATTCGGCTATAAATGTCTGGGAGGACATCATGAAAATAGTAAAAAAGGTAGCCTTTGCTGCCGGTATCGCAGCTATGGCTGCAACAAGTGCATCCGCAGCGACCAACCTGCGCATTCAAACGCATTTCTCTGAAGAAAGCCCCAACGGTAAGCTTGCGGCGCAATTTATCGACAATGTGCAAACAATGTCTGGCGGTGAGATCTCGATCGAGATGTATTATTCATCTTCCGTGGTTTCTTCTGTGGAAACATTCGACGCCGCTGCAACAGGTGTTTTGGATTGCGACATGACAGGTGGTGCTTACCAAACAGGTAAGAACCCTGCATTCCAATTTGTTGGCGACATCATGGGCGGATATGACTCACCCTGGGATCAGTATAGCTGGCTCTATAACGGTGGTGGTTATGAGGCAGCACAAGAGCTGTACAACAAATATGACATGCAGTTCATCGGTTGGTGGATCCCAGGCATGGAGAGCCTGTCTTCTTCAAAACCAATCCGTAACGCAGAAGATTTCAAAAACTGGAAATTCCGGTCACCTCCAGGCATGGCGACGATGATTTTTGACAATCTTGGCGCCTCACCCATCGTGATGGATTTCACCGAAATCTTTACCGCTTTGGAAACTGGTATCATTGATGGAGCGGATGCATCAAACATCGCCACAAACGTGAGCTTGGGCCTGTATGACATCGTGAAGCACACAAACTATCCTGGCTTCCACTCAATGCCATCTGACCACTTGGCCTGTAACAAAGCTGTTTGGGATGGCATGCCCGAAGCACACCGCCGCATCATTAATGTTGCGATGGAATCATTAGCCTTCCAAACCTCAATGCAGGTTGGCAAAGGCATGACTGCAGCAGCCTCTAAGCTGCGCGGCGAAGGTGTAACCTTGCATGACTGGTCTCCCGAAGATCGGGCCAGCTTCCGCGCCGCTGCACAAGCCGCTTGGAGCGATTTCGCAACCACTCCAGAAGCGAAAGCTCTGCTTGCGAGCCACGTGACATATCTCAAAGAGCTGGGTCTGGTAGACTAAGTTTATTCATTGATAATTAACCAATAACGGGGCCCTGCGGGGCCCCGTTATCCGAACAGGCAAAGATTTAAAACGTAAGAAAAAGGTGAGTTGGGCTTCCCAATGGAAATAACCAAAATCACCAGCCATATTCTGCAATATGACATGCCGCAGACGCTGGGCTATTCTCAACAGTTTTATGACAAACGCACCGCGCATCTGATCGAAGTTGAAACCGACGAAGGCTTCACCGGTTGGGGGGAATGCTTTGGCCCGGGTAATATTGCGCTTGCGAACCGCACCATCGTGCAAGATGTTATTCAACCAATGATCTTGGGCCACTCACCGCTTGATCGGGATGTCTTGTGGCATAAAACCTATAATCTAATGCGCGACCACGGACAAAAGGGCATGCCGATGCAGGCCTTATCTGGGGTAGATATCGCGCTGTGGGATATTGCCGGAAAAGTCGCAAATTTACCGCTTTATCAACTGATCGGCGGCGCGCATCGCAAACAAATTCCCGTTTATGGATACGGCATGATGCTGCGCCCGGAGCCGCTTGAAAATTTGACGGCCCGCTTTAAAGAAGAAGCGCGCGCGATCAAAGATATGGGCTTTGTTGCAACAAAAATGAAAGTGGGCTTGGGGCCTCGCGCAGATATAAAACTGGCGGAAGCCGTGCGGCGCGGCATTGGCGATGATTTTAGGTTCATGGTGGATGCAAATCACTGCTATACAACAAGCGATGCTTTTACCGTGGGGCGCGCGCTTGAAGATCTTGGCGCCTATTGGTTTGAAGAACCGATCGCACCAGAAGATCTGCAAGGTTACCGCGAATTGCGCGCGGGCTTGAAGGTCAATATTTCAGGCGGTGAAGCCGAATTTAACCGATGGGGTTGGCGCAGTCTGCTGGAATCGCGCGGGCTGGATATAGCCCAGCCGGAAGTGTGTGCCTTGGGGGGTATATCTGAATATTTGCGGGTATTGGCGCTGTGTCACGCGCATTTCACGCCGGTGGTCAATCACGTCTGGGGGTCGGCGGTTGCCGTTGCAACCAATATGCACTTACTCGCGTCCATGCCTGATTTGCCCGGCGGGATGAACCCTTGGGAGCCAATGTTGGAATTTGACACAACCGATAATAAATTCCGCGATGAATTGTTGGAAACGCCGTTAGAGATTCAAGCGCAAGTTGCCCAAACCAATGGCTATATTGCGCTGCCAGAGGGGCCAGGCCTTGGGATCACACCAGACAGAGACTTTTTGCAATACTTTGCACTATAATTAACGTAGCCTCATCAAGAAGCGCGAGGGGAGAAAACGCATGCAGGGAAATACGGTTAACCACAAGGAATGGTATATACCAGCCGCCTTTATCATTTGTTTCGCCTGGCAATGCTGGCACTTCCCCTATTTCATCCTGGATTTTTTCACTCCAGAGGACCAATCGCTGTTTGACCAGCTCTCTGCTCAAATGATCCGCAATGATGTGACCCCGAATCTGCCAGGCTTGTTTGGCGGATTCGCGGATATTGTAGATTGGTTCACGCTGATTGCGCTTCCTATTTTGCTGGTTTTTGGCTTGTTCACGGTTGAACGGGCGCGCATGGAATTCGAGCATTGGCGCCCGGTAGATCGGTTCGCTGTTTTCATTGGTCGGATCACGATGGTGCAAATCGTTCTACTGACCAGTGTGATGATCTACGAAGTGTTCATGCGCTACGTGGTGGAGGCGCCTACATTATGGGCCAATGAGCTGTCATTATGGGTGGCCAGCTTTGTGTTTTTATGCGCAGGGCTTTACGCGATGCAGCAGCGCAGCCATATTAGGATTTTCTTGCTCTATGACGTTTTACCGCGCGCTTTACAACGTGTCTGCGACACCATCTCAACCATTCTCATCGTTATTTTCGCTTTCTTTTTATGTTACGGTGGGTATGGCGAGTCTTTCAAAAAGTTTTACAGTTGGGAAACATTTGGCACCGCCTTTGATCCACCGATACCCGCAACTTTAAAGCCGTTTATTTTGGTGATGGTATCTTTGGTGGCCTTGCAGTCTGTGTTTAACCTGTTTTCTGACTGGAAGCTCGAACCCGTCAAACATTCAGCAACAGACGATATAGAAGACGAAATTGAAACACTGAAACGCAACGTGGGATCAAACTGATGGATATCGGAACTATTTCTCTGGTCTTGTTAATAGGCCTGTTTATTTTACTTGCCATCGGCATGCCTCTTGGCTTGGCCTCGGCCATTTTGGCCGTTTTGGTTTTAGTAATGAAGTTTGAACCTGCGCTTTTGTCTAACCCGCTCAGCTTCGGGTGCCCTGACTGGTATACTGAGGCAAATCCCGGCGCGCGATGTACGCTTACCGGGAGGCCGGGGGCGGGAGCCCTGAATATCCTGCAGCAAAAAATTTACGGCGTCATGACCAGCTATGTTTTGATTTCGGTACCTTTGTTCATCTTTATGGCCTCGCTATTGGAACGTTCGGGTATTGCCAAAGATATGTATAGCTCTTTGAATGTCTGGCTGAACGGAACCCGTGGCGGTATTGCTATCGTGACCTCGATCATGGCGGTGATTATGGCCGCGATGTCGGGCATTATTGGGGGAGAAGTGGTGCTGCTGGGATTGATTGCCTTGCCGCAAATGCTCCGCCTTGGCTATAATCAAAACCTCGCAATCGGAACCATCTGCGCCTCGGGATCTTTGGGCACAATGATCCCCCCCTCAATCGTTTTGATCATGTATGGGTTGATCACAGAGACCTCGATCAAAGCGCTGTTTACCGCAGCGTTTTTACCCGGTTTCATGTTGGCAAGCTTCATCATCATCTACATCATTATTCGCACCCAAATCCGCCCCGAAGATGCCCCGCTGCCTGAGCCTCGTGAAGGCGAGCCGCAGGGATATGACAAATTGAAACTGTTCATCGCGTTTTTGAATGTTGTCTTTTTTGGCGCCGTGACCGCATTATTCTTGCGCGCTTTTTTCTTTACGGTCACGGGCCAAAACGCGCCCTTGGATGACGCCATAGAGCCCATCTTCTTAGGAACCGCGGATTACCTGCCATGGTTTGCTGGCTATATCATTGCCTCAGTGCTGATCGCGTTTTTTGGCTTTGGCCGCGAACGCTCGGCCTTGGCCTGGGAAATGGGCAAAGGGTTGGTCGCACCTATTGTCGTGATCGGCGTGGTGCTTGGATCCATTTACGGTGGCATTACGGGCATTACAGAAGCGGCAGGCATGGGCGCGATTTCGGTTTTGATCATCGCTATATTACGCGGCGAAGCCAGTTTTGAGCTGATCTGGGACAGCCTAATGCGTACGATGAAATCAACCGGAACCATCATTTGGGTGACCATCGGCGCCGCAGCGCTTGCAGGGGCCTATACGATCGCGGGTGGGCCGCGTTTTGTGGCAGATCTGATCGTTGGCTCCGAAATGCCCACAATGCTGGTTCTTCTTTCTATGATGCTTATTCTCTTAATCATGGGCGCTTTTATGGATTGGGTTGGAATTGTTTTGCTGATCATCCCGGTCTTTTTGCCGATCGTTTTGCGCCTGCCCATTCAAGAAATTGGCATTTTTGGTGAATTAAATCCGCGCCATGTGGCAACTTGGTTTGGGGTGTTATTCTGTATGAATATGCAGGTCAGCTTCTTATCACCGCCCTTTGGGCCGGCCGCATTTTACCTCAAATCAGTGGCGCCTGCGCATATTTCGCTGACCGATATTTTCAAAGGCTTCTTACCCTTTATCGGCATTCAGCTGATGGCCTTGTCAGTCTTGCTGATCTGGCCACCGATTGTTTCAATTCTGTTATAAGAAAGGCAGCGGCATATGTTGAGCCCAGAGCAACAAAACGCCTTTGAACAAAATGGGTATCTGGTAGTTCCAGATGTTCTAACCTCTCAAGAGTTAGCGCATATTCAAAGCGAATATGCGCAGCTCTTAGAAGGGCTGTATCACAAATGGTTTAAAGAGGGCCGCGTGAAAACTGCGCCCGAAACCTTAGATTTCTGGCAAAAACTAGCGCTTTCTTACGAAGCCGGCTGCGATTGGTTTCAACCGCTAGATATCAGCCTGCCAGGGGATCAAATTTTTCCCGATACGCCCATGCATTTTGGGCCTGCTGTCTTTGCCATGATCACACATAAACGGGTTTTAAAAATCGTTGAAGATCTAATTGGGCCTGAAATCACGTCAAATCCGATTCAGCATGTGCGGATCAAACCGCCCAGCAAGCGCTTGGCAGAGGATGAGATCAGGGCCCATATCACCAAAACAGATTGGCACCAAGATCGCGGCGTGGCGCTCGAAGAAGCTGATCAGACAGATATGATAACGGTTTGGGTTGCGATCACGGATGCCACCCAAGACAATGGGTGCCTAAAGGTTATTCCGGGCAAACATAAAAAAATGCTTCCCCATTGCCCGAAAACCCAGACCGCCATTGCCGATGGCTGGATCAACGAGGCAGAGGCCAAAGCCTTACCAGTTAAGGCGGGCAGCCTGGTTATTCTGCATCCGCTCATACCGCATGCCTCCTTGCCCAATCATACGAATGGCTTTAGATGGTCCTTCGATTTGCGCTATAACGTAACCGGTCAACCGACGGGCCGATCACATTTTCCAGATTTTATCGCCTACAGTCAAAGCCAGCCCGAACGCGTTTTGCAGGATTGGAAAGAATGGCGCGGTTTATGGGAAACAGCCCGCAGAAAACTTTCAAAAGGGGAGCATATCCCGATCCATCGGTGGCAGTCGGATGCCCCGTTTTGCGCGTAAAGGTAGATTATGGATTTCATTCGGCTTGATTCTGCAGATAACGTTGTTACAGCGGCGAGCCGCCTACCCGCGGGACATATCGTTGAAACGATCAAAACCCTTCAACCCATTCCCTCTGGCCATAAAATTGCCACGGCAGCGATCCCTTTAGGGGGAGAAATCCGAAAATACGCACAATTGATCGGCTATGCCTCAACAGATATCCCTGCCGGCGCGCATGTGCATGATCACAATGTGTCTTTCAGAAACACCGAAGCCTCATATGAGTTCAGCACTGATTTGCGGCCTGTTGGTCTGATTGCATCAGAGCAACAAGACAGTTTTATGGGCTTTCGCCGGGAAAATGGCAGCATTGGCACCCGCAATTATATCGCCATCGTCACCTCGGTAAATTGTTCTGCAACCGCAGCCCGGATGATCGCAAACGCATTCACCCCTGAGGTTTTGGCAGACTATCCGAATGTTGACGGTGTGGCCGCGTTCGTTCATGGCACCGGCTGCGGAATGGCGGGGGATGGCGACGGGTTTGAAGCTTTGCAACGCGTCATGTGGGGTTATGCGCGCCACCCGAACCACGCTGGGGTTTTGATGGTCGGGCTGGGCTGTGAAATGAACCAGCTTGATTGGTTGCTCGAAGCTTATGGCCTCAAACAAGGGCCGCTGTTTCAAACAATGAATATTCAATCTGTTGCCGGCTTAAAGCGCACCGTTGAGATCGGCATCGAAAAAGTGCGCGCCATGCTGCCGCTTGCTAATAAAAATACCCGCAGCCCCTGCCCTGCTGGTGCCTTGAAAGTTGCGCTGCAATGTGGCGGATCTGATGCCTGGTCTGGAATTACGGCAAATCCCGCTTTGGGATATGCCTGCGATTTGCTCGCTGCCCAAGGCGGCACCGGCGTTTTGGCAGAAACGCCCGAAATCTACGGCGCCGAGCATTTGCTCACGCGGCGGGCAGTGAACCAAGAAACCGGCGAAAAGCTGATAAAACTGATCCGCTGGTGGGAAGATTATACCGCTCGCAACAAAGGCAATATGGATAACAACCCCAGCCCTGGAAATAAAAAAGGCGGACTCACAACAATTTTGGAAAAATCGCTTGGCGCAGCCGCCAAAGGCGGCACCACACCGCTGACCGGGGTTTATAAATATGCCGAGCCAGTCACTGCGTCTGGGTTCACCTTTATGGACAGCCCCGGCTATGATCCGGCCAGCGTTACGGGACAAATAGCAGGCGGCTGCACTCTGGTCTGCTTCACCACCGGGCGCGGATCGGCCTTTGGCTCCAAACCAGCCCCAACGATCAAAATCGCCACCAATTCGGAAATGGCCGCGCGCATGTCCGAGGATATGGATATTGATGCCGGCAGTATTTTAAACGGCGGGTGTTCTGTGGAAGAAAAGGGCCGGGAAATTTATCAGATGTTTTTAGACGTTGCCAGCGGCAAAACCAGCAAATCAGAACAGCAGGGACTGGGCGATTACGAATTTGTCCCCTGGCAAATAGGAGCAGTAATGTGAAGCAGCTTTTGGTGCTTGGTGCTGGGCTGATCGGCGCGCGGCACGCCGAAGCAATCAAGGCACATACGGGGTGTAACCTTGTCGGCGTGGTCGAGCCCAACCAAAGCCTATATCGAGATGCCAATACCACCTATTTTTCAAACATATCGCAGGTCACAGCCCCCGTTGATGGGGTAATCATCGCCACGCCCACAAATTTGCACTGCGAGAATGGTATCTATGCGGCGCGCAAAGGCTGGGATATTTTAATCGAAAAGCCCGTCACCGCCAGTTTAGAGCAAGCCAAAGAATTGTCGCAGGTGATCCAAGAGAGCGGGATCGCAAGCTTGGTGGGACATCACCGACGCTATCATCCCAGCGTCCAAGCGCTTAAATCCCTTGTTACAGGCAAAAAAATCGGCATCGCCGTGACGGCCAGCATGATTTGGGCAATGCGCAAACCAGATGCTTATTTTGAACAAAATTGGCGCAGCACCGAGGGCAGCCCGGTGATGATCAATATCGTTCATGATTTAGACCTGTTGCGTTTTATTTTTGGCGATATTGCAAAAATAACCGGCTTTGGATCCTCGCTAATCCGTAATCAAAACCGTGTGGAAAGCGGCGCAGCGGCTATTTTGTTTGAAACAGGAATGACAGCAAGCATTAGTTTTGCCGATACCGCCCCCAGCCCATGGGGGTTCGAGGCCGGCACAGGAGAGAATCCCAATATTGCAACAAGCGGCCAAGATATGCTGTGGATTACCGGAACAGAGGGCGGGATTTCATTTCCCTCAATGACCCAATGGGGCGGAGCGGCAGATTGGTCAGAAGCACCGACTCCGCGTAAATTGAAAATTGCAACGGCGGTGCCGCTGCAGCAACAATTGCAACACTTTCTGGATGTGATGGCCGGCACGGCCGAACCGCTGATCTCGGTCTTTGATGCAACCAAAACATTGGCGAATACACTGGAATTGGAAACCCTCTTCGCCCAACAAATTGAACCAATTTGAACGAGCTATTACCAAAAAATAAGCCCTCATAACGGAGCCTGATCCCATGCCTGAGCAACTGACACCCCAGCAAATAAGCTTTTACGAAGAGAACGGATATTTGGTCATTGAAAATCAAATTCCCAAGGGCTGGCTTGCGAAAATACACGCCGAGATATCCCGTTTTGAAGAAGAGGCGGCTGAGCTTGAGCACAGCAATGACCGGCTTGATCTTGAAGACAGCCATACCCGCGCCGCGCCACGTCTACGCCGGATTAAGCTGCCGCATATGATCAGCACAATTTTTCATGAACTGATGCTGTCCGATCATATTTTGGGCCCAGCAAGAGATTTGATCGGGCCGGATTTACGCCTGCACACCAGTAAGCTGAATATGAAATCAGCCGGATATGGCGCGGCTGTGGAATGGCATCAGGATTATGCGTTTTACCCCCATACAAATGATGATATTTTAGCCATTGGGGTTATAATTGACGATATGGAAATCGAAAATGGGCCCTTGATGGTCTATCCGGGCAGCCAAAAAGGGCCGGTTTATGATCATCATGTTGAGGGTGTATTTGCCGGTGCAATGCTGCCCGAAGAGAACGGTTTGAACCCCAATGATGCTGTGCCTCTGACGGGGCCGGCCGGCTCCATCTCAATTCATCATGGCCGGATCGTGCATGGATCCGCGCTGAACACTTCAGAGCGGGCCCGGCGCATCCTATTTTACGAAATGATGGCTGCAGATGCGTTCCCGCTGATGGGATCGATGACGCGCTGGGATGGGATTGATGATTACAACACCCGTATGCTCTGCGGCACCCCAACCCTGAATCCGCGGCTGAAAGATATTCCCGTGCGCATCCCGCAACCCCAGCCCGATGTGCCAATTTCAATATACGAAATTCAAAAAGGCTTAAAAAAACGCGCGTTTGACGTGATAAAATAAGAAAGAAATCATGATGCCATATGAAAATATTGGATTCATCGGCCTTGGCCTGATGGGATCTGCGATGGTCAGCAGATTGCAAGACTTGGATTATCACGTGACCGTCTGCGCCAATAAATCTAGGCCGAATATTGAGGCCGCAATCGCGCGCGGTGCCCATGAGGTTGAAACCGCATACGCGCTTGCACAGACCAGCGATATCATTCTGCTCTGTATGGATACAAGCGCCAGCGTAGAGGCCAGAATGCGTGGCCCCAATGGCGTAATTGCAGGCCTGCGAAAAGGCGCGATTGTGATTGATTTTGGCACGTCACTACCCGCCAGTACGCGGGCCTTGGGCCAAGAGGTGGCAGCGGCGGGGGGCTATTATTTAGATGCGCCTCTCGGGCGCACGCCGCAGCATGCCCTGACCGGCCAATTGAACATTATGGCAGCGGGCGATAAAGCTGCGTTTGAGAAGGCGCAACCCGTATTAAAAAGCCTTGCCGAAAATGTGTTCCATCTTGGAAATCTAGGAGATGGCCATTCCATCAAATTGATGAATAATTTTTTCGGGATGACGGTGGCCAACGCCATGGCAGAAGCGTTTGCAATGGCCGACCAGTTGGGCCTTGATCGTGATAAACTATATTCTGCCATGTCGGCAGGGCCATTGCACAGCGGTATGATGGATTTTGTCAAAGCCTATGCTGTTGAAAAGGATCCCAACCAATTGGCGTTTTCAATAAAGAATGCTGCCAAAGATGTAGGATATTACACCCAAATGGCGCAGTCAGCAGGCGTTGACAGCGTAATGTCGCAAGGCGCCCTTTCCGCGTTGAAGACGGCCGTTGCCGAGGGCCGCGGCGAACAAATGGTCAGTCAAATGGTTGATTTCTATGCCGATCGGTTCGCCCGTTAGCTATGGCGCTGACCGCAATGGCAAACAGGGATAATCCCAGCCTGGGCATTCTTATGATGCTGGTGACCTATTTCCTTTTTTCATTGGTGGATACCTCGGTAAAATGGCTGCTCTATGCCGGGCTTGGCTCCTTTCAACTGGCTTTTATGCGCTATGCCTCGCATTTCGTTATCAGCCTGAGCACCATTGCTTGGGGCGGCGTCAGCCTAAGCAGGTTTGCAACCCCACATTTGGGGTTGGTGTTGTTTCGAGGCTTCTTATTGGTCAGCGCGACGGCGCTGAATTTTATCGTTTTACGGTATCTGTCTTTAACCGTGGTGTCGGCGATCATGTTTTCAGCACCGATTATCGTTTGCCTTCTCTCTTGGCCACTTTTGGGCGAGCGCGTTGGCCCGTGGCGCTGGTTTGCCATCATCTTAGGCTTTAGTGGCGTTCTGCTCGTCATCCGCCCTTTGGGAGAAAGCTTTCACTGGGCGGCTTTGCTCACTTGTTACAACGCCGTGGCGCTGGCGCTTTATTCGATCATCACCCGCCGCCTCTCTGGGCTCGTTGCCGCTGAAACCATGCAATTTTACATGGGGGCATTGGGCACCTTCAGCTTACTGCCCTTAGCTTTTTTAGACTGGGCAACTCCAAGCTCCTTATTCGAATGGGTTTTGATGTGCGTGCTTGGGGTTTGGGCTTGGGCGGGGCATGGTTTGCTGACACGCGCGCATGGGCTGGCCCCCGCCAATACTTTGATGCCCTATACCTATAGTTTCATGATCTTTCTCACTATAGAAAGCTATATTGTTTTCGCAGAATTCCCCGATCGATGGACCTTGATCGGCGCATCTATCGTTGTCATCTCGGGTTTGATCATCTGGAAACGCGCAAAATTAAAAGAGGAAACGCAATGAAAATTGCCTGTATAGGTGAAGCCATGATCGAGCTGTCCTTTCGCGGCAGCATTCCAAGCCTTGGCGTGGCAGGCGATACATTGAATACCGCAATATACTTAAAAAGAGCCGCACCAAAGCTGCAAGTTGATTATGTCACGCGCCTTGGCACCGATCCTTTTTCAGCCCAAATCAAGACATTTATCGCCGCGCAAAATATTGGCATAGAGGCGATTGAAACATCGCAAAAGCGGCATCCGGGCCTTTATGCAATTTCAACCTCGGCCAGCGGAGAGCGGGCCTTTACCTATTGGCGCGCGCAATCTGCAGCAAGGGAGCTGTTTCAAACGGCCAATGGCGCAGATTTTTCGGCCTTGAATGGCTATGATGCGCTTTATCTCTCGGGAATTACGCTGGCAATCCTGCCCTCAGATATCCGTCACGAGCTGCTTAATTTCCTAAAGACCAGCGATGCGCTCTTTGCCTTTGACAGCAATTACCGCTCCGCGCTTTGGAGTGATGCGCAAGAGGCACGTAAGACGATAAATAGCTTTTGGGAGATAAGTGATCTGGCCTTACCCTCGCTGGATGATGAAATGGAACTGTTTCAAGAAAACTTTGAAACCGTACAAAAACGCTTCG
>Ga0181568_10004491_pt1 | contig 12425 bp, 12 predicted proteins | sample 101ome_20_FD_133758 | JGI IMG/M metagenome (GOLD analysis project Ga0181568, IMG submission 133758) | Coastal salt marsh microbial communities from the Groves Creek Marsh, Skidaway Island, Georgia - 101404AT metaG (megahit assembly) | ecosystem: Environmental > Aquatic > Marine > Intertidal... | reverse complement strand
TCCAATATTAATTCGCAAACCCGTTTGGTTACTCTAGACTATCTTACACGATTTGATGCTGCAGGAGCTTTCTATGGTATTGAAAATGTTCCCAGCAAGGCAATAACTATGGGGATTAAAACCATTCTTTCAGCAAAGCGTATTGTACTTTTGGCTTGGGGGATCAATAAAAGTGAAATTTTACAAAAAGCGGTAGAAGGAGATTTAAATCCCAATATACCAGCAACATATCTTCAAAAACACAACAATACTACTTTGGTTTTAGATCGCCAGGCAGCCTCTGGATTGACTCGAATTAAAACACCTTGGATTACAGGAAACTTTGATTGGAGTGATCTTTCTAACCAATGTAAAGCGGTTTATTGGTTATGCAAAAAAACTGACAAATCTATCTTAAAATTAACAGAGGAAGACTACAGTCAAAACGGGATGGCTGAACTTTTAGTTTTAGAAGGAAATTATTACGACCTCAATATTAAAATGTTCAATCGTCTACAAAACACCATCACGGGTTGGCCGGGAGGAAAACCTCATGCCGATGACAGTAATCGTCCTGAACGTGCTTTTCCGGAGAAAAAACGATGTATCATTTTCAGTCCGCACCCTGATGACGATGTTATTTCAATGGGAGGTACTTTTGATCGCTTGGTTTTACAAGGACATGAGGTTCATGTGGCATACCAGACTTCAGGAAATATTGCTGTATCTGATGATGAAGCACTTAAGTATATTGAGGTTATTTCTGACATCACGGATGATCCCTCTGTCTATGAAGATTTGAAAAAAGAGCTATTGAACAAAGATAAAAACACTATTGATTCTGTTGCCTTGCGAAAACTAAAAGGTGCCATTAGAAAAAGAGAGTCATTAGCAGCCACGCGCTATATAGGAATTCCTGACAGTCAAGTCCACTTTCTAAATCTTCCATTCTACGAGAGCGGTAAAGTCAAAAAAAATCTACCCTCTCAAAATGACCTAAATATTACCAATCAACTGATCAAAAAGGTAAAACCCCATCAGATTTATGCTGCGGGTGACCTTGCCGATCCACATGGAACGCACCGTATTTGTCTAGATATATTGTTCGATTCTATAAATCAACTTAAGTCAGAATCATTTATGAAGGACTGTTGGGTTTGGCTCTACAGAGGGGCTTGGCAAGAATTTGAGGTTCACGAGATCGAAATGGCAGTTCCAATGAGTCCTGACCAAGTTTTACGAAAGCGAAAAGCTATATTTTATCACCAATCTCAAAAGGACAGCGTTATGTTTCAAGGGAGCGATGATCGTGAGTTTTGGGTACGTGCAGAGGACAGAAACCGTTTGATTGCAAAAAGATACAGAGACTTGGGGCTCTCAGATTATCAAGCCATTGAGTTATTTCAGCGTTATCATTATTAAAAAGTTAAATATAGGCTACTATTTTAAGATGATTTTAAATCAAAGAATTACAATCTAGCTTAAGATGATTTATCTATGGACAAGAAATTGTTCAAATTACATGCAACAAAATTGCCAAATGAAATGAAAATGGTAAATTAAAAAATTAAAACTCAAATATCATGAACAGGAAACAATTTCTATCAATTACTGGAGTTTCAACGTTAGGATTGGCACTTCCGCCCCCAGTCTTTTCAGATGAGAATTACGTGAAAAACAAAATCTCCTTAGCTCAGTGGTCCATGAATAAATCCTTTTTCTCCGGAAAAAAAGATGTCCATGATTTTGCCGTTTATGCAGCTAATATGGGATTTGCTGGGGTAGAGTTTGTCAATCAATTTTATTTTGACCAACTCAAAAATGGAACTACTTCCAGTAAAAACGTCAGTAGTTTAGCCAAAATACTTAATTCACGAGCTAATGACAATGATATTTCAAATGTTTTGATCATGGTTGATGAGGAGGGAAATCTTGCTGATTCCTCTTCTAAAGTAATCAAAACTGCGATTGAACAACACAAAAAGTGGGTTGAGTTGGCCGCTGAGATTGGGTGTCATTCCGTAAGAGTAAATCTTTCAGGAGAAAAAGACCTCAAGAGGTGGATAGACAAGTCTGTAGAAGGTTTGAATGGACTTTGTGAGTTTGCAAAAACCATGGGAGTAAATATTATTGTTGAAAATCATGGTGGTTTGTCTTCAAATGGGAGTTTTTTAGCACAAGTCATGAAAAAAACCAATCTACAAAACTGCGGAACTCTTCCGGATTTTGGAAATTTTTGTGTTGCCTACAGTCAGGGTAGCGATCCTGTTTGCGAAGAATGGTACGATATGTATAAAGGGGTTGCAGAATTGATGCCCTTCGCCAAATCAGTTAGTGCCAAATCCTATGATTTTGATGATAATGGAAATGAAACCAAAATCGATTATCCCAAAATGATGGATATTATAAAAAAGAACAATTACAAGGGATTTATTGGTGTAGAATACGAAGGCAGTCGCTTGGACGAAATAGAAGGTATTTTGGCTACCAAAAACTTAATTGAACGCTTATTATAATATATATGTGGCAATTTTCAATAAAAATATTTCTTGCAGCCAGTTTTATCCTGATATCGATGGATTCCTGTAGCCCTCCTAAACCTATTTATAGTATAGATAATATTCCCTTTATTCCACTTCCATCATCTATAACAACCTCTGATATGGTTTTACCACTAAATCAGATACAATCAATCAGTATCTTAGGAGAAGATGAGCAGCTAACCTCAATAGCGCAAAATTTTAAAAGTTTTTGGAAAGCCCACACTCAATATGAATTGCTGATTTCTAATGACCAAACCGATGAAGATCATGCCATCACCCTAAAAATTGATGAGGATTTTAATCCACATAATGAAGCATACGAATTAGAGGTAGCTGCAGACAAAATTAGTGTCTTAGCAAAAACAGCCGAGGGAATTTTTAGAGGATTAAAAACCCTTGAGCAAATGGTTTATCTATGTAAGCTTGAAGGAAAAACCAATTTCTTATCTCTTCCAGGTGGTAAAATTATAGATCAACCTGGATATGAATACAGAGGAGCTATGCTTGATGTTGCACGACATTTTTTTTCTATATCTGATGTAAAAAGGTACATTGATTTGTTGAGTATTTATAAAATTAACTTTCTACATTTTCACCTATCTGATGACCAGGGTTGGCGAATCGAAATTAAGTCTTGGCCGAAGCTTACTCAAATTGGTGGAAAAACCGAAGTTGGAGGAGGAGAAGGAGGATTTTATACTCAAGAGGATTTTAAAGATATAATTAAATATGCTGAAGATCGATTCATTACTATAATTCCTGAAATTGATCTACCTGGTCACACCAATGCAGCTCTGGCCTCTTATGCAGAATTAAATTGTAGTGGTAAAGCTACTGCTATTTACACTGGGATTGAGGTAGGATTTTCCACTTTATGTGTAGATAAAGAGGTTACATACCTGTTTGTGGAGGATGTGATCAGAGAGATAAGTGAAATTTCCCCTGGTCCTTTTTTTCACATTGGAGGTGACGAGTCCCATGTTACTTCCCAAGCCGAGTTTAACCGTTTTATGGATCGAACTCTAGCTATTGTAAAAAAATACAATAAAATTCCCATGGGTTGGTATGAACTCATAACTGCAGATATTTCTGAGGAAACACTTTTACAATATTGGGCCAAAACGGAAGATTTTTCAAAAGTAATATCAAAGAAATCTAAGTTATTGATCTCAGCTTCATCCTATAGCTATTTGGATATGAAGTACAATAGCAATACCCCTTTAGGATTGAATTGGGCGGGATATTTATCAGTTAAAAAAGCCTATGAGTGGGATCCTCGTTCATTGGTTCCCGATTTGGATTCCGAACAAATTATTGGTTTGGAAGCCCCATTGTGGAGTGAAACTTTGGAGAATTTTGATGACATTGCCTTCATGGCTTTTCCAAGGATTTTGGGACACGCCGAAATAGGATGGACTGATGTAAGCCTCAGAAAATGGGTGGATTTTTCCAAAAGATTATCCTTACATGGCCGACTTTTAAGGGATCTAGGAGTAAAATATTATCCAGCAACAGAGATTGATTGGAAGTGAATTCACCAATTTGCTATTAAGATTAGTATTTTAAAGTTGTTTGACTTTTAGTTTCCGCCATTTTACCTTGATACCACCACCATCGTGAATTTGAAGAGCAATGGAACCTTTACCATCTCCTATTTTTTGATCTATTAAAGAGATCATCTGAGTACCGTTGATCCATGTGGTAACTTTGTCTCCTACCACTTTAACTTTCATTTTATTCCAATCCCCCATTTTTAGAGCCTTGTCCTTTTTAGGATCTGGTTTAATTAACCATCCCCTTCCATAGGATTCGTATATCCCCCCACTATTTTTTCCAGGAGGTGCAACCTCTACTTGCCATCCACTTATTTTTGTACCCTCTAAGGTAGAACGAAAGAAAACACCACTATTTCCGTTTGCTTCCTGTTTGAATTCCAATGTAAGTATAAAGTCGTCATAATGTTTTTCTGTGGATAGGTAACCGTATTTTTCTTCAGGTCCACTTTCACAGACCAAGAAACCATCCTCTACATACCAAAGTTCTGTTCCATGGATATTCCATCCACTTAAATCTATCCCATTGAAAAGAGAGATTTTTTGGGCATAGATTGAAAATGTTGCTAAAAATAATAATATGGAAGTAGTGATGTTTTTCATTTTTGAAGATTTTTTTTCAAGTTAACCAAATTTATGGTATTCATAAAACTGTTATTATTATCAATAATAGCTTATGATATTTCTAACACTAAAGTAGGTTCACATTAACTCACCAACAATATACACAAATCATGGGGTGAAAAAGTATATAACTAGGAGAACTAGAGGTACAGAAATTTAGTTTCCTTAGCCTTCAACAAATACACTACCAAATAGATCCAAAAACAGATTTGGTAGTGTTAAGTTAGAATATTCAATAAAATTTAATTATATCGAGTAGGAGTCTGTGGGGCTTTGTCACTACTTAAACTCCCCTCCACTTCAGGTGGATAATAATCCTAGCTCAAAAAAAACACCTTAAAAAAGGTGTTCAATTATGTAGCGAGAGGGAGACTTGAACTCCCGACCTCCGGGTTATGAATCCGACGCTCTAACCGGCTGAGCTACCTCGCCAATTTCATTGCGCAAATATAAAATTATAATTTTAGCGAGGCTTTGAACTTACAAAAAAAATTATCACTATGAACGGCACCTAAACTTTTTTGTATATATTACCAGAAAATTGCCTTGATGAGTAAAAAAACCTTTTTTTCTGTTGAGTACGATTTCCAAGCCTCACCACAATTATTGTATCAGTACCTTTCAACACCATCCGGTTTGTCAGAATGGTTTGCCGATAACGTGAATTCAAGGGGTGAAAACTTCCATTTTATTTGGGATGATACAATGGAAAAGGCAAGACTAATTCAGAATAAATCCAATGAAAGAATCAGATTTCAATGGGACAATGGTGAGGAAGATGATGCCGACTATTTTTTTGAATTTAAAATTGAGGTGGATGAGATTACCAAGGATGTCTCATTGGTTGTTTCTGACTTTGCTGATGAAGATGAATTGGAGGAATCCAAATTACTTTGGGATAGTTTGATTTTTGACCTTAAACAAGTTCTGGGTTCTTCCTAAATCTTTTTTAATGATCAATTTTGACGGGAATTGTTTTTCCGACTTTAAGGCTGCTCCTGAAAAACTACTTTATGCACTTACTTTTCTTCCGATTCATACTCACCATCTAATTGCATTTAATGGTAAAATAACCTTGTTGGAGGCAAATTATTTTTCGATCATGGCTGCTTTAAGAAGATCAAGAGTGGAGATTCCCATGGAGTATACCTTAGAATTTTTTCAGGAACAGTTGGATCTGCTTAATAATTTTAACAACACTCATGTAGATTTTCAAAAAGTTATAATTACATTTTACAGAAAACAAAATTCTACTCGAGATGTGAAAGTGACATCAATCTGTTATTTGATCCAAATTGAGGAAGTTTTTTGGCATGGCAGGGCACTTGAAATGACACTTTACAAAGATCATTATATTTTTGCAAATGATTATTCTAATCGTTTTCAGACAAATGAATCTTTGAGAAATTTGGCAAAAGTTTTTGCCTATGAAAACGGTTTTGGTGTCGCCTTGCTTCTAAATGATCAAAAACGGTTGGTTGAGAGTACTCATGGAAGCGTATTTTTAATTGAACAAGAAACTATTCAAACTCCTGCATTATCTGAGGGAGCGATTGATGATGTTTTGCGTAAAGCTTTCATAGGTTTTCTTATAAATGAATTGAAATACAAGCTAATTGAAGCTGAGATAACCGTTTTTTCAATCCAAGAAGCCCAAGAAATTTTCCTCATCTCTCCAGAAAATGGATTTGTTCACATCAATCAATTCCGTAAGAAAAAATTTGAAATCAAAAAATCGAAAATGCTACGAGAGGCTTTTTTTGATTATTTGAGTAATCAGTTGTGATAAGGGTTTTCCGGAGTGTTTGACCAAATGACATATTTACCTCCTAAGGCCATCATTTGATCTTTCCACAAACTTTCTGTTTGGTGAGATAAAATTTTACCAGCAAAAGGATTTTCTACAACTACCCAGGAATTTGAGCCAATTTCTTGTTTTAACTGCTCATAAGACCAACCTGAATAGCCCAAAAAGAATCGGATATCTTTTGGGCCAAGTACTTCATCGTTGACCAATGCCAGTATCTTTTCAAACTCACCTCCCCAAAATAGTTTGTTGTCTATTCTTATACTCCCAGGAATCAAATCTCCTGCATTATGAATGAAAAACAAATTGTCTTGATCTACTGGACCTCCATTATAAAGAGGGAAATTTACTTTAATTTCGGGTAAAACATCAGTGATATCGTAGCCTAAAGGCTTGTTAACTATAAAACCAAGAAAACCTGATTCTTTTTTTTGAACCACGATCACGATAGATCTGTGAAAATTGTGATCTCCGAATACCGATGGTTTTGCAACGAGTAGTTTTCCTGACTCCATAATTTATTTTTAACACTTCAATTTAGTAAATTAACAATTTAAAGCAAAAAAAGCTTCCCAATGGGAAGCTTTATTGTTTTTAGTTTTTCAGGACTAGTTTACAGAGCTTGATAAATCAGCACCGGCTTTGAACTTAACAACATTTTTGGCTGCAATTTTAATAGTAGCACCGGTTTGAGGGTTTCTACCCTCCCTAGCTGCTCTTTTTGAAACTGACCAAGACCCAAATCCTACGAGGGAAACGCGTCCTCCACCCTTAAGAGTTTTCCCCACGCTACCGATTAAAGATTCTAGTGCTGCTTTTGCAGCTGCTTTTGAGATGCCAGCATCACCTGCCATAGCATCAATTAATTCTGATTTGTTCATATCTAAAAAGGTTAATTATTATATTAACAAATTTAGACCCTTTCGTAAAAGACCAATGAAAAATCTGCTCAAATCCCCATTATTGTTAATAAAAATAGATATTTGTTGATAATAGGGGTGCCTTGAGGTCAAGAAACCTCTACTTTGTCAGAAAATGAACTCCCGTTTAGGAGATCAACTACCCCCATTTGTCTTTTGTTGGGGAACTGTAAAATCTTACAATCGAGGAAGCCCGATGGATGGGTTATTAATATTTTTTTTACACCTATGATGACACGTAGTGGATCCAATTTGTGCTTTTCTTTGATAATTTTTGCATCAAATATTTTGATAATAGAAGTTTTTTGGTTTTCTATCCAATTAAATTTTGCACCGGGTGATGGAGATAAACCCTTGATTTTTGCCTGTATATCCTCAAGGCTTTGATTCCAATTTATAAAAACATTTTCCTTGTTCAATTTTGGAGCAATTTTTTCTGTCCCTTTAGCCTGTTGTTTTTGAGGCCTAATTGATTCATCAAATATCCCTTTGATGGTCTCACAAATCAATTCACTTCCCCTTAGAGCCAACTTATCGTGTAGACTTCCTGCATTATCTTCCTTATCAATGGTCACTTTTTTCTGAAGTAAGATAAATCCAGTGTCAATCTGTTCGTTGATTAAAAAAGTGGTTACACCACTATACTTTTCTCGATTGATGATTGCCCAGTTGATTGGTGCTGCACCCCTGTATTGAGGTAGGAGCGAAGCGTGAAGGTTGAAAGTCCCTTGAGTAGGAATTGACCAAACTATCTTCGGCAACATCCTAAAAGCAACAACGACCATCAAGTCTGGTTTTAAATCATTTAGTTGCTTTATAAATTCTGGATCTTTTAGGTTTGAGGGTTGTAAAATAGAAATTTTTTGAGTAATTGAAAATTGCTTGACATCAGAGGTTTTTATATGTCTTCCTCTTCCTGCAGGCTTGTCAGGTGCAGTTACCACAGCGATTACATTAAAATTTTCTTCAACTATTTTTTTCAAACACTTCACAGCGAATATGGGAGTTCCAAAAAAAATAATTTTTTTACTCATTTCAGGTAAAACTGATTTGTTTCATTAAAAACGATTATGTATTGTTCCTACATTCCTTGCAAATCTATCATAATGTAATCATTTGCTATCCCTATTTTCATAACAATTTGATGGGAGTTTAGTGATTCTTTATTTAATATTTGTTTTTTTAGATATGACATTTATTTCAGAAAACTTTTCTTCTGGCAACTTTTCGCCGAACATTGCTCACATGTATCTGGAATTTTTTCTCCAAAATAACTTAGAATCTTGTTGCGTTTGCATTCTGATCTTTCAAAAGCATAGTTGAACATAAAAGCCATTTTATTGACTTTTAACTCATTCTGAGTTGCAATTTTATTGAGAAAAGGATTCAGTGTGTAATTGTCTTCGCGTGGAACTTTCCAGTAGAGACTAATATCAGTAATAGATTGATCATATTGCAGAATATGCTCTTTGTTCATTAAACTTAATTGTTTACTAATTTGGTCAAAACTCAAGCCCAAGAGTTCTCCCATTTGACCTATGTTAATTTTTTTTTCTTTGCTGAAAAGTTCCTGATAATTTCGCATCAAAAATTGAAGAACTCTGGCGCCATCATCCCTATTTTCACATCTCCTTAAGGCAACCGAGGAGTTACATTTTATCTTTAAATAGGTTTGTGTCTCATAGTTATGTTTTAACTCCAAAATCCCTTCCCTGTCAAATACTCCAAAACAATACTTGGTTTTTTTTGGGTGAAACTGGTAGGTATCACAAAAGTTCTTTAGGTTGAGTCTATATTTCTTTCCCTGCCCTTCTCCATAGGCTATGCCAAGGTAACCACAGAGTTTTTTGAAAAATTGTCGCAGGAATTTTGAATCTGGAAGATGACTTAAAAATTGATTTTCTATTCGGTCTTTATCACCAGGATGAACTAAAAGAACTCCCTCCGAAGATAGACCATCTCTACCTGCTCTTCCCGTCTCTTGATAATATGCTTCCATACTTTCGGGCATGATCAGATGTATGACCTTTCTGACATTGCTTTTGTCAATTCCCATACCGAAAGCATTGGTAGCCACCATGATTGGTTGGGTTTCTTTTTTCCAATCTTCAAGACATTGTTTTTTTTGTCTAGGATCTAATCCACCATGATAAAAACCGGCTTTTAGCCCCCACCTGCGTATTTGTTGGGCAGTATGCTCAGTTTTGGTACGTGATCGACAATAGATGATCACCGATGCTTTAGGTGCAGAAGATAGTATTTTTTTTAAAGCACCCATTTTGTCTTCTGTATAAAGTACTTGGTAGCGAATATTTTGTCTCTCAAAGGAGTCCCTAAATACTTTAGGATCAACCAAACCCAATTCTGTAATTATATCTTCTAAAACTTTTGGTGTTGCTGATGCAGTGAGCGCCATAAAGGGTATCTGAGGAAACAGGGTTCTTAAATTTTTAATGGCCTTAAAGGCGGGCCTAAAATCGTGGCCCCACTCAGAAATACAATGAGCCTCGTCGATGGCGATTCCTTTAATGGTTAACTTTTCGATTTGATGGAGAAACGCTTCGTTCGTAAGTTTTTCAGGAGAACAATAAATCAATTTAAAATTACCGTTTCGCGCGTTTTCTAATTGATTGTATATGTCATTCTCACCCCTATGACTCTCAAAAAACATCGACTTGATTCCACGTTGATTGAGTTGATTTACTTGATCTTGCATGAGGGAAACCAGTGGGGAAATAACCAAGGTCTGTCCCTCTTTTAGTAACGCAGGCAGTTGATAGCAGACTGACTTTCCTCCACCGGTGGGCATCATAACTACAGTATCCTTTCCCTTAATGTAATGATCGATCACTTGCTTTTGTAGTGGCCTAAAGGAATTACTTTTCCAGTATTGCTTTAAGTAATCAAGTATTTTTTCCATGATCTAAGTACTCAAGTAGGTTCGAAATTCTTACTTCCGGGTTTTGAAAAGGAATTTCAACGATGGGAATATTATTTTTTTGATAAGTTTTTTTGATATAAAAATATAGCTTTTCAGCTTCCCAGAACTCTTCTTTTCGCTCATTATCTTTGGTATAAATGGCTTTCCAGGGAGGGAGGATTAGGGCCATATCATAAGTAAAATCAGAGAGATCAAATTTATGGACATCATAAGCTTCGCCAATACATTCCATATAAGCCACCACATCGTGCATACCTCTGTCAAAAAAAATATATGGTTTTTCGCCTTTGCCCAAAACCGAAAATGATTTTTCATATTGTTGCTTTCTGCCTTTCCAGACTTGCTCACTAAAAAAAAGGGGACTAGATTTAAAAATATTGTTCTCTCCAGTTTTTCGCGCCCTATCGATTAGGATTCTCGAAAATTCCGCAAAACATGGGTATCCCTTGTCTTTCAATAAGTTAATCAAGGTGGTTTTTCCACTTCCGGGTCCACCACTTATCACAATTTTTTTATTTTCAATCAAAGGCATAAGTGCTTCTGGAATTATTTAGATATCAATTATATTTGTACAAAATAATATTCCTTGATGAATTCAAAGGAAAATCCTGACGATTTTTATGAAAGATTCCAACAACAGTTAGAGGAATCTCAAAACTGGCCAGGTCCTTATATGTTCAAATTTATAGTAAAATCCAACAGCCATCAGATCATTAAACTCAAAGATCTGTTTAATAATCCAACTGATGGCGTCTCTCTAGTTAATTCCTCCAAAAATAAGTTTCAAAGTCTAACTATTACAATCGAAATGAAATCTCCAGAACAAGTGATCGCCATTTATAAAAAAGCTTCTGAGTATGACGGCGTTATCATTTTGTAATAAATCATGTATTTGAATAGCTGATTATTCGAATTTTATTAAATTGCAACTTTCCAACCTCACTTAAGAAAATTTCCCCCTTTATGGAAACATTACAATACAATACCAAAAGAACTCAATTGATAATACCTGAGTATGGCAGACACGTTCAGTTGATGATTGATCAAATCATGGAAACCCAAGATCGTGAAGAGCGTAATAAAATGGCTCGGGCGGTTATTGGAATTATGGGTAATATGAATCCTCATCTACGGGATGTTCCTGATTTTCAACACAAACTGTGGGATCAACTTTTCATTATGTCTGATTTTGGATTGGATGTAGACTGTCCCTTCGAAAAGCCACAAAAGGAGGTTTTGTCTCAGAAACCTGAACGACTCCACTACCCACAGCGAAATCCCAAGTATAGATTCTATGGAAACAACATCAAAAGCATGATCAATGTCGCTATTAATTGGGAAGAGGGGGATCTAAAAAATGCCTTGGTTTTTAACATTGCTAACCATATGAAAAAATGTTTCTTAAATTGGAATAAAGACACAGTTCAGGATGAGGTTATTCTCAATCATTTATCAGAGTTGTCCGATAATAAATTGACGGTGAAGGAAGAGGATCTTCCATTGACAGACGCCTCTGAATTTCTCAAAATTCGATCCAAAAATGGTAACGGATCAAAAAATAATCATAAACAGAGGAACAAAAGAAACAGCGGTCGTAAAAGATATTAATTCACAATTTTAATGGGAAGTTTTCAAATTGAAGGAGGTCATCGTTTAAAAGGTAAGATTACTCCACAGGGAGCAAAAAACGAAGCTTTGCAAATCCTTTGTGCAGTTTTGCTAACAGAGGAAACGGTTATCATTTCCAATATACCTGATATTATCGATGTCAATAAATTGATGGTACTGCTCAAAAAAATGGGGGTAAAAGTAGAATTCCTAGAAAAGAGAAAGTATTCATTTACGGCAGATAATGTTGATCCTAACTTTCTTGAGACCAAAGAATATAAAACTGATGCCAAGCAGTTAAGAGGATCGGTAATGCTCGTCGGCCCTATGTTAACTAAATATGGCAAGGGATCGATTCCACGTCCCGGAGGAGATAAGATTGGAAGGAGAAGATTGGATACTCATTTTGAAGGGCTAAAGTTTTTGGGAGCTCATTTTAACTATAGTAAG
>Ga0181568_10004489_pt1 | contig 12431 bp, 11 predicted proteins | sample 101ome_20_FD_133758 | JGI IMG/M metagenome (GOLD analysis project Ga0181568, IMG submission 133758) | Coastal salt marsh microbial communities from the Groves Creek Marsh, Skidaway Island, Georgia - 101404AT metaG (megahit assembly) | ecosystem: Environmental > Aquatic > Marine > Intertidal... | reverse complement strand
TCTGTAACTTTTAAAGTATCATTTAATATTAAATTACTATTTAAAGTTGTTTGACCTGTAACTAATAAATTAGAACCAACAGTTAGATCTTTATCTAAAGTAGTATTTTCTGTAACTTTTAAAGTATCATTTAATATTAAATTACTATTTAAAGTTGTTTGACCAGTAATAGTTAAATTTGATAAAATATTTAAGTTAGAAAACATATTAATAGAACCATCTGTATCTATAATCATTCGCAAATTATTAGATGTAAAAAATTCTAATTGATCATTATTGTTATTAGGTGTTGTTTCAGCACGTATAAAAGTATCACCATTAACATCTTTTACACCACCTAGAGAACCCCACGCACCACTTGAATAACCTTCAAATTGAGAAGTAACAGTATTATATCTAACTTCACCAATAGTGCCTTCACTTGTATAATTATTAGCACTTAAAATAATATTACTATTAAATTTTGCAGTATAATCAACTTCTAAATTACTATTAATTGTAGTATAACCAGTAACATTTAAATTTTTATCTAAATTAGCATTATCTTTTACTGTTAAAATATTACTTAATATAGTTGCGCCACCAACTATAAACTGATTATTTATTAAAGCGTTACCACTAACATGTAATTTTTCACTTGGACTTATAGTTCCAATACCAACATTAGTATCTTTATCAATTATAAAAAGATTAGTATCGTTTGTTTCAATATTTTTATAAATTTCTACAATATTATCATTAAAATTTTTATGTTCAATTTTAAGAGATGGTCCATCTGCATTATCATTTATAATTTTTAAATTTTCTGTTTCATATGTATTTGTATTAATTGTAGTTGTATCACCAACAATATTTAAATTACTTGTAATTAATGTTCCGTCAACAGATAAATTATTCATAACAAATAAATTAGAACCAACCGTTAAATTTTTATCTAAAGTAGCATTTTCATTAACTTTTAAAGTATTTTGTAATGTTGTAGCACCAGTAACGTTTAATGTATCATTTAATATTAAATTACTATTTAAAGTTGATTGACCTGTAACAAATAAATTAGAACCAACCGTTAAATTTTTATCTAAAGTAGCATTTTCTGTAACTTTTAATGTATTTTGTAATGTTGTAGCACCAGTAACGTTTAATGTATCATTTAATATTAAATTACTATTTAAAGTTGATTGACCTGTAACAAATAAATTAGAACCAACCGTTAAATCTTTATCTAAAGTAGCATTTTCATTAACTCTTAAAGTATTTTGTAATGTAGTAGCATTAGTAACACTTAATGCATCATTTAATATTAAATTACTATTTAAAGTTGTTTGACCTGTAACTAATAAATTATGACCAACCGTTAAATCTTTATCTAAAGTAGCATTTTCATTAACTCTTAAAGTATTTTGTAATGTAGTAGCATTAGTAACACTTAATGTATCATTTAATATTAAATTACTATTTAAAGTTGTTTGACCCGTAACTAATAAATTAGAACCAACAAGTAAATTATTAGAATTAAGTTCTATAATATTATCGTATTTATTACTATCGGTATATAGTGAAAAAGTAGCATTACTTGATGTAATATTTTGTATTAATGAATTAGATGTATTATTACTATAATTACTTGTTGTTAATGATAATTCTGCAGAGTTAGATTTAGATAAAAATTCTGCCACTCTTTGTTTAGCAGTAGATATATGTAGTTTTTTATTAAACATAATGTTATAACTCTATTTTAATAATTATTTTTTTTTTACTTAAATATATACTAATGAAAATTGAATAAAATAAAAAAATAAATTGAATAATAATTTATCTATTTTCAGGTTTAATATACTTCATATTTAATACCTTAAATATATCTTCTTCTGATTTAATATTTTTATCTATTAATTTTTTTGTTGTTAAATCTGTAAATCCATATTCAGATAAAGATAAATTAGATTTTAATGCGACTTTTCTCATTTCAATATTAAATTCATATGAACCAGTAAAATATAATAATGTAAAATAATAATGTTCGGGTTCTGTTAATAAAATATCAACTCTTCTAGCAGGTAAATCATTTATTTTACATATACCCATAAATTTTTTCTTTCCATTTGCCAATGTTTCAATAATATATTTTTTATCACATAATAATTTAACCAAATTTTCTAAAATAAATTTATTATTATTTTTAATTAATATATCAATATCCCCCATTTCATCTTTTTTTCTACGAAAACTACCTACCATATCAAATTCAATATTAGGGTCAATTATTTTTAAATATGTATTTATAATATTATAATGCATTTTTCCTTCTGTATATGGTATTCTTAAATTCAATTCTTTAAAATATTTAACACCTTTTTGCTGTGTTTTATTTAATAATTTAAAATTTTCAGGAAGCAATAAATCATCAAAAGAATTAATATTATCAATTAATTGTTTAATTTTTACAGGACCAAACCCGTGAATGTTATTTAAAATATTAAATAAATTATATTTATTATCATTTTTAATTTCATTAACTTTTTCTATTTTATTTGTTGTAATAAATTCGATAATTTTTTCAAGTATATTTTTACCAATACCAGAATCTTTAATATCATCTATTTTTTGAATTTTTTTATTTTGTAATTCGATTATATTAATTGCCTTGTTATATGAATTTACTTTAAATGAATTACCATATATTTTTTCATATTCTAAAATAACTTTTAAATTAGATATAAGTTCTTTGTTCATATTTTGATCTATTTAAATATATATATCATTTTTTATTTCCGCCACTAGTTAATTTTACTAATTCTTTTATTTTTTGATATGTTTCAATATATGGAACATAATATTGTATATCATTATACTTATAATAACTGTTAATAAATATATATTTATTTTTGATTTCAAAAGTATTATTATCATTTTTAATAACTAAATCAGTAATATTATTTTCTATAATATTATCTAGTTCTTTATTTTTTGGTAAAATATTACTTTGTGATATTTTATTTTTATGGATTGCTACATCAATGCGTAACCAATATTTACCTAATTCGCCATTACCAATTAAATAAGGTGTTTTATTTTCTATTAAATGTGGTTTTATATTTTCTTTATTTAAAAATATTTCACTAGCATATAATGATAACAGATGTTCAAAATTTCTATAATCATAAACTGACGGTATTATTTTATAGAATGGTTGATATAGTTTTATTTTAGTAGATATATAATTAATAATTCTTTGTAAATAACTATATTCATTTATAATTTTTTTATTAATATTTTCAATATTAATTTTACATTTATTATTAAATAATTTTTTGAATTCTTCACGTTTATTAAATATATTATTATATAATTCCTTACCTCTATTTTCTAATGCAATACTATATGCCCTGTCCTTATTACTATAATCATCATACACTTTTTCTAAATATTTAACTAATGTAAAATCAAATATTTCATTTTCTATAGATATATTACAATTATTTACAATATTATTTTTTTTTCTGTATCTTAATCCTTTTTTACCACCACTATCTGAAATATTTTCATCCATTATTTTAATAGATGATGTAAGTCTTGTTTCACTATTATTACAATAATTAAGGAATTTAAATCTTTCTGTATTATTTTTAAAACTTTTTTCTGGATTAGTATATTTATCTTTCAAAATATTGAAAAAATCTTCTTTATTTTCATCAACAATTACAGTATTTTTTTTTATAAATTTATCAAATATTTTTTTAATATTACATTCATCAAAATTATGTATTAATTGTAGTATTATTTGTAATTTATTATTAAAATCATTCTTTATTTTTTTACTATTAATCATATAAATAAGTAGTGATTCAAATAAATAAGAATATTTATAATTTAATTTATTATTATAAAATACAGTACATACAATATTTTTAATATAAAATTTTTCAATATACATTTTATATAATATAATTATTCGCAATATATCATTGTGACTATTAGTAATATATTCATATCTTGTACCATTAATTTTAATAACATCGCTAAAATTATTTTGCAAACCATAATCCCATATTGTCCATAAATAACCATAATTTTTAATATATATATTTTTACCATATATGTTGTAATGAAAATAAGCATTTGTTGCATTACATTTTTTAAATAATACATTACCAGCGTGCATATCACTGTGGTTTATTTTTGCAATATTCCAGTAAGATATTAATGATATAATTATATTATCAAAAGAATTTAAAAATAAATTATATTTATATTCGCTATCATTTTTAGAATATATTAATTCTTCTAATATAAAATTTTTTAAATCGTTATCATATTTTTCATTTATTGTTAATAGATAATTAGGTTTACTATTAATTGAATTTATACCATTAAAATAATTAAATGGTAAATTTTGTGTAACTTTATTTTTTAAGTAATTTCTAAAATAATTTAAATTTTCTAATTCATAAATATCATTTAAATCAATTTTATTATATTTTAATGTTTTAATTTTTTTTAATATACCATTAGCATTATCTATATCTATAATATAATTTGTTCCATATGCACTATCGGTACCCATAATATTATCATCATTAATAGTTATATTATTTTCATTATTGATAGCAGTTTTTTTAGTATTATTATTTGTAATTATGCTATTATGTAATATAATCTTTTTATAAATATATACTTGGTCACTATTTAATATAGAATATAGTACATCAAAATTATTATATGTATTATGATTTTTATTAATTTTATATATTTTTCTTTCAATTGTAGTAACATCTTGTAAAAATTGCTGTTTTAAATCAGCGTCTAATTGTTTTATACGATTTGAATATTCATATAAATATTTATTTAAATTTAATATACTAATTTTTTTTAATATATAATATATACTAGAATTATTAATATTATTAAATCTATTAACCTTATTATATTTTGAAATTCTATAATCCAAATTACAACTTTTTCTATAATTATTACTAGAATTAGTAGACACTTCTGGTGTTTTATTACTATTACTATCTTGTTGTAAATTAATATCACTTAATTTAATACTATTTTGTGAATAAATAGAATCTTGCACATTAGTGCCTTGCACATTAGTTGCTTGTGCATTTGTTCCTTGCACATTTGTTCCTTCTAAATTTGTTCCTTGCACATTAGTTTCTTGTGCATTAGTACCTTGCACATTAGTACCTTGCACATTAGTTTCTTGTGCATTAGTACCTTGCACATTAGTACCTTGCACATTTGTTCCTTGTATTTTGGGGTCTTCTATTAGTCCTTGTGTAATATTAGTTGGATTATTATTAATATCAAATTTACTACTATCTTCTTTATAAGTATTATTAAGTGGTTTAGGTAATGTATGTGTAGTACTAATAGGGTTTTGTGTATCTGTTTTTGATGATTCTATATTAGTTTGATTAATAAATTGTTGTGAAGAGTTTTTATTATTATAATATTCAATAAAATATATTATATTATATACAAATTTTTGTTTATTATAAGTATATCCATTTTTTATATTATAATTATTATGATAAATATTAAGTTGTTGAGAAGTTTCTATTTCCCTAATAATATTATAATTAATATTTTTATTTATATTTATTAATTCATTAAAAATAACAGGATATATTATATCTTGTTGTATAATTGGTGTTTTTTTATCATTAAACATATCATATGATAAAATTAAATATTTATTACTTTTTACTAAATTATGTTCATTACTATAATAAATTTTTTTATTTATTTTATTAATTTTATGTAATATATTATATAATTCTATTTTCTTTTCATTTTTATTGTAACTATTTGGATAATTATCAATAAGTTTATTTACAATATTTACTATTTCTCTTGAATTTGCATAATTATTTTCATAATTGGTTATTAAATTTAATATTGATACATCTGTTCCAATTTTATCATTTATTATATTTTTTAAATTATCAAAAAATCCAGAACCAGTTTGTTTTTTTTTTATTTTTAATAATTTTTTTTTCATCTTTAATATAAATATATATAATTATTTGTTATAAAATTAATAAAAAATAATTCTCTTTCTTTTATATTTAGACATCCTATATATCTATTAATTCTTGATATAGTATTTATATTAAAATTGAAATGAAAATTATAAAATACTGAAGAAAATTTTGCTTTTGTTTTTGTAATAAATAATCTATTTAATTTATTTCGATTTTCTATAGATATTTCTGATGAATAAGGAATATTATTATTATAATATAAACATAAATCGTGTTCTATTACTCTATAAGTATCATTTATATTATCGCTAATATTATATTTAATATAAAAATCAATTATATTTTTTTTAATTTTATGATAATTGCGAATATCTTCTAATAATTTTTTAGGTTGTGTAAAGTATATTTTACTTATTATTAAATCTTGTAAATCATTATTTAATTCTATAAATTTATCATACATAATTACTTTTAATTTATTATATATTTATATATATTTAAACATAATTATATATATATAATGTGATAATGTTATTTATATTATTATTATTAATTCATAATTCATATGGGTTTAATTTTTTTAGAATAAATAAAAATTCAATTATAAATTTAAAATTAAAAAATACAGACTATAAATATATAAATGGTAGATTATTATTCCCTGGAATGAATGGTAAAAATTCGTGGGATACAGATGTAGTTAGTTATCCGGTGGTTTTACCTCCAAATAAAAATAATAAAAAATGGCTAATGTATTATTATGGTTTTGATGGAAAAAATTTTAACAGGAATTTAACATCTGTTAAAAAATTACAAATTGGTTCAAATGGATTTATGGAATCAAAAGATGGATTAGTATGGAATAAAAACACAGAAATTATTAAATCAAATAGTAGTGAATTTAGTTATGATAATGTACAAATTGGTATATCAGATGTATTATATGATAATAATAATTATATCATGCATTATTTTGGTGCGTGTGAAGAAAAAATATTAGGTTATTATGGATTAAGGATGAGATGTCTTGTAGCAAAAAGCAATAATAATATTAACTGGTATAAATATAAGGTACCAACAATAAATATAGGTAAGGAAAATGAGTGGGACCATATATTTACAACCTTTCCTCGTATAACAAAAATTGAACCAGATAATTCAAAAAGTAAATGGTTAATAACATATCATAGTGCAAAATTAATAAATAATGAAGCTTATTTTTATATAGGCGGTATTATATCCAATAATAAATATGGGTTAGGAAAAAAATATAAATTGGGTATCATTTTAAAACCTGGTAATAAAGGTTCTTGGGATGATGGTGGTGTTGGTATTAGACATATTATACATTTTAATAATATAATGTATATGTTATATGAAGGGAAAAAAATAAATGAAGAATGTTATGCGATTGGTTTAGCATATTCAATAAATAATGGTATTACTTGGATTAAAATTGATAAGGGTACGGGGGGACCAATATTTGAACCAAGATTTAATAAGGATGCGTGGGATAATTATAGTGTAAGAAGTCCTTATATTGTAAAAACTAATGATAATAAAATACTAATGTATTATGTTGGTTATGGAATAAATAAAAATGGTGGGCAAACAACTGCGATTGGTTGTGCTAAATGTATAAATTTAAATTTAACAATGTGGGCGAGAGTATAAGTACTTGTTAATTTATGAATTTTATATTCAATATTATTTTCTTCTAATATTTTAAATCCTTTATTATCATAAAAGTGTAATAAATATTTTTGTAGCAACACCTTTTTTTCAATTTTTAATATTTGTACATAATTGATTTAATGTATTATCTTTTATTTCAATAAAAGCAATAATTTTTTTATTATGACTACATTTTTATTTTCGGTTGGTGTAATTAAATCATAACATTCTTTTATTTTTTAATAAATTGTTTAAAATAAATCATTTATATATAAAAAATTAATTATTCTTTATATTATATGATTTATTATTTATTTAATAGTGTTATTAATTTAATTTTCTATTATTATTTATTTGTATTTATTTTTTATTTTATAATTGTATTTAGTATTTTATTATATTATAAAGTTACTAATTTTAATATCATATATAATTATAATGAACATTTTGATATTAAATCATTTTAAAAAAATCTTTTATTTTTTTAAGTTTTATAGTACCACTAAATATATTATTTATAAGTAAAAATTTATTAAATTTTTTATAAAATTTTTTTTTTATAATATTTGGATTATATATTTTTTTTATGAATATTATATCCCTATTAGTATCTAAAATATCTTTATAACTATATGCAATGTCAATGCAATATAATTTTACTTCACAAATAGGAACATAACAGTATATATAACCTTTTTTCATAATGTTATATATATATTTATTTATTTTTATATCTGTGAAAATAGATTTATGTCATTTTCACGATAAAAAATGGTAAATTATATATATATATGTATTATTAAACTGGTTTATTTTATTTAATGAAAAATCGAGGCGGAAAAAACGGACAAAAATTTGAAAAAAAAATTTAGAAAAATTTTTTTCCCACGAGTTTTACTCATTACTCAAAAATTCTGGTAAGAAAAAGAGCATATAAAAATAAATATTGATACTATATATAGTAATGACCGAAAAAGTTACTCACTTGATACATAAATGTTCAATTTGTAATTATTCGTCAAATAGAAAATATAATTTAATTAGACACTGTAATAGTGTTCATTATATAAATAATGACGATAAAAGTAAATTTTTAAAATCAGGTGAAAATGTAAGCCCGAGCGGTGAAAATGTAAGCCCTGGCGGTGAAAATGTAAGCCCGAGCGGTGAAAATGTCAGCCCTAACCAAAAAAATGAACTTTTTGGTTTTATTTGTAATAAATGTAATAAAATATATGCAAGTAAAAGATATTTAGTAGAACATGAAAAAAAATGTAAAGGAATAGATGATTTAACATGTCCAACTTGTATGATAAGTTTTACAACAAGACAGGCAAAATCTAAACATTTAAAAAGAAATAATTGTAAACCAAAAAGTATTATACACGCTAGAACACCAAATCCACAAAATATTCATACACATAACAATATAAAAACACAAATAAATAATACTATTGAAACACAAAATATAACAAATATTGCAAATCAAACAGTTGTTAATAATTATAAAAATGAAAGGTTAGATTATTTAGATTATGAAAAAATGTTGGATATATTTATTAAAAAATATGATATACCAACCTTATTAACAAAAGAAATACATTTTAATAAAGAATTTCCTGAAAATAATAATATTAAATATGGTAATAAAGAAAATGCATTAATTAAAAAGGATAATGATTATTTATTAAAAGACATAAATGCTTTAACAGAAGAATTAATAAATGAAAAAACATCACAAATGCAAAAATTTGCAGTTAAATATAAAGATAATATTTGTTTAAAAATAGAAAGGCAAAAATATACAGATATTATTGATTTATTATTAAACTATATATTATTACAAGAACCAAAAGAAACTTATAAATTACAAATAAAAAATATAAAAGATATGATAAAGAATAGTAAAACTATAGATTAATATTTAATATTGTGAATTATTAAAATCTTTCCAGTCTTTATTAATTGTGCGACGATTTTTATAAGAATACCTACCATCTTTATTTTCTTTTGTATACTTATTATTAACTTTTACTAGTTTAACATATCTTGGGATTTTAATAATATTTTCAAAATCATTAAATTTATTAACGTGTTTGTTAAACATTGATGAATTGATATTATATGTCGAAGCCATAAACTTTTTATAATTATAAAGAATCATTTTTTTTTATTTTTCAATATATTTTTTTTATTTATTATTAAATCACAGGAAATATTAGTTAAATCTTGTAATAATAATATTATTATATATTCATTTATATCATCTGGCAATGAAGAAAATTTACGAAATGTATTACATACATCTCTTAAAATAATATTTCCTGTTTTTTTTAAACTATGTTTACCAATATCTTTACTACAATATAAAACTAACTGTCTATAAACTCTATACCAAGACCAATATGATATATTTTTACAATTTTCATAATGATTTTTAATATTTAATTTATTTTTAAAGGATAATATATACCAATCTTGTAAAAAACATTCGATTTTATTATTTATCATTTTATTTAGTAAATATAAAAAAAGTACATTTCTTAAAAAATATAAAAATTTATAAAAAGTTTTATAAAATTTAAAAAAAATAAAGAAATGTACTTTTTTTAAGTCTATAATAATTATGTTCCAAGTGCTCTATAATTATTACATGGTGTACCTCCCCAACCTATACTACTTACTCTATCATTCCACCAACTTCCAACATTATATATATTTCCCGTACCAGTTAAATCAACACATTTACCCTCGCCATTTTTGTGTTGATATAATGTTACTTTTGCATTAGGGTCCTTTTTAAATGATGTCATTGTATCTTCAATTTTTTTTCCACTACTAAAATTATATCTTAAATCATTTAAGTTTGTATATGTACCTGTTGCACCACCAATAGATCTGTTCTGCCCATTATAACTAGTTTTTTGATATAAATGTATTTGATTATATGTACAAAGATTATTTCTGAGTGAATAATAATTGCTTTTACAAATTGCACATTTCCAATCACCATGTCTTGGGCAATTTGCACCAGATGCTCCAATGCCATCTGTACAATTGCATTGATTTCTTGTACATTGTCTATCGTGATTTGTATTACAACTTCTTGTTTCGTGTTCGCCTACGCCACAAGATTTACATCTTACACAATTATTGCCACTTTTATAAAAACCGGTATTACAAGATGTACATATATTTGCACCATCAGTTGTACATGCTGCACCAGTGGCAATAGTGCCATTTGCACAAGAACAAGTATTTTTAATACATTCTCCCCCTGATGTATCACCGCAATTAGATCTATTCTCTCCTGCATCACAAACACCACATTTAGTACATAGTTCATTTCCTTTTTTATTTTTATAAAATGATGGTTCGCATTTAGTACAATTCCAGCTACCATCTTTTAATTCATATCCTTCATTACAATAATTACAGTCTTTTGCTGTTAATTCTTTTATTTCTGCATTTTTATTTTCTAATTTTAATATTTCTAATAATTCATTATTTATATAATCTAATTTAACTTTATTTAAACTATCATCATTCTTTTTTTTTAAATTACATTTTTCAGCAAGTAATCTTTTATATCTTTTTTCTATTATAGAAACATAATCAGGATCTAAATTATGCTTATGAAATTCATCAACAATAATTGATAAATCATTAGAATCTAAACAATAATTTTGTTCAGGATAACCAAAACATATTTGCTTATTTATTTTTAATGTATTAAATGCACGTTCTAATGGTTCTTCAGGGGTTATACCATTTTCACCTTTTTTTCCTGGTTCCCCTCTTTCTCCTCTTTCACCTCTAATTCCTACTTCACCATTTTTTCCAACTAATCCATCAGGACTTGGTAAACATTTACCAGATAAACCTCTTGAACCCGCTAATCCTTTTGGAACATCTATTATGATTGGTTCAATCTGTAATGCATCTTTATCTTCTGGTATATATTCGCCAATTATAATATAACCATTTAACAAATTATTTAAACTTGGTATTTTGCTAATAGCATTTTGTTTTATCTTATTATCATTTAATGTTAATGGTGTATCTGCTGTTATTTTTGTAACAAAAAATATAGGTCCAACACTTCCATTAAATCCGGTTAAACCATTTGGAACAGTTATTAATGTTTCTGTATAATTGTTGCCATTTGCTACATATTTATCTAATAAATCTCCATCTTTATTTATAAAACTAATTGAACCACTATCAAGACCATCGAGACCATTATTGCCTTTATCGCCTTTTAAACCACTTGGACCCATAAAACCATTGTTTCCTTTATCTCCTTTTGTTCCTGGTTGTCCTTGAGAACCTTTTATAATATCACTACCAAATATATCTAATTTTAATTTTGCTTCTTTAATATTTTTAACATTATATAAGTTAAAATGTTCTTTATAATTATTTAATATTAAATAAATTATTATTATAAGTATTAAAATAATTAGTAAATTTTTTATACTATCCATTAATAATTAATTAGATAAATATTAAATATTATAATGATTAAAAGTCGCTTTTATAACAGTTTTAACATTATCTACATTTACAGCATTGCCTAATTGTTTATATGAAATATTATCATTTTGAGATAAAATAAAATCTTCGGGAAATGATTGTAATCTAGCACATTCTCTAGGCGTTATATATCTTTTTTCTTTACCATATATTGGAATCTGTGATATTGCAACAAGTGTTGGAAAATATTCTGCTTTTTTTACACGAATACCAGACTGTCTTATTTGAATA
>Ga0181568_10004477_pt1 | contig 12450 bp, 21 predicted proteins | sample 101ome_20_FD_133758 | JGI IMG/M metagenome (GOLD analysis project Ga0181568, IMG submission 133758) | Coastal salt marsh microbial communities from the Groves Creek Marsh, Skidaway Island, Georgia - 101404AT metaG (megahit assembly) | ecosystem: Environmental > Aquatic > Marine > Intertidal... | reverse complement strand
TCTTTTGCAAAAACACTTGTTAAAGGTAAAAGTCTTGTACCTAATCCTGCTAGTGGTATTATAGCTTGTTTAATCATTATAATTTGTAATATCGAATGGCTATCATAAATGTTAACTTTTAAAAGTATAAATAAATTAAATAATCAAGTTAATTTTAAGGCAACAGTTGGTTTTGTTCCTACGATGGGCGCTTTACATAAAGGTCATATTTCCTTAATTAAGGCTTCTCAGAAAAAATGTCAGAAAACTTTAGTAAGTATATTTGTTAATCCATCGCAATTTAATAAGAAAAATGATTTTAAAATATATCCAAGAAACATTAATAAAGACCTTAAAATCCTAAAGAAAATGAATGTAGATTATGTATTGATTCCGAGTGTAAAAGATATTTATAAAAATAAAAAACAGATGAAAATCAATATCAGTAAGAAAGACAAAATTTTATGTGCCAAATATCGACCTGGACATTTTGAAGGAGTGTTAGGAGTTGTTTTTCAATATTTAAGTAAAATTAAAGTTAAACACATGTTTTTAGGAGAAAAAGACTATCAACAAATTTATATTATTAAAAAATACTTATTAAAAAAATTTAAGACTAAGATAATTTCATGTAAAACTATAAGATATAAAAATACTTTTCCTTATTCCTCAAGAAATAAACTTCTTCTAACTTCTGATCTAAAAAATTGTATAAAAATATCAAAAATTTTGAAAAAATTTTACTTTGCTATCAAAAAAGATTTTTCTAAAATAAAGAAAATAAACGAAATATATAATTTATTTTTTAACAATAATATGAAAATAGAATATCTTGAAATTAGAAATAAACATAATTTATCAAAAAAATTTAATAAAAATAATTTTAAAATATTTATTGCTTATTATCTTAATAAAATAAGATTAATTGATAATTATTAATTAATTATAAAAAAAATAAGCACCAATTCCTAAAAATGATAGAAAACCAATTACATCAGTAATTGTTGTAACAAACACGCTCGACGCTATAGCGGGATCTATATTAAATTTTTTCAAAGATATTGGAACTAAAATACCAAATAGACCAGCAACTATCATGTTTAAAACCATAGATATAGATATAATCAATGATAACTGAATGTCATTAAACCATAACTGAACAACAACTGCGCTTATGAATGCAAAAATAATACCATTTAAAATTCCAATAAAGAATTCTTTAGAAATATTTTGTGCAAAATTATTTTTTGTCAGTTCATTTGTTGCGATTGTTCTGACAGTTACCGCGAGTGTTTGCATTCCAGCATTACCACCCATAGAAGCAACAATTGGCATTAAAAAAGCAAGAGCAACCATTTGTTCTATAGTTGCACCAAATATACTTATTACCCATGTTGCTAAAAATGCAGTAAATAAATTTAATAGTAACCAATTAAATCTTCTCTTTGTTTTTTTTAACACACCATCGGTAATTTCTTCATCGCCAACACCAGCTAATCTTAAAGCATCCTCCTCAGCCTCCTCTTTTAGAACAGTTAGAACATCGTCACTTGTAATCATACCAACTAATTTATTATTTTTATCTACAACACATGCTGAATTAAGATTATAATTTTCAAATAAGTGACCAACTTCTTCTCTATCCATATCAACAGGTATTGAAAGCTGAGACTCGTTCATTATGGATATCATTTTATTTTCTCTTGAAGTTCTTAGAACTCTTGAAGAAGGAACTGTACCTATCGGTTTAAATTCATTATCTACAATGAATATTTCTAAAAATTCTTCAGGTAAATCTTTGTTTTCTCTTAAATAATCGATTGTTTGACCTACAGACCAGTTACTTGGTATAGCTGTGAATTCTCTTTGCATTATCCTTGCGGCAGAATCTTCTGGGTAACTTAAACTTTCCAATAAAACAAATCTATCTTTTGGTGGTAATGATCTTAAAATTTCATTTTTATTTTCCTCATTTAAATTTTCCAATATTTTAATTGAGTCATCGGACTCAAGATTTTTAAGAATATAAACTATAGACTCAGTTGATAAATATTTTATTATTTCTGTTTGTATTGACTCATTTAATTCTACAAAAACTTGTGGATGTATTTTAAAATTATTTAATTTGATTAAATTTTCTCTATCTGATTCATTCAAATGCTCTATAATATCTGCTGCATCAGCTGGGTGCATTTCTCTAAACGAATTAGATATAAATTCAGCATCATTGCCTGCTATTTTGTCAGTAACAACTTTGATATACTCTTTATTAAATTCAAAGTTCACTTTTTTATCTTTAATTTTTTTTGCCAAAGTCATACATTTACCTATTAAATTATAAGCACTATTAATACATAATTCGTATAATACAATTTATTTATGACTATTGAGATTAAAATATCAATAAAACCAGTAGAATATTTTAAGGCTATTAATATTTTAGAGAAAAGAGTTAACGATGTTTACAATAAAACTTCTAAGGAACTTATTTGGATTTTAGAACATCCATATGTTTTTACAGCTGGAAAAAATTACAAAAAAAATGAAATTTTAGACAAAAAAACAAAAATTTTACAAACTAATCGGGGTGGTAAAATTACTTGGCACGGCCCAGGACAATTAATTTGTTATTTTGTAATTGATCTTAATAAAAGAAAAAAAGATATAAGAAAGTTTGTTCAATTAATAGAAAATGTAATAATAAAATCTTTAGAGGAATATGATATATCTACATTTTCTGATAGAAAAAATATAGGAATTTGGATTAATCATAAAAAAAAAATTAAAAAAATTGCAGCTATTGGTATAAGAGTAAGTAAGTGGATTGCCTATCATGGTTTTTCTTTAAACATAAATAATAAACTTAATTCATATAAAAAGATAATACCATGTGGAATCTCAGATAGAGGTGTCACTAATCTTGAAAAAATTAAAAAACAAAATTATTTAAATATTAAAAAAAAAATAATTAACAATTTTATAAAATATTTAAAAACTTAAGTCTTTTTGCATTTAATAGTTTTTTAAAATAATCTGGAAGCAAAGCTTTATAAGTATATTTTTTATCATTAATCATAAACTTAATTTGGTAAGAATGAAGCATAAGATTTTTATTTGAAAGTTTATAAGATTTTATAAAATTATATTTTTGATCACCGAAAATAGGGTGACCTATTTCTGACAATTGTTTTCTTAACTGATGTTTTCTTCCAGTTATTGGTTTCATTTCAACTAGTGAACAATATGAATTCTTATCTATAACTTTGTATGTGGTTTGTGCTTTTTCAATTATTTTCTTATTATTGTCATATCTAATTAAATTACTATTCCAAACACCGCTATCTTTTTCGATCTCTCCATGACAAATTGCTAAATAAGTTTTATAAACTTTTCTTAATCTAAACAAGGAAGTTAAAAGTTGCGCGGCTGATCTATGTTTGGCCATAATAAAGACACCTGAAGTTTCCTTATCTAATCTATGAACTGAATATGGTTTTGTATTGTTAAAAAATTTTGTTTTAAAAAATATATCAATTAAATTTCTTTTAGATTTTGTCCCACCCTGAACAGATATGCCCGCTTTTTTATTTATAACTATAAAATCTTCATTATCATCAATAACTAATTTTTCATTTGACTTAATTATATCTTTTGGTGGAGCATACTTGCTCTTGGATTGAACTATCTCCTTAAAATTTAAATTGTATATATCGATTATGTCATTTTGCTTTACCTTATATGAGCTCTTTACTTTTTGATTATTTATTTTAATTTTTCCAGTTCTTAGACTTTTTTCAATTAAACTTTGAGGAATTTTTTTAATATTATGCCGTATCCAACGGTCTATACGAGTATCAACAAATGACCTATCAACCTGATAACTCTTTTTCATTAATAATGATTATAGATTAAAATTAAGCAGAAGCTAATTTTTTATCTTCTTTAGGTTCTTTTGGTAAATCTTTTTTCTTTTTGTCTATTCTTTTAGCTTGAACATCTCTATCAACAAATTCTATAACGGCCATTGGCGCTTTATCTCCATATCTGAAACCAGCTTTGATAATTCTTGTGTATCCACCATTTCTCTTTTCATATCTCTTAGATAATGTTTTAATTACTTTGTTTGTACTTTTGCTATCTTGAAGTTTTGTGAATAAAGCTTTTGTGTTATGTAAGTTTACTTTCTTACCTAATGTAATTATCTTATCAGCCTGAGGTTTTAGAACTTTTGCTTTAGGTAATGTTGTTGTTATTTGTTCATATTTTATCAGGGAATTGAGCATATTTTTAATTAAAGCCTTCCTATGCTCAGAAGTTCTATTCAACTTTTTATAACCGTGTTTATGTCTCATTATATCACTTCTTCAAGTTTTTTAGACAATTCAGCTATATTATCTGGTGGCCAATTAGGAATTTCCATTCCCAAATACAAGGACATGCTATTTAAAACCTCTTTTATTTCGTTTAGTGATTTTCTTCCAAAGTTTGGTGTTCTTAGCATCTCACCTTCAGATTTTTGAACTAAATCGCCAATATAAATAATATTATCATTTTTCAAACAGTTCATTGATCTTACTGATAGTTCAAGTTCATCAACTTTTCTAAGTAAATTTTTATTAAATTCTGGTTCTGTAGGTTGTTCTCTTATAATAACTTCTTTTGGTTCTTCAAAATTAACAAACATTCCTAATTGATCCTGGAAAATTCTAGCTGCATATGCAACAGCATCTTCTGCAGAAATTGAACCATTGGTTTCAACTTCCATAGTAAGTTTATCATAATCAAGAGCTTTACCTTCTCTAGCAGTGCTTACTGAATAAGAAACTCTTTTTACAGGACTATACAATGAGTCTATGGCAATTAAACCTAATGGTGGTTCTTCAGGTTTATTTTGATCTGCTGAAACATAACCTTTTCCTGTGCCCACATTCATTTCCATGTGGAAATGTGTATTGTCATCTAAATTGCAAATCACTAAATCTGGGTTTAGAATTTCTATATCTGTTACTGGTGTTATATTAGATGCTTTTATCTCCCCAGGACCTTTTGCATCCAAAATTAATTTTTTATTTCCCTCAGAAGAACTTTTTAGCGCCAAAGATTTAACATTTAAAACTATATCTGTAACATCTTCTCTTACACCTTTTATTGAAGTGAATTCATGTAACACTCCATCAATTTGTATTGAAGTAATAGCTGCTCCTCTAATCGAAGATAGCAAAATTCTTCTTAATGAATTACCAAGAGTTAAACCATAACCTTTTTCTAAAGGTTCTGCGGTAATTTTTGCAAAAGATTTGTCATCACTTAAATTTACATCTAATTTAGTAGGCTTAATTAATGATTTCCAATTTTTAGTGTTTACCTCAAGATTATCCATTTACACTCTCCTTTTTTTTGGTGGTCTTGTTCCATTATGTGGCATTGGGGTTGTGTCTTTTATTGACAAAATTTTAAACCCTCTTGCTTGTAAAGCTCTTAAAGCAGTTTCTCTACCAGATCCAGGACCTTTAACTTCTACTGTAAGTGTTTTCATGCCATACTCTAATGCCTTAGCTGCTGCAGCATCAGCTGCAACTTGTGCTGCATAAGGTGTTGATTTTCTAGAACCTTTAAATCCTTTTTGACCTGCAGATGCCCATGAAACAACATTGCCACTTGTGTCAGCGATTGATATAATGGTATTATTAAAAGTAGATAGAACATAAGCAGTTCCGTTTAAAATATTTTTTTTTGTTTTTTTCTTTTTTGAATATCCACTTTTTTTAACAGATTTAGTTTCTTTTAACTCTACATTTTCTTTTTTTTCTATTTTTTTTGTATTCATTTTTATTTTTTAAGTGGAGTTAATTTTTTTCCAGCAATAGCTATTGCCTTACCTTTTCTAGTCCTAGCGTTACATCTGGTTCTTTGACCTCTTACAGGTAATTTTTTTCTATGTCTTGATCCTCTGTAACAAGCTAGATCAATTAATCTTTTTATGTTTAAAGAGGTTTCTCTTCTTAAATCTCCTTCTACTGTAAAATTTTTATCTATATATTCTCTAATTTTTAGAATTTGATCATCAGTTAGTTCATTAACTCTTTTTGAGGATGATATCTCAAGATCTTTACAAATTTTTTTAGAATGTTTGTCTCCAATACCATGAATATACGTTAAGCCAACTTGAACAATTTTATTTGTTGGGATGTTAACGCCTGCTATACGAGCCATATTTTTGTGATTAAATTTTAGCCTTTTATATAAGAAGTTGTTCTAAAGTCAATGTCTTAAACATTAAGAATAGTCCCTATTTTAGCTGTTATTTCTTCGATTTTTAAAGCTCCATCAATTTCATAAAATCCAGAATTTTTATTATAATAGTCAAGTACTGGCCTAGTTGTATCCATGTAGGTATCGTATCTTTTTAAGATTGTACTTAAATCGTCATCTGATCTTTTTTCTAGGATTTTTCTTTTTTCAATCCTTTTTATTATTGTATCTTTACTGACATTCAAAAAAAAAATAAAATCAATTTTCTGGTTTGAATTTTTTAAAAGGAAATCTAAATTTTTAGCTTGATTTATTGATCTAGGATAGCCATCAAAAATTAATTTACCCTTTTTTTTCTTATCATTTATAACATTTTCTATAATTTTATTAACTATTTCATCGTTTACGAATTTTCCATCATTCATGTAATTAATTATTTTTTTTCCTATATCAGAATTTTTTTTTATTTCTTCTCTAAGCATATCTCCTGTGGAGATTTGAAATCCTTTTAATATATCTACCAAATATTTTGCTTGAGTTCCCTTTCCTGCACCGGGTGGACCGAATAGGATTATATTCACTTATTATCTTCCAAATTTAGTTTTTTTAATTAATGTCTCATATTGTGAGCTCATTAATCTTGTTTGAATTTGAGTCACGGTATCAATTGCAACAACAACTACAATTAAAATAGAAGTTCCGCCTAAATAAAATGGTATCGGATAATTTGCTATTAAAAATTCTGGTAAAAGACAGACTGCAGTTAAATAAAGAGCTCCTATTGTAGTAAGCCTAGTTAAAATGGTATCAATATATATAGCTGTACTTTCTCCCGGTCTTATTCCTGGAACAAAACCACCGTACTTTCTTAAATTTTCCGCCGTCTCATTTGGGTTAAATACTATTGAAGTGTAAAAGAAAGTAAAAAAAATTATTCCAGAGGCATAAAGCAACATATACAAAGGCTGGCCTTGTGTAAAATATGATGAAATGTTTATAAAGGTTTCATTGTTTGAGAAATTAAAATTAGAAAATGTAACTGGCAAAAGAAGTAACGCTGATGCAAATATTGCTGGAATAACTCCTGCTGAATTTATCTTTAATGGAAGATGTGAGGAGTCACCGCCATACATTTTATTTCCCATTTGTCGTTTAGGATAATTTATCAAAATTTTTCTAAGCGCTCGCTCCATAAATACTATAAACATGATTGTGGCAATTAATATTACAAATATTAAAAAAATTATGAAACCTGATATTGCTCCAGTTTTACCAAGTTCAAACGTTGTAACTAGAGCTCTTGGTATTTCAGCCACTATTCCAGAAAAAATAATTAATGATATACCATTACCGATTCCTCTTTGAGTAACTTGTTCTCCAAGCCACATTAAAAAAACAGTACCAGCAACAATTGTTGTTACAGTTGTAATTTTGAAAAAGGTGCCAGGATTTATTACTAAATTGGCTGAAGATTCAAGTCCAACTGCTAATCCATAACCTTGTATTGTTGCAAGTAAAACTGTTCCATATCTAGTAATTTGTGTAATTTTTTTTCTTCCAATTTCACCTTGGCTTTTTAAATTTTTAAAATAATCTGATACACCAGTAAGCAGCTGAACAATAATAGAAGAGGAAATATATGGCATTATTCCCAAAGCAAAAATTGCCATCCTGCTAATTGCTCCACCAGCGAAAACGTTAAACATACCTAATAAACCTTTTTGATTACTTTCCATCAATGTTTGTAATTGATCAGGGTCAATTCCTGGTAGCGGAACGAAAGTTCCCAATCTATATATGGCCAAAACAAATAATGTAAAAAAAATTCGATTTTTTAAATCATTTGAATGTGTACTAGAACTCATTAATTATTTTACTATTTTTAATGTGCTTGAATTCTTTTCAATCTTTTTATTTGCTGAATGTGAAATAAAATTTACCTCTAAATTAACTTTATCTTTTAGTTCGCCTCCACCTAAAACTTTGATCTTATTTATTTTATTATTCAAAAATTTTATTTTTTTTAAAAGTATTAGATCGATCTTATCAGAATTTTTAATTTTTTTTTTATCTAAAAGAGATTGTATTTGACCCAAATTAATTTTTCCAACTTTAATATTTTGCAATGGATTAAAACCTCTTTTGGGAAGCCTTCTGTAAAGAGGCATTTGTCCACCTTCGAAACTTTTTATAGCAACACCTCTTCTCGATTTTTGACCTTTGTGGCCTCTTCCTGACGTTTTTCCTTTACCTGAACCTATGCCTCTCCCTGGTCTAATCTTCTTTGCTTTAATTTGATTTGTTGAATTTAAACTAATCATTATCCTCTCTTCTCAATTATTTCTGATATTTTTTTATTTCTTATATTTGATATTTGTTTTGGTGATGTTTGTTTTAATAAAGCTTTCATGCAAGCTCTAATAACATTATGTGGATTAGCTGTTCCTAGTGATTTAGCTACTATATCCTTTATACCCAAAACTTCACAAACAGCCCTTACAGGACCGCCAGCAATTATACCAGTACCTTTAGGGGCAGCTCTTAATTTAATTTTTCCAGCTCCATCTTTACCGAAAATATCATGATGAATTGTTCTACCTTCACGTAAAGGTATTTGTATTAATTTTCTTCTTGCAAGTTCATTTGCTTTTTTAATTGCATCAGGTACTTGTTTTGCTTTTGCGTGAGCGATACCAATCTTTCCATTTTGATTTCCAACAACAACTAGTGCTGAAAAACCAAATCTTCTTCCACCTTTTACTACTTTTGTAATTCTGTTTATATGCACTAGTTTTTCTAAAATATCATTATTTTTTTCCATATTAAAATTCCATTCCATTTTTTCTTAATGTTTCAGCAAAGATTTTTATCCTACCGTGGTACTTATAAATTCCTCTATCAAAAAAAACTTTCTGAATTTTTTTTTCTTGAGCTATTTTAGCAAGTTTTTCTGCAACTAATGCTGAAAGATCAGATTTATTTTTTTTCATAGCTTTAATATCTTTTTCAATTGATGATGCTGAAAATAAAGTTTTTTGATTTTTATCATCAATTATCTGAGCAGAAATATTTTTGGAAGACCTAGATATACACAATCTGAATCTTCCCTCTTTAGCTACTTTCTTCAATTTATTTCTAACTCTAAATTTTTTCCTTTCAGAAGTAGATATTTTCATTACTTTTTCTTCCCTTCTTTTCTTAAAATATATTGGCCTTTTTCTTTAATACCTTTTCCTTTATATGGTTCTGGTGGTCTAAAAGATTTTATTTTTGCAGCTATCATTCCAACCTCTTGCTTGTCAGATCCAACGATTTTTAAAACTGTTTGTTTCTCTACTGTAATTTTAATGCTATCAGGTACATCAAAATTGATATCATGACTAAAACCAAGTTGGAGATTTAATTGTTTTCCTTTTAGAGCCGCTCTATAACCTACTCCTACTAATTCTAATATTTTTTCATATCCCTTACTGGCACCTATTATTGCATTATTCACAAGACTTCTATTCATTCCCCATAATCTTTTTGTTTCATCGTTAATTTTTTTAGGCTTGATTGATATTTCTTTTCCATCTTTAATATCTAAATCAAAGTTTTCTATATCAATATTTAATGCTTTTTTCCCAACAGGTCCCTCGATATTTAACATATTACCTGCTAAAGCAACTTTAACTTTTTCTGGGATCGAGATATTTATTTTACCAATTTTTGACATTAAAATACCTTACAAATTATTTCGCCACCAAGTTTTTGTTTTCTTGCATCAACATCTGTCATTACACCTTTCGATGTCGAAAGTATCGCTATACCTAGTCCATTATTAATTTTTGGCAAACTTTCAGCGCTTGAAAAAATTCTTCTACCTGGTTTTGAAACCCTTTCAATTACGTTTATTACTGGATTTCCAGAGTTATATTTTAAATTAATATTTAAATTTGATTTATTATTATCTAATTTGTATATTTTATAGTCAATTATAAAACCTTCTTCTTTTAAAACATCAGCTATTTTTGTTTTAAATTTAGATGATGGGATATCAACATTTTTTTGATTTCTCATTTGTGCATTTTTTATTCTCGCCAACATATCGCCAATAGGGTCACTTAAACTCATAATATATCCTTTCTACCAACTCGATTTTACCATTCCTGGAATTTTTCCTTCAAGGCCTAGTTTTCTTAAAGCAATTCTCGAAATCTTTAGTTTTCTATAAACGCCGTGAGGTCTACCTGTTATTTGGCACCTGTTACGAACTCTTATTTTTGCTGAGTTCCTTGGCAATTTAGACAATTTTTGTTGTGCTCTAAATCTTTCTTCTAATGGAAGTTTTTTATCCATAATTATTTTTTTTAACTTTTTCCTTTTAGAATAAAATCTATTAGACATTTTAATTCTTCTATTGTTTTTATTTATTGAACTTAGTTTTGCCATTAGTTATTCCTTTCCTCTTTAAATGGAAAATTAAATTTTTTAAGTAATTCATGACTATGATCTTTACCTTTAGATTTAATTGCTATTGTTATGTCTAAGCCTCTTATTTTGTCAACTTTATCAAAATTTACTTCTGGAAAAATAATATGTTCTTTAACACCGAAACTATAATTACCAAATTTATCAAATCCTTTTGACGACAAACCTCTAAAGTCTTTAATTCTAGGAAGTGCAATATTTACAAGCCTGTCGACAAATTCATACATTTTGTCTTTTCTTAGCGTAACTTTTAAACCTGCTTTTGTATCTTTTCTCGTTTTAAAATTTGATATGGATTTTTTAAACTTTGTAACAGTTGGTTTTTGTCCTGAAATTTTTGACAGATCTTCTTCACATGTTTTAAGAATTTTTTAGTCTTTTCCATCAACACCGAGGCCCATATTTATTACAACTTTATTTAATTTAGGCACCATATATGAATTTTTTAATCCGAGCTTAGATTTAAGATCTGCTTGAATTTGTTTATTATATAACTCTTTTAATCTTGGGGTCATTTTTTAGTTACTACTTTCTTTTCATTTTTTTTATTTTCCGAAATTAATGCTAAATTTGACAAATTTAGAAAGTTCTCTTTTTCAAATATGCCACCTTTTTTTTCTTTAGTAGTTTTAATATGTTTTTTGATCATATTTAAGCCTTTGACTTTAGCTCTATTATTACTTCTATCAATTTCGATAATTTCACCCTCTTTACTTTTATCTTTTCCAGTTAAAATTTTTACTTTACTACCTTTTTTTATACTCATTATAATACCTCGGGAGCTAACGAAATTATTTTCATTTGCCCCTTGTTTCTTAACTCTCTAGTTACAGGACCAAAAATTCTTGTCCCTACCGGCTCTCCTTTGTCGTCAACAAGAACAGCTGCATTATTATCAAATTTAACTTTTGAACCATCTTCTCTGTGAATTCCTTTTTTTACTCTTACAACAACTGCCTTGTGAACAGATCCTTTTTTAACTTTTCCCTTTGGTATTGCTTCTTTAACAGCTATTACGATTGTATCACCAATGCTTGCATACCTTCTTTTAGATCCACCTAAAACTTTTATACATTCAATTTTTTTTGCACCAGTATTGTCTGCAACGAACAGTTCAGTTTGAACTTGAATCATTTTTTATCTCCTAAAACTTCAAATCTTTTATTTTTTGAATAAGGTCTGCACTCAACTATTGAAACCTTATCACCACTTTTAAATTTATTCTTTTCATCGTGGACACTATATTTTTTTTTACTTTTAACTACTTTTTTAAATAAAGGATGTTGGTATTTTCTTTCAACTAAAACTTTTATAGTTTTATTCTCTTTATCGCTAACTACTATTCCATGTAAAATCTTTTTAGGCATTAATTTTTGCTCCAATAAAAGTTTTTAATCTAGCTATGCTTCTTTTTGTTTCTCTTATTTTTGATGGACTTGTTAATTGACCATTTATCTTTTGAAAACGATAGTTAAATAAATCTTTTTTTAATTTATCAACGTCTTTTAAAGCTTGTGCTTTTGTTAATTTTTTAACTTCTTTTTTCTTCATATTTTAAGTAAACCTTTTTATAAACTTTGTTTTGATTGGAAGTTTTGCTGACGCCTTATATAAAGCTTCTTTTGCAATTTTTTCAGATATACCATCAACTTCAAATAAAATTCTACCAGGTTTAACTCTGCAAGCCCAAAACTCTGGTGACCCTTTACCCTTTCCCATTCTTACTTCTGTAGGTTTTTTAGAAACTGG
>Ga0181568_10004476_pt1 | contig 12450 bp, 12 predicted proteins | sample 101ome_20_FD_133758 | JGI IMG/M metagenome (GOLD analysis project Ga0181568, IMG submission 133758) | Coastal salt marsh microbial communities from the Groves Creek Marsh, Skidaway Island, Georgia - 101404AT metaG (megahit assembly) | ecosystem: Environmental > Aquatic > Marine > Intertidal... | reverse complement strand
ATATCTTTTATTACATAATCTAGATCCGACTTATTTAAACCAAATAATTTTGCTATTTCTTCAGCAATTGTTGTCATATCATATTTATCAAACTTCTGTTTTTTTGATGCCCAATTTTCATCTTCTTTATTTCCACAAACAACAGAAGTAAGGATCTGCTCAGTTTTTTTACCAAATACTGTACTTATTTCGTATAAACGAAACGAATTTTCTGAATTTACATTATTGTTGTATTCAATATTATTAATCAATGATGAAACTAGATTACTTCTAAGTTTATTTTGTTCTAAACTCATATAGTTTTGTATTTTATAATGATCAATAAATTCTTTGTTTTTCCAATCTAAATTTTCCATATGACTATCGTTAACAAAAGAATAATTAATGCATTCTGAGTAACTATTAGCATAAAGAAACTGTTTGATTTCATTTATAACTTTGTATGGCAAATAAGATTTTTTTGCATCTACTACAATTTTTTCAGGAGTCACTGGGATATTTTCATATCCATAAATTCTAGATACTTCTTCAACATAGTCTGCATGAATATTTAGATCATATCTATAACTTGGATTTAGAACACTATTGGTTTTTTGATTATATTCACAGCCAATTGATAGAAGAATTTCTGAAATTTTTTCATCTTGTATGTCTATTCCAATTGTTTTTTTAATCATCTCATGATTTATTACAACTTCTTTTTTTTTAGGAATAAAGCTCTTTTCCTCTATAACACTAAAATCAGAAAAATCACAAATACTGTTTTCGTATAATATACTTTGCAATTTAGCTAGAGCTTTTTCTGGCAAATTATAATCAACTCCGCGTTCATATCTTTGAGATGACTCGGTTTGTAGCTTAAGTTTTCTAGCTTTATTAGCCAGGCCCTCTGGCACAAAAAAAGCGCTTTCTATAATAATATTTCTTGTAGTGCTTTTCACTGAAGAATCTTCAGCACCTATGATTCCAGCGAGGGAAATTATTTTTTCAGGATCTGTTATAACAAGATTATTTTTTTCTAATTTATATTCATTACCATCAAGTGCTATAAATGCCTCATTATTTTTTGAGTGCTTAACAGAAATCTTATCTCCAATTTTGTCGGCATCATATGCGTGCATTGGCTGGCCAATATCAATCATTATGTAATTTAGAATATCTACTACTGGGTGAATAGTTTTTATTCCAATATCATCAAGTTTTTGTTTTATATAATTTGGCGTTTTGCTAGATAATGATATATTTTCTAAATACATATAACCATATTTTGGGCAAAAATCTTTTTTATCTACCTCAAATTTTTTATCTGTGTTTTTTGATTTTGCTATTATTGAATTATTATTATTTTTTTTAGTTTTAAATTTATACTTTTTATTAATACAATTTAACTCCCTAGCAATTCCGTAAACTGATAGACAGTCTGATCTATTTGGAGTTAAATCTATATCAATAATAAAATCATTTTCTGATTCAAAAACATCATCTACTTCTAGCCCTGCCATTGTAAGATGATGGCACATTTCATCAGTGCTATAAGGTATTTCTATATAGTCTTCTAACCAGCTTCTTGTTAATTTCATGTCTTACTACTCTGAAATTGTTTTAAAAATCTTAAATCATTTTCATAAAATAATCTCAGATCAGTTATACCTAATTTTAACATTGCAAGCCTTTCAACACCCAGGCCAAATGCGTATCCACTATATATGGATGAATCAATATTTGCCATTGACAAAACATTTGGGTGGACCATTCCACATCCTAGTATTTCTAGCCAGCTTCTGTTGCCTTTATTATCTATATATTCTATATCAACTTCAGCAGACGGTTCCGTGAAAGGAAAATATGAAGGTCTAAATCTTATGTTTAAATCATCTTTTTCAAAAAAACTTTTTAAAAATATATTTATAATAGACTTTAAATTTGCAAAAGAAACATTTTGATCAACATACAAGCCTTCTATTTGATGAAACATTGGAGTATGAGTAATATCAGAATCCTTTCTGTAAACTTTTCCAGGTGCAATAATTCTTATAGGCGGCTTATTTTCATCCATTGTTCTCACTTGCACTGAGGATGTATGTGTTCTTAACAGTAAACTTTTTTCCAAATAAAAAGTATCATGCATAGCTCTAGCAGGGTGTGTATCTGGTATATTTAAAGCTGTAAAATTATGGTAATCATCTTCTATCTCAGGACCCTCAACACACTCGAATTTTAAAGATTCTAATATTTGAATAGCAAGATTCATAATTTTAGTAATTGGATGAATACTACCAATAGATGAAGCTTTTCCAGGCATAGATAAATCAAAGTCATCATCTTTACTTTGAGAATTATTTTCCAAGGAAGATTTTTTATTGGCTAAAAGTGAATTAATTTTTACTTTGGCTTTATTAAGATCTTTTCCAGCTGCTGCTTTTTCGGAAGGATCTAGGCTTGAAAGAGATTTCATAAGTTTAATTAATAAACTTTTTTTTCCAAGAAACTGAACTCTTATCTTTTCTAAATCAGAAAGATTACTAGTATTCTGTATTAACTCTGTTGCTTCCTTTAAAACTTTTGCTAAATTATTTTTTAAAGAATTGCCAGACATTATGCTGCAAGTTGGGACTTCGCTTCTTTTGCTATTGCGGCAAAGGTTTCAATATCATTCATTGCTAAATCTGCAAGTATTTTTCTATCAATTTCAATATCTGCTTTATTTAATCCATTAATTAGAGTGCTATAACTTAAATCATACATCCTAGCAGCAGCGTTTATCCTTACTATCCAAAGAGATCTAAAGGTCCTTTTCTTTTGTTTTCTGTCTCTATATGCATACTGGCCTGCTTTAGTAACTGCCTGAGTAGCTACTCTATACACATTTTTTCTAGCTCCATAATATCCTTTAGCTTTTGCTTTAACTTTTTTGTGTCTTGCGTGTGCAGTTACACCTCTTTTTACTCTTGACATTTCTTACTCCAAATTAAATATATGGCAACAGTTTTTTTACTGCTGGTGTATCAACTTTTTCAACTAAATCTGCGGATCTTAATGCGCGTTTACGCTTTGTGCTTTTTTTAGTTAATATATGTCTCAAATGCGATCTTTTGCATTTAAATTTTCCGGATGCGGTAGATTTAAATCTTTTTGCTGCACCTCTATTTGTTTTTAACTTTGGCATTTACTTTTCCTTAATTTATTTTTTAGGCGCTATCACCATAACTATTTGCCTACCCTCAAATTTTGCTCTTTGCTCAACTTCAGCGACATCTTCCAAATCTTTTTCTATTCTCTCAACTTGTTTCATACCCAGTTCTTTATGAGCAAGTTCTCTACCTCTAAATCTAATAGTAATTTTTGCTTTATCTCCATCACTTATAAATCTTTTTAAATTTGTAAGTTTTGTTTGATAATCATTTTCTTCTGTACCAGGCCTCAACTTTATTTCTTTTACTTGCTGCTGCTTCTGTTTTTTCTTAGCTTGTTGTGCCTTTTTATTTTGTTCAAATCTAAATTTTCCATAATTCATGACTTTACAGACTGGAGGCTTAGCATTAGGTGTAACCTCTACTAGATCAAGCTCTGCTTCCTTAGCTATCTCTAAAGCGTCATTTATTTTAACAACACCTAGATTTTCTCCTTCTACTCCTATTAATCTAACTTCGGGAGTTTTAATACTCTGATTAAGTCTTGTATATTTGTCTGAACTAATTTGTACTCTCCTATTATATACTAATTTATTATGTTTTTTTACTACTCAATCTAATTATAAAATCATCAACACTGATCAATTTATTCTCAGTGCCGTCATACTGCCTAACTGAAATTTTATTAGATGATACCTCTTCATCGCCAATTATTACAACATATGGAATCTTTGCAATAATATGTTCACGAATCTTATATCCAATCTTTTCGTTTCTCAAGTCTGAAGAACATCGAAAACCACTATCTTTTAAAATTTTTGCGATTTTCTCTGCGAATTCTACATGTTTATCAGTTATATTGACAATTATTATTTGCTCTGGGCAAAGCCAAAATGGTAATTTTCCTGCATAATGTTCAATTAAAATACCAATAAAGCGCTCCATTGAACCTAATATCGCTCTATGAACCATAACTGGAGTAGTTTTTTCACCTTTTTCGTCAACATATGAAGCCGATAATGCAGAGGGCATTGAAAAATCTAGTTGCACAGTTCCACATTGCCATTCTCTTCCCAAAGAGTCTGTCAACGTGAATTCAATTTTTGGCCCATAAAAAGCTCCTTCACCAGGTAAAGTAATGTAATTAGGAACATTTTCTTTTAATGAGTTTTCTAAAATTTTTTCAGATTTATTCCATATATCATCAGTTCCAACTTTTTTATCAGGTCTAGTTGATAGTGCTACTTTTATATTTTCAAACCCAAGATTATTGTAAACTTTAAAAGTTAATTTTATTAATTTTGTAATTTCATCATGAAGTTGTGATTCAGTACAAAAAATATGTGCATCATCTTGGACAAATTGTCTAGCTCTCATCAGGCCATGAAGAGTTCCAGAAGGCTCATTTCTGTGAACAAGGCCAAATTCACATAGTTTAAATGGCAAATCTCTATGACTTTTTAAACCTTGGTTAAATACTTGTAAATGCCCTGGACAACTCATAGGCTTAACAGCATAATCTCTTTTTTCTGAGTGAGTAGTAAAAATCATATCACCAAACTTATCCCAATGGCCTGACTTTTCCCACAGTGATCTATCTAAAATCTGTGGTGTATTTATTTCTTTGTATCCAGATTCAAAGTTAATTTTTCTCATAAAGCTTTTTAATAGTTGATATATGGTCCATCCTTTATAATGCCAAAAGACCATGCCAGGAGCTTCTTCTTGAAAATGAAATAAATCTTGCTGCTTTCCAATTTTTCTATGGTCCCTTTTTTCAGCATCTTCCATTTTTTGTATATAATCTTCTAACTCTTCTTTTTTGTCCCATGCAGTACCATATATTCTTTGAAGCATTTTATTATTTGAGTTTCCTCTCCAGTACGCGCCAGAAACTTTTGTTAGCTTAAAGTGTTTTAAAAATTTTGTATTTGGAACGTGTGGGCCTCGACACATATCTATATATTCCTGATGAAAATACAAAGCTATTTCCTCTCCCTTAGGAATTTCTTGAACAATTTCTTGTTTATATGGCTCATTTCTATCAGAAAAAACTTTTAAGGCTTCTTGACGTGTAACAACTTTTTTTATTACTTCATAATTTTTTTTAATAAGATCTTTAATTTTATTTTCAATTAAAATTAATTCATCTTCATTAAAAGACTTATCACAATCTATATCATAATAAAAACCATTTTTTATCACTGGCCCTATTGCCATTTTTGCATCAGGATAAAGTTGTTTTATAGCATGGCCAATAAGATGTGCAAACGAATGTCTAACTATCTCAATTCCTTCTGCATCACTTTTTTTAATTATTTCAACGCTACAATCATCTTCAACAGTAACTGATAAATCTTTTAATTGTCCATTAATTTTTCCTGCAACTGCAACTTTTACCAAAGAGTTGCTTATATCTTTAGCAATATCATACAAAGTTGTATTATTAGGTACTTCTTTTTTAGACCCATCTGGTAACGTAATTTTTGGCATTCTAATATCTAATCATATAAAATTAATGGTAGGCACGATTGGGTTCGAACCAACGACCTCTACCATGTCAAGGTAGCGCTCTAACCAACTGAGCTACGCGCCTTTTTAAAATAATGTTAATATAACATTTATATAATAATGATGCATAATAGTATTAATTAAATTATAAAATATTTATGAAAACGCTAAAAAATTATATAGTTACTCTGCTTATTTTTGGAATTATAAGCTCTTTCTCATATGCGGAAGAGTTTAAGAATGAAGAGCCGGTATATCATGTAGTATTAATATGGCTCAAGACGTACAGAAATGAAATGAGAATAAATAAAATTATAAATGCTAGCAAAGAACTTAAAAATATTCCTGGGGTTCTAGAAGTCTCCTCTGGTAAAGTTTTAAGAAGTTCTAGAGTAATAGTTGATGATACGTTTGACGTAAGTGTAATTATAAAATTTGCTTCAAAAGATTATCTTAAAGACTATTTAGTTCATCCAATTCATATTAAAATCGCAAATAATATAATAAAACCACTTGCAAATAAAATTGTTGTATACGATACAATTGTACAAGAATAAATAAAGGAAAAAAATGGAACTAATTTTTCATAAATCTGAAAAATATATTGAGGAAGATATTTTTTATTACATAAGTGATCAAAGAGATAAGCACTCTATGATTAAACCAAAAAAAGAAAATCTAATTTCAATGACAGTTGATTCTGAAGTCATAAAAGCACCTAATAAAAAAGAAATTTCAAATATATTTTATCCTTACAAAAAAAATAGTATTGATAAAATTTATATTGGGCTAAGTTTTCCATTATTTTCAAACAATTGGGCTGCATCTTATTTAAGATATCTTTTAAAAATAATAAAAAAAGATGGATCAATTATACTTCCCGTTTATCCTGAAGAACAAGCAGAAGAAAAGGGTATGTGGTCAAGAAGTTTTTTAGAAAACATTTTTACTAGCAGAACAAGTTGGAAAGGAATAAATAATGTTTGGGCTGAAAATGATGGCGTAATGTCAATGAGAATTGGCAAAAAATTTCCAGAAAAATTAAATAGTACATTAAATTATTACCTTGATGAATTAGGTGATAGTGTCTTTAGATGTCAAATAGAAAATAATGACAATAATAATAATATAAAAATTATAAAGAGTATTTGGTCTACAAGTAAATTTAGTGCAATTATTGAAAAAATAATTCAAGAAAATTGTCATGTTAAAAATCCTATTTACTGTGATATAGGAGACAACCCAGCGCTGACATATGAAATTAACGTTAGCAAATATATAAAGCTAAAAGAAACCTTATGTTTGACTAATAACAGCGAATTATATAATGAACTAAACAACTATTTTGTATACAGAAATATAATCCCAAATAAAAAATTTGATAAATCAAATATTGAGGTGTTAAATGACATAAAGCCTAATATTATATCTATAATATATAATCAAAATAATTTAGAAATTTTAAAAAAATTAACAGCTTTAAATCTCTCTGCTACATATATTTTCTTTGGGCACTTAGATCTTAATGATGAATGTTATAAGAATTTTGTTGTTAAAACATACTCAACTATTGTTGCAACTAATATAGATTTAGGTAAAACTATAAATCACTACTCTGATATAATTGAAAAAGAGATTAACGAAGAAATATCAAATAACAAAGATAAACTTTATGTATTAATTCCAAAATAATATGGCATTTAAAAAATATTCAAGAAACCCATATAATCCTTTATCAGATAAGCCCTATAAACTTTCAAGATCACGTATTGATAACTATCTTAATTGTCAAAGATGTTTTTATATGCATGAAAGAAAAGGGGTTAAAGCTCCTTCTGGCCCAACTTTTACATTAAATAACGCTGTGGATAATTTATATAAAAATGAATTTGATATTTATAGAAAAGACAAAAAGCCACATCCGTTAATGTTGAAGCATGGTATAGATTGCATCCCATATGACAACGAAAACTTAACTGACTGGAGAAACGCTTTTAAAGGTATTCAATGGCATGATAAAAATACTAACTTTCTTTTGTTTGGTGGAATAGATGATGTATGGATCAATAAACAAGGTGAATTACATATTGTAGATTATAAAGCAACTGCAAAAAAGAGTTTTAATCCAAATTTTGATACTGGCTGGGAAGCTTGTTATAAAAAACAAATAGAAATATATCAATGGTTATTCAAAAAAAATGGGTTTAAAGTTTCTAATATAGGATATATTTTATATGCAAATGGAAAACCAGATGAGAAGGAATTTAATGGTAAATTATCATTTGATGAACACTTATATCCACTTGTTTGCGATACTGAATGGATTGACAAAATAATTATTGAAATGTATGAATGTTTAAATTCTGACAAATTACCTAGATCCGGCGGAGGATGGAATGGTGAAGGATGTGAGCAATGTTCTTACAAGAAAAAATTATTTGATATTTTTAAAGAACATATAAAAACATAGACCTTTATGTGAATACTCCAGCAAAATATGGCAACCAGGCATATACTATTATTGCTACAAAGCCTATTTCAAAAAATATCACCCTTTTAAAGAATAATTTTTCATTACTTGATTCAGAAGAAGATAATCTAACTGCAACCATAACAATATCAAATAAAAGTACCATCAAGTAGATTGGTAACGTTGCTGGCACCCCAAGCGTTAAGATTGTACCTAATGCATTGTCTAATATAAGTTCAGTATTTTTATCTTGAACAAAAATTAAAAAAATAAACCCTAAAACCAAAAGCAAGAATCTAAGTAAACCTATCTGTTTTATAAATATTTTAATAACCTATTTTTCCTTCATATAATGTTTCATTAAAACTTCAGCAACCTCCGGTCTTGCAAACTCTTTAGGAAGAGACTCGCCTTTTGATAACATTTCTCTAACTTTTGTTCCTGATAAAAGAACAAAGTCATCCTTTGTATGATCATCAACATCTCGCATCATTACAACTTTATTAAGTTTTTTAGAATAAGCAGTATGATCAGCTTTAAATATTTTAATTTCTAATGCATCTGCTGGAATATTATCAAAAATATCTTGCGCATCAAATGCGCCATAAAAATCTCCAACACCAGCATGATCTCTTCCTACAATCAGATAACTGCAACCACAGTTTTGTCTAAAAACTGCATGTAACAATGCCTCTCTAGGACCTGCATATAGCATATCAAAACCATATCCCGTAATCATCACATAGTCTTTTGGAAAATAATGATCTACCATCGTTCTAATTGCTGAGTCTCTAACATCTGCAGGTATGTCTCCTGGCTTTAATTTTCCAAGCAACATATGTATTAATATTCCATCTGCATCAACTCGTTCGCCAGCCATTCTACATAATTCTTCATGCGCCCTATGCATCGGATTTCTTGTTTGAAATGCTACAACATTTTTCCAGCCTTTAGATTCTATTGAAGATCTAATTTGCATAGCAGTTCTAAATGTTTCGCCAAAATCTTTTTCGAAATAACTAAAATTCAAAACTTTTACATCCCCGCTAACCAATATGTTACCTTGATCATAAAAGGTTTGAACGCCTGGATGAGACTTATCTTTGGTTCCATAAACTTTTTCTACAATATTATCAATTTCATTTGAATCAAGTGTCTCAATTTTTTTAATTTCCTGAATCGCAATGATTTCTTCGCCGTCAACATTTGGGTCAATTAATGCAACACTATCACCCTCTTTAAATTCAACTTCTTTATCAGTTAAATTTACAACAGGTGTTGGCCAAAAAAGCCCATTTTCTAATTTCATATCATTTGCAACTGATATAACTTCGCTTTTACCCATAAACCCTTCTAAAGGTGTAAAATAACCCGCGCCAAGCATAACTAAATTTGCTGCGGCAGCAGAATTAACTGTCATTTTTTTCATTGAATTCGCAGAGTTTAAAAGCTCTACTTTTTCTTCTTCTGTGCTAACTATTTTTGGCATTAGCTCATCTGAGCCATGTGGTTTTATCATCTTTTTCCCCTTATTTACTTGCGGCTTAATACTTTAATATAATTTCTTTATTATTCCCATTACGGTATGATTATCTCATAAATATTATTATACTAAATAAAATACTCTATTACTAAAATGAAAAATTTTATAGCCCCATCAATTTTATCTGCTGATTTCGCCAAATTAGGCAAGGAAGTGGATGACGTTATATCTGCGGGAGCTGATATTATTCATTTTGATGTTATGGACAACCACTATGTCCCAAATTTAACAATAGGGCCTTTAGTATGTAAGTCGCTTGTAAATTACGGTGTTAAGAAACCAATTGATGTTCATTTAATGACTACTCCAGTAGATGAACTTATCAATCAATTTGCTGATGCAGGTGCTTCAATGATTTCATTTCACCCAGAAGCCACTAAGCACATTGACAGAAGTATAGAGTTAATTAAAAGTAAAAATTGTAAAGCAGGTATTGCATTAAATCCTGCATCACCACTTTCTTTGTTAGATCATGTTTTAGATAAAATAGATTTTGTCTTAATTATGTCAGTAAACCCTGGCTTTGGTGGGCAAAAATTCATTAATAACTCGCTTAATAAAATAAAAAAATGCAAGGAAATGATTGATAATTCTGGCTGCAATATCGAAATAGAAGTTGATGGTGGTATAGGAATCAATAATATAAAAACAATTAAAGAAGCTGGCGCAAACATATTTGTAGCAGGTTCAGCTATATTTAATTCTAATGATTATCAAGAAGCTATCAAAAATATGAAGCAAGAAATTTCTACTAAATAAAAATGCTAAAAGAAGAATTTATAAAACTTGCCAATCAAGGAAATGCTAGAGTTTCACTTAATAAAAAAATTCAAGATTTCAAAAAAAGTCCTCTTCAGACATATAAAAATTTAGACAATAAAAATTCTTTTTTATTTGAATCAGGTTCTAATAAAGGCAAATGGAGTAGATATTCTATAATTGGTACTAAATCGTCTGAAATGATCAAAGTTAAAGGTAATACTGTTTTTTATATTAATGAAGACAAAATAGAAGAAATAAAAACCAATAATCCTTTGGAGTGGATTGAAGATTTCTATTCTAAAAATCAAGTTAAAAACCTCCCTAAAAATATTCCCTTCTCCGGAGGACTTGTTGGATATTTTGGTTATGAAACAATACAATTTATAGAAAAAAAATTAGATATTGAGAAAATTGACGCATTAAATGTTCCTGATATTTTTTTATTTGTTTGCAATGAAATTATTATTTTTGATAATTTGGATAACTGTATACAAATAATCGTCAACGCAAAAACAGATAAAGAAAATAGTTATGAAGAATCTATTTCTCGAATTGAAGAAGTTGAAAAACTAATTAATGAGAAAAAGACAATAAACCTAAAAAATAATTCGTTAAACAAAAATGACTTCACATCATCGTTTAAAAAAGAAAACTTTATGGCTGCTGTAGATAAAACAAAACAATACATTTCAGATGGGGATGTTATGCAAGTTGTTTTGTCTCAAAGACTCTCAAAAAAATTTGAAGGCAATCCGATTGATATGTATGAAGCTTTAAGAGATATGAACCCTTCTCCATATATGTACTATTTAGATATGGATGATTTTCAAATAATAGGCTCATCTCCCGAAATACTAGTTAAATTAGAGGATGAAAAAGTCACAGTAAGACCTATAGCAGGAACAAGACCAAGAGGAAAGAATGAGGCTGAAGACATAAAAAACGAAAAAGATTTATTATGTGATCCTAAAGAATTAGCTGAACACTTAATGCTTATTGATCTAGGTAGAAATGATATTGGTAAAATATCTAAAGTAGGAACTGTTGAATTAACAGAAAAAATGATTATAGAAAGGTACTCTCATGTTATGCATATTGTTTCTAATGTTACTGGAAAAATTGAAAACACAATAAAACCATTGGATATTCTCAGAGCAACTTTTCCTGCTGGTACAGTTTCGGGCGCTCCTAAGATACGTGCAATGGAGATTATTAATGAACTTGAACCTTTAAAGAGGGGTATATATTCTGGAGCTATTGGATATCTTTCTTGGACAGGTGATCTTGATACGGCTCTATCAATTAGAACAGCTGTAATAAAAGATGACTTTATACATGTTCAGGCAGGTGCTGGTATCGTTTATGATTCTGTACCGGAAACAGAATGGGAAGAAACAATGAATAAAGCTATGGCATTATTGAAAGCTTCTGAGGAAGTTACAATTTCAAATGAGGATAAATAGATGATTTTGATGATAGATAATTATGACTCTTTTACTTATAACGTAGTGCAATATTTAGGTGAACTGGGTGCAAATGTCAAAGTTGTTAGAAATGATATGATATCAGTAAAAGATATTGAGTATATGGAGCCTGAAAAAATTGTAATATCACCAGGCCCATGCACACCAAAAGAAGCGGGTATTTCTATTCAAACGATTAACCATTTTCATTCTAAATTACCTATTCTCGGAATTTGTCTAGGACATCAAAGTATTGGTGCTGCATTTGGTGGAAATATTATTAAAGCAAAAAAAATTATGCATGGTAAAACTTCTCTTATTCACCATAATCAAAATTATATATTTAAAGATTTACCTACTCCTTATACAGCAACAAGATATCACTCTCTAGTAATTGAAGAAAAAACTATCCCAAGTTGTCTTGAAGTTATTGCAGAAACGAAATCTAATGATAAAAGTGATAACGAAATTATGGCAATTAGGCATAAAGATTTTCATACATATGGTGTACAATTTCACCCTGAGTCGATCATGAGTGAGCATGGTCATCAAATTTTACAAAATTTTCTT
>Ga0181568_10004474_pt1 | contig 12455 bp, 19 predicted proteins | sample 101ome_20_FD_133758 | JGI IMG/M metagenome (GOLD analysis project Ga0181568, IMG submission 133758) | Coastal salt marsh microbial communities from the Groves Creek Marsh, Skidaway Island, Georgia - 101404AT metaG (megahit assembly) | ecosystem: Environmental > Aquatic > Marine > Intertidal... | reverse complement strand
TCTGAAACAGGTCGACACACCCCTGAACCAATTATATTTTTCACAATTCAATCGAGCTCTCGTACAGAGAGCGATTCGCGAGACTTTTAAGCGTCGTCACGGTTTGGCGATCGATTACCAAAAGGACGAAGACGTGTACGCGCTCATGCGTTCGGTCTTCGTGCTCAACGAGGGTGACCATTACAACAACGTGCATGAACAAGTCCGAGCCATGAACACGATCGTCATCAACAACGCCGTCGCTCAGATCAAGTCGGGTGTCGCCCAATATCTTCATTACATAAAGGACATCGAGACTGCCGCGGAACCGATCGCGCGCCCGATCAACACCAGCACGCACGGGAAAAAGATGGACTACAACGACAAGATCGGTATCAATTAAAGCGTATGTACGAGACCTACATATGTTGAACACTTACAAAGAGGAAACCCAAGCGCTGTGTCGAGAGAAGGGATGGGACAAAGCCGACATCAGCACGGTGTGGCTCTTACTCACGGAAGAGATCGGTGAACTGGCGTCGGCGATACGTCAAGCGACGAACACTTTCAAGAAGACCGGGCTGAAGAAAGAGCGCGGACAGGATCTCATGATGGAGATGACGGACGTCCTCAGTTATTTGTTTCAAATCGCCGGCATGCTCAACCTGGATCTCGATCTGAGCTGGCAGCAACACCGGAAAAAGCTCAACACTAAAAAATATGTCAGTCTAGAATAACACAGAACCATCAATCATGAGTTTCGTGATGGCGAACGACAAAAATTCGATGGATCGCCTGAATCCGTTCGTCACGTTTCCACCCGGTGGAGTTCGCCGCACCGGGGACTTTGCGGATTTCACGAAGATGTTCGATGAAGACCACGGCGTGTTGAAGCCGGACGGATCGAGCATCGCGTGTAACGTCTCCCGCACCGCGGGTGATCGCACGATTGATTTCTGCACGGATACGCTGCCGAACTGTGCGGCGAACAGACCGCATTACCCGAACAGACAGATCGACGAGGGACACACAGGGTACGTACGGAAGAGATGCGTACCTAACAAGGTCACGGTGACACCGCGACGCGCCATCACCACCGCTGTCGTGCGTTACAATAAAACACGCGTGCTCTTGGCTATTTTATTATTTGTATTTATCATTTATTTATTGCAATAAGAGTCTCAGTATGAGATATAACCGATCAAGCGCGTCTTCATCCAAGCATTCCTCGATGAGGTCGTGAAACACAGATTCACACAAGTGTTTCGCGAGTTCCATCTGCCATGGCGCATGTCTGTTCACGTAGGGTGGCGTGAATGTGCGATCGAGCACTTTCATCGAGTGCATCGCTCGAATGATCGTCCGAGAATCCTCACCCTTCTCGTCCAAAAGCGTGCGAAGGGTCATCTGCACGATGCGCTGCCGAACCTCCAGCGTCTTCTCGACCATGCAGTCGAGAAACTTTTCGTACGGAATGTTCCTTCTGAGCGAGCAGATCTCGACCCATTCACCCACCGGACGCGTGTTCAAATATTCCGTGTACTCCACGTACTCTCGTTCCGATTTGATGTATCTCGTGTACGATATTTCCACATAATCAAGTCCAGACTCGACCTCGTGCATATATTTCGCGGAGTGTACGAAGGCTGTCATTTAACTGTTTCCTGTGATATTTTCTTTAACCACACACCGCGACGCATGACGTCCACGAGATACCACTGGGTACAGAACGCATGCTTCTCGCTTCTACTGACGCTCGACGACTTCCGTCGAACGTTCGACCCTTCGAAGATATTACCGTCCTGGGTCAGAATCACCACCGTCACGATGATATGCAAGCGTCGGCGCGTGACGGACGTCGAAAAGTTTAGGCGTGCGTTTGAACGCGTGCAAAAGATCAACATGTCCCTGGGTGACGGTCCGGCGTCGTACGAGTGGAAGCTCGGGACGACAAAGCGCGCGTTTTACAACCAAGTCACGCTCGAGAACAGAGATGGGTACAGTCGACGTTCGGTCAAGCTCTTCAAGAACGGTACCGTGCACGTCACCGGGTGCACGGACGTGGTCGACTGTCATAGGTGCATCAAACAAATAAATCTGCTTTTTTCAAAAATCACTGGGGTGCCCACCGAACCGACGGACGAAAATTTCCAGATAGTGATGATCAACTCGAGTTTCACGATGAACTACAAACTCAACCTTCTCGAGGTTGAAAAATGTTTCAGAGAACACCCGAGCGTTTTCATCGAAACCCATTTCGAGCCGGGTGACTACAGCGCGGTGAAGGTAAAGTTTAGACCCAGCTATGACATGAAACAAGTGACGGCGTCCATCTTTAACACCGGAAACGTGATCGTCACCGGAGCTAACACGTATAAGGAGATAGCGTACGCGTACAATCTCATCGTGACAACCCTTCACGACTACACCGGTGGACGTTTATTGTGCACACCCTACAACGTCCCCGAAAGGTTTGACACGAAATTTCTCGGGTTTCGCATCGACGACCTGCTTCCGATCCTGAGACGCCAGGGGCACAAATCTTGGTGTCTCACGACGACGAACAGGCAAATAAATTTCTCTCACTAACTGTAATAATACATAATGAGTCAGCGTTTGGGCATGGCAGACGGACGATGCTTCTCCATCAACAGCTCTTCCCAACTCGTGAACAATTACATCATGCAACAAGCTAACATTCGCATGGAAGACAACTATTCCTACCGACAGTTTTTACAAAAAAGCGGACCGACTCTCTTGAACAAGATCCAAGATGACGTCCAAGGCAAGGGTCCGTGTCTCTCGTGCGACAAGCCTCTCATGGATCTGCGCGACATGTACTAATTAAAATTTCCCAGTCCACCAACAAGGAAGGATGGATTGTGGGATATGCCTCAACCCCGTGCGGGAGACTCGAGGAACAACCGCCATCCGCTGTGGACACCTCTTTCACAAGACGTGCCTCACCCGATGGGAAGAGCAAGGCAAGAACACGTGTCCCATATGTCGTCGAGTGTACAACGCAAAATCGTACACCGTGCACGTGACCGTACAAAACAACATCACCGGTGTGAGTAACACGATCGCACTGGCTGAGAATTCCATAATGGACGTGTTCGATGTCTTCGAATTACGAATGGACATGGAACCGATCGATTTAGACCGTCTTTTTGAAGACCTTGGGGTGAGTATGTCCGACTTTGATCCCAGTACGTTTAACACAGAATGAGTCACAGTACGTCTTGTAGTTCAGCGACTCGTACGCCCGAGACGCTTTGCGAGGATCTTTGATGACCGCCCCTTTGGCGTCGACGTAGAGTGGTCCGGTCGCCCACCCTCGCTTGTGACTCCACATGTTGCACGGGAATGTGATGACCCGACCTTTCGTGGGCACGCGAAGGCGCGCACGTCTCAGCGCCGCCTTGATTTTCTCAGGGGACACCTTGAAAAAACGCGCAATCGAGGTCGTCGTGTCACCCTCCTTGATCTTGTACTTACACGCCCTGTCCTGGCGGTACCAGTGAAAGTCACCTTGTTTAATCCAATCCGAAGGGCGAGCGGGGGCGACGAAGAGCATGACTTTGTAAAACCCTCGCTTACACGCCTTGTTCGGATCTTTGCATCTGTACACTGACTTGGGGTTGTCGCTCAACACCCGCTGCGAGAGACCCTGACAGTGAGTGTAGTTGTGATTACCCCAGTTCTTCCCAGAACGCTCACCGGGAACGCTCTTGTACAGACGACCCTTTTCCACGTCACCGAAAGCGTAGGAGTAACAGTTGTTCCCCACGATCGCGCCCTTCCTCCCGAACGGACCCTTCTCGTTGAACGTTCGCTCCGACCCGCTCAGGGGGAGTTCTTTGACCATCTTAATTTATTATGTACTAGTATAATAAATTAACATGATCCGTGACATCGCCCGCTCCAAGTCTCGCTCTGAAATGGTTCAGGAGATTCTCATGGCGATCCTCGTCCTCTTGATCTCCACGTTCCTCCTTCGCCTTCTCTGGAATCAGAGTTTGGCGAAGCACATCACGGTGTTCAGACAAATCGAAACGCTCGGTGATGCGTTTTTGCTCAGCTTGAGCCTCTGCATCCTCCGCGGCTGTTAGTTAGATTTCGTTGTAACCGACAAGCTCTTCGCCGTCCGGGCTGACGAGCGTCGGGAACGCGGTCTTTCCGGTGCACTTGCCGTTCTCACAGTTCACGAATTCATGCGCAATCTTTTTGCTTTGCATGTACTCGAGCTGTTTACGAGTCCAACCACACTGCATGGTCCCGTAAACAGTCCACACACCACCGTTCGCGCCGACAGAGACGGAAGCGGATGCCATGAAACGTTGGCGCACGAAATACGCGACGACGATGAGGATGAGGGCGATGACGATTTGACGTCCTGTGATTGTGATCTTCATTACATAGTGTACAGATTTTTTATTTACTCTTCTTCCATACCCTCGTCAATGTCGTCCTCCTCTTCATCTTGGTCGTCGTCACTCGCCTTGGTGTTGTTGTCCGGAAGGTTCAACCCGACGAAGGCGAACGATTGCAACTTTTCGCTTCTGTCCAACAAAAGCTGGGAGAGGCGAACCGTGCATCCAAACTTTGAGTCGATGAACCAGAGGCTCGCGAAATCGACGATCGCGCAGCATCGCTGACCCTTTTGGAGGGTGTCCAAGTCGACTTGTTCGCGTTGGAAATTGTACACCTCCGGGACGAACGAGCCGTCCGGTTTGCACATGATCTTCGCCTTGAACGTATTCGGGTATTGCGGATCCTTGGCGACGCGGATGAGCGGCTTGTAGAGTGCTTGTGCCAGAACGTCTCGGTGGAACTTTTTACCCAGCCATTGTTCCGAGTTCTCCGCTGCGATATCGAGGATCTTGTTGTCCAATTCCTCGAGCTTCTTCATGAAATCGATCGCCTCCGTATTATCGGAGTCGAAGGAAAGATCTAACGAATAACTCGTCTTTCCCGTGGACTCGTCCGTGTACGCGGAGAGACCGTACGGTGCTCGCATGAAGGGAAGTTGGACGTAAAGTTTCTTGCTGTCGCTCGTGTTGATGTAAACAGTCTTGTTTCCCATCTTTCCCTTTCGCATCGCGGAAAACTCGATCTTGTTCGCATTGAATTCGGTGGCTGGAGTGATTGTGAGAGACATTGTTTTTATTGTTTTTGTTGTATCCATACTAGCGGTGTCGTCTTTAACCCCCCACAACACGACGCATGGAATACGTACACGAGCAGATCGAGGAAGCCAAGGTGCAGATCAAGCATCTCGAAGAAGAGATGTATACGATCCAGCGACGCTATCACGTGTTTGAAAGTCATGCGAACGACCTGTGGAGGTCGACGAGCGAGGAAAGAAACAAAATTCTCCGATCGTTCGCCGAACAGGCGAGAGACGATATCTGGGACAACGTGCTCCGCGTCATAGACGATGGGGTAGACTCTTACACGTACGACAGGTGCAAGAAGATCATAGAACGCGGTGCCGAGTCCAAAGACGAAGGTGTGAAGCTCCTCTCGTCGTTCGTCAAGGCGTGTCCGCACGTCATGGCACACAAGCTCCAAGGAGATCTGTGTTTGAAAAGTCATGAGTGCCTACTGGTCAACAGACGTCTCAACCGCCTTTACATGCACGCGAACCGGGCGATCGATAGCTATCACGCGTCCACTACAGCAAGTAGAACTTCTTCGACACAGCCGGAGTGTGTCCTATAGTCTCCGCCGTGACCTTTCGGGCGAGCTTCTCGTCCCCGTTCGACGCGCGAAGATGCTTCTCGAAGAGTTGCATGCTACCAGCTGTCCGAATATCTTTTAATTGTATGTCTTTATTGCCGACGACCTTTCTCAGGAGGTCTCGAACTCTTTCATACTTTGCCGAACCAACCAGTAATCCACTTTTTCTTTTCGAAAGGGCACCGTGCAACACCCGATCCCGCGCCTCGAAGAGTCGACGCTGTCCGGATTTCGCGGGGAAATCGAAGACGACCGTCTCGCCGTCGCCCCGGAGACGAACGTGCGAGCGCTGGAGACTGAAAGCCCCGAGGGCACCGGTCTCTCGTTCCGCCACGCCCGATCGTAGGTACCCAGCCGCGATCATGCGAAGGGCGAGCGCGTCGTCCCACACCTGACTCCCTGGGGGGGTCTGAGACAAAATTTTCGCAGTGGAAGATTTGATTTTGGTGAAATCGATATCGGATGCACGAGATTTTCGTTTTTTCTTCTGCGCGTCGAGAAAGGTTTTATGGTAGTAGTAATGTTTCTTCCCTTGTCCGTCGATGGCGGTCGCCTGAAGCTTCGCGCTCTTCGGATACACGACGACGTTCGTGTACGCCGGGGGGATACCCAGCCGCTGACACCGACCCTGTTCCGGTTCTGGTAATCGAACACCGTCTTTGATGAAAACACCTCGACGACGGGTGATCATTGATTTTATCGCAGATAAAAGAATGTCGCGTTTTATTTCCATATGGATGTCCGAAACTGCGATGGGCGAGATTTGTTGCGGTCGTTGGATGACGGCTCCTTGGATCTTGTCCTCACGGATCCTCCGTACATCATCAGTCACGACACGGGTATGGACAAATTCAGAAACGCGTTGGACAGTGGGAAAGACCTCACCAAGACAGAGGACGAGTGGGAGGAGTGGCGCGCCTCGAATCCGAACATAGACTATCCGAACATGAAGGAAAACTATTTGAAATACGGCACGGTGTATGGGAAAAAATACGGGGTCAAGACACAATATGGTGCGTGGGATGAAAACTTTACGATGGAAGACATGAAGGAATTCATCGAACTCTATTACAAAAAACTCAGAGACGGGGGGACGTGCATCATATGGTTCGACCTGTGGAAGATTGGTGAACTCAAGCGCGTCATGGAGGCGTGCAAATTCAAGCAAATACGTCTGATCGAGTGGATTAAGACAAACCCTCAACCGCTCAATTCGTCGACGAACTATCTGACGAACGCGCGAGAGGTCGCACTCGTCGGTGTGAAAAAAAGTAAACCCACGTTCCACTCGGAGTACGATAAAGGCATTTACGAGTTTCCCATACAGGGTGGTCGCGACAGGTTTCACCCGACACAAAAGAACATCGCCATGTTCGAACGACTCATAGAGAAACACTCGAATCCCGGTGATACGGTGTGCGACACATTTCTGGGTGGTGGCACGACGATGACCGCCTCGAAGAACACCCGACGACGGTTCGTGGGATCGGAAATTAGTCAAGATTACTTTTCAAAATTGAAATTTCAATTATCAAAGTCGTGACCAAAAAAACATGTGACACCACCCACCTCACAACTCGACACGCGCTCGATGAAACAACCGAGACCAGAAGACTACGATCACTACCCGGATCGAGAGCTCGACCCAAAGTCGGAGGAACGTCGGGCGTACAACAATGCCATGAATCGATACCGGCGTTGGAAAAACGAGATACCCCTGGCGATACCCGACGGCACGCACCTGCTCTCTCGAGTGTTCGACCAGTCACTCGGGGAAGATCACTGTCTCGCCGTCGAGGACGAGGATTCCAATTCCAGGGTCGTCGTCTTCTACAACACCATGGAGAAGATCAAAAAAAAAGTGACCGAATTCGGTGGCCCGGATGGTTTCAGAATCCTTCCACTCATCCACAACGTCAACGGGTGCAAAGCTGTCGCGTTGGACGAACGACTCGATCCTTGCGTCGTCGAGAGGTGTCTTCGAAAATTGTCGGGTTCTCTCACACTCGACGAGGAGGATGCTCGTATACAAACCGATCTTGTCGACACGTGGTTGCTCGTCTTATGAAGAATTTTTATGATATTGTAATATAAGATGGCTGAAGAGAGTGTTTCTTTGACCACAAAATTGATGATCATCGTCTGCATGTGCTACTGCATGTGCTCGTGTATCAGCAGTTCCGTAGGGGTGTTTAGGAATTGCACAGGGGGGAGTTTCGACGTCTACGACTACGACTCACAGTTGTGCTTAGCTTTCCCATCGCTCGGTCCCGGTCCCGCTCCAGCGGCGGATGACGAGGAAGAAGAGAACAAATTTCCTGATGACATCCCAGGTCTCACCGGACGCTACACCGTGGACAGTGTAAAGATGTCGGCGTGGTACGATAAGTCTGGCAAAGTCAACGACGCGACGGTCGTCGGTACGCTCGCCGTGTACGAAGAGGGTGACATAAAACTCGTTCGCGGTGACAGTGCGGTGACCGTGAATTTCCCCGCAGCGTGTCTTGGCGCGACCACCAGGGATTACACTTTGGCGTACGTCGGAAAATACGCAGGAGACAAACGAGGGAGAATATTCGACGGTGTCGGTGTCAACTGGTTGTCCGGATGGCACGGTAATCGGTCTGGATACGCCTACCACGGCGCGGGAGATTGGCTCACGGTGTATGATGCGAACGATTCTAAACACGGACAGGCTCTCATCATGGGTGTGGATCAAAAGAATTTGTTCAGAGTGAACGGCGTCGACAAAACGAAAGTCGGGTACACCAACGGCGAAGCGCCTACGTCGATCTCGATCAACAACGGGTTGGCGAAGCAAGGCAACTGGGGTGGGGACGGAGAGGTGAGCGATTTCGCGTTAGGGGAGGTTCTCATCTATAATCGAGAACTTTCAGAGAATGAGATCGAACGCGTCGAGACGTATCTGAAGACAAAATTCTTCAAAGACATCGAGACCGAACCGGATTTCATAGCCAAAGGGTGGCGACAGGGCGAGCCCGCTGGGAAGAATGGTGAAGGGTTCGAGCCAATGAAGGCGGTGTATGAGCTCTCGGGTAACCAAGAGCATTGCAGGATGCTCGCGGAGAAGCACAACAAGGCGGTTTGGGGACACAGAAATGACAAGCATCCACAACCCGAATGGAGAAACACGTGTTGGTTCTACGACACCACCGAAAACTTTGACGGATACGTCGACGACACCGCGGATGAAATTCACACGATGGGGTGCGCGGACGCATCGAAGGACGTGCACAACGGCTGTCAATAAAATGTAAGTCATGATATATGGCTACTGCGCTGACTCTCTTGTGCGGAGGGTGTTGCATGTTTTCGAGCATCGGCGCGTACCTCTTCGCTCGTTACGGCGAGGAAGCTGTCCTTGATAAGGCTCAGGCAAAACTGGACAAACAGACCAGACAAGAAAAATTACTCGAAGCACTCGGTGACGTGAAGAGTATAGAGGCGCGGAAGGTCACCATCGTGAATAATCAACCTCTGAACATACAAGAGGTTTCCATTTACGATGACATGGAGAGAAACATGATCACTGAAGAGATGATGACAGGTGGTTACGACACCGAGAGCGTGACGTTCGATTTAGGCAAGAAGACACAGATTCCCGGTATGATCATCGTCAACAACAAAGACAGTGGCGGTGTCATAGGCGCGAAAGTTCGATTACTCGATGACAACGGAAATGTGAAACACGAATCGACACCCATACGTCATGTGGCGGACGCCTACGAGTATGATCCAAATTTCAAAACGTGGAACTTGCTGTCGTTCGTCAAGGTTGGTCGAAACGAAGACGGTACAAAATTTTCTTAGTGTACATGTATACAACATGGGATTCTTCAAAGATTGTGGCTGTGGCTGCAACGGACAAAAAGCTCAGGAACAGTTCACCATCAGTGTGATCTCAGGCTTGACTTTTTTCCTCGTCGCCAACCCTCAAATGTACATGCTCATGCGCAACCTCATCGGATCGCGCGTTGCCAGCGTGAACGGTAATCCGACTATGTTCGGACTCGTCCTTCACTCGATCGTGTTCACGCTCGTCGTGTGGATGATGATGAAGATCAACAAGAAGGAACGCTACGAACCGTCCCCGGGTCCGTCCGCTGCCGAAAAGAAGAAGTTACCGGATGCCGATGAAATCATCAAGAAGGTCGAACAGAAGCGCAAAGCGCTTTTGGAAAAGAAGATGAAGGGACCCGCCCCTTCCCCCGCTGTGAAGAAGGAGGCGATGATGACGGAGGAGGGTCCGGCGCCGATGAAGAACGGTATCAGCGGCTTCGACCTCGGCGGCTACGACTTGCAGCTCGCCGATTTCGACGGTCCGGCGCCCAAGAAGGCGATGGTGTGCAACTGCCCGGACGGTTCCACGGTCACAGTGAACTAAGTCTCGCACGCTCGCGCGCTTCGATCATGTCCACGGTATCTTTGAACGACCGACCACCCGACGTGCTCGGTTGCCAGCTGTGCCACTCGCGATCTATGTCCGCGTGATCAGGGGGCACATCTCGCGCCTCCTCCTCGTCATCGCTGACGACGAAAGATAAATCACTCTCGTCGTCGTCGTCTTCCCAAATATCACTGTTGTCGTCTTCGACATCGACGTCCATGACACGCACGTACAGATCGAGGTCGACCATCTTGAATTCGAGATCCTCCAGGGTCGTTCCTGGGTAGTGTTCCATCAAACTCTCCGGGGGCACCGGCTGCGTCTCTTCCTCGAGTTGATAACACGTCGCACTCTTGTATATTTTATCCGTCGCCGTCAGGTAACGGACTCCCAACACCCGACCCGTATTCATAGTGACCACGGCGTAGAGATCTTCCTCAACGTCGTCCTCCTTACAAAAAACTTTGACAATTTCGTTTTCATGAATTTCATTAAACCTGATGGATTCCATCTTGACTTAAACTTTCCGGACAAAAAATCCTCAGACGATAGTACCCTCGAACATGAAAATCAAAATTTATTCCAAACCCGATTGCGAATATTGCACGTTAGCGGAAGACCTGGCGAAGACCGAAGGCTTGTCGTACGAAAAGGTGAATATGGACAGGGATGAACTTAAAGAGCTTTGTGGCGGTCGACTGGACGCGTACCCGCAAGTGTTTTGTGACGGGGAGAGGATAGGAAACTATTTCGATTTTCAGGAGTGGGTCGAGGAACACGTCGAACCCATGTTAGTGCCGAACCTGGACAGGTTCACGACGTTTCCCATCGTCCATCAAAACTTGTGGGATCTGTACAAACGCGCGCAACACTCGAACTGGTCGGCGGAGGAGATCGATCTGTCCACGGACAAGGATGACTGGGACAAACTCACCCAGAATGAAAAACATTTTGTGAAATGGGTGCTCGCGTTCTTCGCTGGATCGGATGGGATCGTGTTCGAGAATTTGAACATGAATTTCGCGGACGAGGTGCAATACACGGAGGCTCGCGCGTTCTACGCGTTCCAAGGATTCAACGAACACGTGCACGGTGAGACGTACTCGAGACTCATCGATCGCCTGATCACGGATCCCAAGGAGAAGCATCAACTCTTCACAGCGGTGAATTCCATTCCGAGCATCAAACAAAAAGCCGAGTGGGCGATGCGATGGTTCTCGAGGGATCGACCGTTCGCCGAACGTCTGTTCGCGTTCGCGTGCGTGGAGGGTATATTCTTTAGTGGGTCGTTCTGTAGTATCTTCTGGTTGAAGAAGCGAGGGCTCATGCCCGGTCTGTCCTTCTCGAACGAGCTCATCAGTCGCGACGAAGGTCTGCACTTGGAGTTCGCGGTGGAACTGTTCGGTATGCTGCGTAAAAAACCGTCCACGGAAACCATACACAACATCCTGCGCGAAGCCGTGGAGATTGAGAAGGGGTTCATCATCGACGCGCTCCCGTGTTCTTTGATCGGGATGTCCGCGGACAAGATGAGTCAGTACATCGAGTACGTGTCAGATAGACTCTTGAAACAGATCGGGTATGCGACGATATGGAACGCGAAGAACCCGTTCGATTGGATGGAGGCGATTTCACTCGAAGGGAAGACTAATTTTTTCGAGAAGCGCGTGGGTGAGTACGCCAAGGTCTCGGAGACCGTCGACACGACGTTAGGGTTCGATGAAGATTTTTAATATTGAGATTACAACATGGTTACCACCACTGAAGAGTGGGACAAAAAAAGCGAGAATTTGCTGCGCGAATGGAAAGAGAAAGCCTCTGGGTATCGGTGGTTACACAATCACGCGCGCATGCTACAGAAATCCAGAAGCGATTGGCTCTCCTACCCGAGCATCATCATTGCGTCAGTGACCGGTGTTGGGGGCTTCGCGTTCATGAATCCCACAAGCGATGGTGAGACGCCCGATAACATTCGATGGTTTCAACTCGCGTTCGCCACACTCAACGTGTTCGGAGGCATAATGACGAGTTTGAATAAATTTAGTGACTGCGCGTCTCTCGCCGAGAAACACTCGACCGCCTCGATCGCATATTCAAAACTCTACAGGGCTATAGACATGGAACTGACACTGGATCCGGCACACAGACAGAAGAAGAGCGTCGCGGATTTAGTGCGTTCATTTCGAGAACACTACGATCGCCTCCTCGACGAGAGTCCCGACTTGCCGTGTAAATCAATCATCGCGTTCCAAAAGAAATTTGGTGATGACGCTCGAGCGAAACCCGAGGTCACGAACGGTCTCTCTCCGGTCATCAAAGACATCGA
>Ga0181568_10004473_pt1 | contig 12455 bp, 12 predicted proteins | sample 101ome_20_FD_133758 | JGI IMG/M metagenome (GOLD analysis project Ga0181568, IMG submission 133758) | Coastal salt marsh microbial communities from the Groves Creek Marsh, Skidaway Island, Georgia - 101404AT metaG (megahit assembly) | ecosystem: Environmental > Aquatic > Marine > Intertidal... | reverse complement strand
TATTGAGTACCTCAATTTCAACATTATAAGTATATAAAGTATAAACAGTATCGGGATTATCTAATGAAACAAAAAATCCGGTTTCAATTGACGGTCCGTATTCTATTCCGTTAGATAACCCGTAACTTTTTTCGGCAATATGAATATTACTGTGTCTTCTACTATGTGATAAAGAATTACCATTAGGTAAATCTGGATAATATTTTAGATAAAATATACTCATTTCTTAACTGTAAATTTTTCTATTGTTGCAAATCCTATTCCTCCCGCAACTATATACATCATACTATCCCACATATATAAAGGTAACTTTATTTCGTAAAACATACTTATCAAAAAAGCTATAGATAAACAAACAAATGCTAAAAAAGCTATTAATCTTTTTGATGATTTCTGACCATTTTGGTCAGAAAAAATTGAACTTAAAAACTGTGTCATATTTTCTCATTTAAATCTTTAATAGTATAAAGAGTTAAATAAGAGTATTTACTGTTGTTAAGTTTATTAATGGTTTCGGTTATTTTGGTTTTTAACTCCTCGTCATTACTGGATGATAAATTACCTTCTAACTTTTTTATAACCTCGTTTCTATTAGTATCTATAGTTTCGATTAATTCTTTTCTGTTAATAGATGTTAATTTTTTTATCTCACCAACCACACTTTCATCTAAAGTACTTAAATATTCATTAAGTTTTCTGTTAGATATATTTAGTGTAGATGAAATAGGAACATCTATACGGTTTTTTGATTTTGGTTTTGACACCTTTGAAATTATATCTACTAAGTTAGATTTACTTTCAATTATTTTTTCTACTGACCTTAAATTGTCTCTATCGTAGATTTGACAGTCTAAATCTTCATATAAATTAGTTACTTTTTTACCTAATTTACTATCAAGCCAACTATCTATTTTTTTTAAATTATTATTTTCAGAAATTAATTTTTCCTTTAATATTCTAGTTGTTTCGTTTAGGTATAGTTCACTTTTTGTTTTGTCGAACCCCTTACCCCCATATATCTCATCGTATATATAGTAAGTTTCTCTCAAAACATTATTAGATATAATATTCTTTTTAAAGAAATTTAGATTCTCCTTAAATGAGGGTTTTTTATAACTCTCTACGAATAAAGACTCAAATCTAGATTTTATATTTCCAAATCTAATCATTTTGTTTTTTTATATAAATATTAGTCTCTAAGTAAATTGTCTAATTTTGTTTCCATTTCTCCTAAAGATTGTTTACCTTTTGATAAATCAATAAAAGAATTACCTTCAATCATATCCTCCTCAAGTAGTAAATTCAAATCTTTATCATTTATAAATGATTCGGGTGTAATATCTCCACCAGTGTCTCCTTCAGGTGCTGCCGTGTCACCACCTAAGTCTCCTCCACCTAAGTCACCACCTAAGTCTCCACCTAAGTCACCACCGCCTAAGTCTCCTCCACCTAAGTCTCCACCTTCACCACCTGTAGTATCACCACCTTCGGCAGGTTTAGTTCCATACAACTTATCTAAAGTACTAAATATTCCTGTCTTACTAATAACTTCACCTGTTTTTTCTAATTCACCAGCAACCGCCTTTTCAATACGCTGTTGTTGTAAATCTAACTTAACTTCTTCATCACTAAATCCTAATATATGTTTCTTAGCCCAAGAAGCAGAAACAGGTAATATACCATTTCCTGGGTCTGTAACTGAATCTCTATATAATTGAATCTTTTGTTGCCACTGCTCAACCTTCAACAAGTCGGCTTGTGTGGATGGGTTAGTTAGTCCTAAAGTAAAATTGTATAACTCATCTTCAAAACCTAAAAGATATAAATGTATTATTGCAATTTTATTTAATTCCTGAACTATAGATTTTTGTATTCTATTGATAGTTCTCGCAAATCTAATATCTTGTAATGCTAAATTCTTACCATCACCAACTACTTCCTCAAATCCTAAAAACGCCTTAGGTACTCTAAGGGCTGTTAATAATTTCTTTTGGATGTACTCTATGTCTGCAATCTCTGATAAATTTTGTGCTCCTGGTAAAGTGTCGATAGGACTCGGAGCATTTGGATCTCTAACAGGTATAAAATAGTCTTGGTCAACAGCCATTTGATTGTATCTCAAATCAACATTACCGTTAGTTGGATCTGCTATCTGATCTCTTTTAAATTTATTTGCAACTCTGTTTACGTATGGTTCAACGTCCTTATCGTCCATGTTTCCAACGAAAACTTTAAATACTCTTCTTTCAGGTGCTCTTGATGTTCTATATATCAACATCGCATCTTCTGCAAGTATAAGTTGTTTCCATATTCTTCTTCCTTTTTCTAACATGGATGTACCATAAGGTAATTTTCTATCGTCACCCAATAATCTAAAGTGTGCAATTTCCCAAGTATTAAAAGTCATATCTTTATTTTGCCACAAAAACTTTAAAGAATCTGCGTCTGTATCAGAGGTATTTCTATCTGGTTTGATTTTCATACCCCTTTCTTGTCTACTTATCTCAATATTAGGTAATTGTTGGGCACCCATAATACCTTTATCGGGGTCTAATTTTAGGTAAACAAAATTATCACCGTACTTACAAGTGTTTCTAATCCACATAGGTAAGTTTACGTTAATATCTAACTTATTGTTAAATAAGTCCGCAAGTATTGTTTTTATTCTTTTACTCTCTGAATAAATTTGTAATATATAACCATCTTCGTCTGGTGTTGTGGATTCTTCCGCGTATATGTCTAAAGCCGCTGAAATTTCAGGAGTATACTCCATACTTTCATAATCATAAAAGGATGCCAATCTAGTTGGTTCATAATATACAGATTGCGAATAAAGATTATTTTCAATCTTTTGCCACTGTTGTCCAAGATACAATGTTTGTTGCGCTTGTAACTTTTCTCTTTCGTATTCCCTCTTGTCTTTTGTTTTTAAAATTTCTTTTTTATCAAATTTAAAAACAGGTGATTGCTGGTCCAAAGTAGAGTCAGGTCCAAATACCTTACCTAATCTTTGCCATATTGTATAGTTTTGTTCAGACATACCGTTTTTTACATAAATATAAAAGATAAATCTTTTTATTAAAGATTATCTTTTGTTTCCTCCAAATAACCAACTATATTGTTCATAATCGGTTTTTGTTATACCTCCAGGTCTTCTATGGTCATTGTTTGGCATTACAGGTAATCCGGGATTGAAGTCCCTTGATGTATTCCTAACAGGAGTCTCATTAACCATCCAACTTTCCATCATTGCTTTAGTCTGTTCGGTGACTTTTTCAAGTTGTGTGAATGAACTCTCACCAACATATATCGCCATAGCCATTGCCATTATAAGGTCGTCGTGCTGTCCTTTAATGTGGTCAGGTCTACCATTTATGTAAACAAATGTATTCAACTCATTTATTAGACGAGAAGAACGAACAACAAAGTTGTGTCTTAAAGCCTCCTCAAAAGCTGCGACAATCTGAACTCTTTTTGAATTAAAATTAAGACCAGGTATCTTTTCCATAGCCTTTGGATTATATTTCCACTTGTCTGCGGCGTTTGTCCCTTCAACATACAAGTCTTTATAATTCATCTCTTGTAACTTTCTTGAAGTTGCAACTCCCATACCCCCTGTAATATCAATTACTATGAATGCCGAATACATAGTAGCCCACTTAAAGGCAATCTCGGCAGCCACATCGGGCGGTACCTTACCTAAATACTCTAACACCTGTTCTCTCTCGTCAAAATCTATAATACAGAACGTGGTGAAGTCATCACTATCACCCCTTGATACGTCAAGACCCATAATATACTTATGACCCACTACAGGTTCTTTCCATTGCCACAACGCACCTCCCATAAATTTATTTTCGGGGTCACAAATAAAATTTTCTTTAATTTTTTCTACAGTATCTGATGGTATTACGTTATCACCTGACCCTAAGAAATTACACTCTAATTCCTGAGCAATCTTACGTCTGTCAAACTTGAGTTTCTTACTCATACCCTCAAACCAAGTAGAGTATGGCTTGTATCCATCTAAAAAATGAGTTTTTATTTCCTCGAAATCTCTTTTCATAGGACTTATGTGTGAATAATCTAACGTTATTTCTTCATCTTTATAGTCCTCCCTATTTAACATATAATGTACGATGTCATTACATTTAATTAGTTTTAAGTCTTTAGCATAACGGGGGTCACGATACCAATACATTTCGGTAATCTTAAAGTCGTTCATACCTCTTAATGACTGGTCATAAATAGAGTAATATATACGGTCAAAACCGTTAGGTGTGGATATTACAATAACTTTACCACCCGTAGAAAGTGATGCCATACAGGCGGACCAGAAATCATTATCTGCCTCAATAAACGCCGCCTCATCAAATACAAGTATTGTGGGTGTATAACCTCTAAGTGCGTCTTTAGATGTCGCAACCGCCTTTACCTCACAACCGTTAGTAAGTTTGTAGTGTCTCTGAGAATTTTTCTCATTAGAGAAATCAACACCGAACCAACTTGGCCATTGTTCTATAAATGCACGTATCTTACTTGCCATCTCAACAGAGGTGTCAAGTTTGTTTGCAATAATTAGAATCTTTTCAGGTTTAGATTTAGGTGCGGTAACTAATTTTTTAGATATCCATGCCGATGTTACTGTTGATACGCCTGCCTGTCTATACTTAAGTGCAATATTTTCTTCGTGAGTATCGTAGTCGTTTATTAAACTTTCTTGGTCAGGGAAAAGTTGTAAAGGAACATATTTTGATTGTGTATTATCATAAGTTTGTAAATATGTCCTTAACGCATACGAGGTGTCTTTTACACACCTCGCATACTCTAATAATACTTTTTCTTTTGTTAGACCCATACTAACATTTTAATAAAATTTTATGTTAAAGAAATACCTAAATCACCTAGTAAGTCATCTAAGTCCATATCGTCATCATCGTCGTCATTACTATATTGTGACATGGCGTCATCATATTCTTGTTGCTTTAACTCAGAAATAATTTCATTAACCATATCAGAAACAAGCTTTTTACCCTCATCAGAACCTGATAGTATTTCTTTCATATTACTAATAAATTCATCTGCAGTAAGTTGAGAGAATCTTGATACGAAGTAATTCTGTATCTCTCTCATATCATCTTCAAATAATTTATCAGGATATGCTTCGGTAAACTTATCCCAAATAACAGGACCTAATCTTAAATCCCACACTTCGTAAGGTAAAGTATCTGTTTGACCCATAACCATATCAGCGGCTTTTGGATCGTCTGGTAATCCCTGACTACCCAATACTTCGTAAACCCCTTTGATTAATTCGTGTAATAATACAGGGAAGAACAATCCTTTAACTTTAATTGTTGGGGGATCTGTAGTATCGTCAATCTCTTCGGACCCTTGTACTCCCTCACCACTTCCTGCTGCTGACATAACCATCTCATCCGGCATAATCCAATAGAGTAAATCATTAATTGACATTAATACTCCGTATAAGTTTAAAAGTTGTGGATTTATATTGTTTAAAGTTTCTTCAACTAAATGAAACATGTAATGTCCCTTCTTTGCGGCTCCTTGTATTAAGACGTTAATCATACGTCTTTTTTGTTTTTCCAAGTCAAACTTTTCAAATGCCGCCATAAAGTTTTCCAAATCATCCTCAGCCTCATCTGAACTTACCCCAAATTGGTCCATTACATCCTCATCTTCGACCTCCTCAGGTTCTGTAATCATTTTAGATGTATCTATACCACCTGGCATAGGTAATAACTCAACATCATAATTAAACGCACCATCAGGTAATGACAACTCTTTAACAATAGTGTCTACAGCTAAATCTTCTAAAGTTTTTTTATGTTGATTCTCTATAGACTTAACCTGCATTACGGCATTCATTAACAAACTCTGTAGTTGAGCGAAAGCGTTAGGTCCTGACACATCTTGCATACCTGTGTAATGCTTAACCTTTTCAACTACCTGTTTAAATCTTTCAGAAGCAACCAATTCAGCAAATGAGTTATCAAACTCATCTTCTTCTTTACCAGGTAGAGCGGGATTGTCAGATAATGGAGTTTCTCCACTTGAGATTTTTCTCTCTATCTCTCTGTCCATTCTTTCAGGTCCGTCATATTCAATCTGTTCCTTGATGGATTTAATAATTTCTTTTGCTGATTTACTCATCTCTAAAATTTATTTTGCTAAATAAGTTCTTAGCGGTTAATAGTGTAGGTAAGTCCGAATTTTCTCCCGCCTTTGGTTTGGGTGAGTGTTTTGGTTTGTATGGTGTGCCAGGTTTACTGATTCCTGGCTTTGTGGTTGGTCTTGCAGGTGCAATTTCTGTCCCTGCCTTTGGTTTTGGTGAATGTTTTGGTTTGTAGGGGGTACTCGGCTTTCCAATTCCTGGTTTAGTTACCGGTTTTGCTGGTGCAATACTCGGTTCTTCATTAAGGATATCTTCTTTAGTATACATCGTACCTTTGTTTTTCTTAATCAAAGATACAATACTTTCTTCAATTTGTCTAATTTTTTCTTCATTTTCCTCCTCGAACATACCTAACGTAGTTATAGGAGTTTTCATTTTCTTATCGTATTTTTTTTTCGCCCTTTTTAAATTTTCGTTAGGTTCACCCTCCATTTCATCTTCAGTTACTTCTACAGTATCATTAGGGTCTAAATCCTTTTTTATTTCAGGAAATTTTTCGGCAGGTACTTTAACTACCGCTTCCTTAACGAATCTTCTATATAGGGCATCTATTTGATTATCTGAAAAACTTTTAAGTATATCGTTAGATATACCTTCAGATAATAAATGTAATTTTTTAAAGTTATTAGTTTTCATGATTAATTAAATTTTCATTATAAGAAAGAACAACATCTCTTTCATATAATTTATCAGAAACACTATCTATTTCCTCACCGAAACGGAAAACTAATCTAGTGTGGTTATCGTCTATAACATGGTCACTATCTGATTTTTCCCATGCAAGAGATATGACCCCTTCTACGGAGTCATATACACAAAATAAATCTGAATTTTGAATTAAGTCTAGTTCTATGTCTGAGTTTTTTAGGGTACCTACTTTTCTTATATACTCTACATTCGGAGGTAGTGGTCTACCTGCTGCAGGAGATATATCCCAATCTTCACCCCAAACCTCTAAAGTGTCTGAAAATATAAATTCGTATATATTATCACCTTTATAGTTAGGTCCTAACTCATTGACATAAATTAAATTCATAGTATCTCACCGGCTGGACTAATCTTAATCTCATCCTCGTTTATGTTAAAGACTAAATTACCTTTGTTAGTCTTACCTATAAACTTAGCGTTTTTATTTTCTTTTAAGATAAACTCAGAAGAGTTTTCTTGTTCAAACGACTCAGATAACTCTTTTATTCTGGATTTTGTTTTTACCTTTTCAATTTTTTCTTCTATGAAAGACTTAACTTTTTTAGATTCAGTTAGTTTACTTTCTTCTTCACTGATGTCAAAGTAACTTGTGAGTACCTTTTCAACGTTAGACTCGGTAAATATTTCATCCAACATATCTTCACCTAATTCTTCAGTTTCAGCTTCATCTCCCATATCTAAATCCATGTCATCTTCATCACCCATATCTAAATCCATGTCATCTTCACCACCTAAATCCATATCACCTTCCATATCGTCATAATCAATCTCTTCTTCAAAGTTAGATAAAATGTCTTCTTTATCCTCTTCACTTAAGTTTTCTAAGTTTACTGCCGAGATAACAGAGTTTAAAACATATTTTATATCTTCAGAATTTAACCCTTCATTACTATCTAGAGTTCTTAACTTCTGACCTAACTTTCCTGTTAGTTTTTGTATAACCTTAAAAGTAACATCTTCGTCATCCTTTTCAGGTGCACCCATACCTTCATCGTCCATACCTAAATCTAAACCTTCTTCGTCACCCATAGGTGCGTCGTCCATACCTAAATCTAAACCTTCTTCATCACCCATAGGTGCGTCGTCCATACCTAAGTCTAAACCTCCTTCATCACCCATAGGGTCCTCAGCTGGTGGTGGGGGTGGAGTCTCACCTCCCATATCGCTTGATTCAGGAGTTTTTAATACGAACTTTTTTTGTTCACCTATTAAACTAATATTTTCAGTATGCTCTGTTAGTCTATTAATTTCTCCGGCCAATAAATTAAGTTTTTTCATTGCTTGAGAATAAGACTTATAATATCTTCTATTCTGCATAGGCTCAATGTAATCCATTTCGGATTCATTAATTCCTCTTTTTACTATATAACCATTTTTTTCATTGACGATTCCATAATAGTTTCCGTCTGACAATTGAATAGTATAATCAGATTTGCTCTCGTTTACTTCTGATTTAACTTCTTTATAACGAGAAATTTCAATAATACGGTTAATCTGTTCCATACCTTTTAACTTCTCACTTCCTATAGGTTTTAAATCTGCCATAGCTTTTTTTTTCTAAATATTTTAATATATCTAACAATAAAGCATGGTTAGATATTTTTTTATAAATATGCACTAAATAGGTAATTTTACCTTTATTTTATTATAAAGTTAGAATTATTGATTAAGGGTTAAAGATTTATCGATAGAATCTATTTTCAAATCAAACAGTTTTTGTATATATCCGTTTCTCCTTAAGTACTTAAATACTATATTCTCATCTGAATATTCTCCACCCTTTTCTAAACCACAACTTCTATATTTTTTTAACTTATCCTTTAACTTATCGATTTTTTCTAATTTTATTTCTAGTTCATCATCTGATATATCATCAATTAATGTATCTATCATATCCATCCATTTTTTTGATTTTTTTTCGATGTTAGGTTTGTCAATTTTAACATCTTCTTTTTTTGGTTTGTTAATCCAATCATCGTAGAGTATTGAATATACTCCTGTGGACATATGAACCTCATTTAAATCTTGCATATATAACTCAACCTCATAACTTTTTATAGTTATATCGTGTTGTGAATTAAAAATAGTTTTCTTTAAATTAAAAATGTTAGAATATAATTCGTTCTTATCTATATCAATATCATTAGAATTATATATTAAATGTAAATCAATATCTGAGAATTCAGACCAGTTATAATTAGCTAAAGAACCTGTCATAGTTACATCGTGAATGAAAACATTAACATCGATGAATTTTATAAACTCATCGGCAATTTTTAATAAAGACTCCCTTATGTTCTTTTTTAGTTTTAATTCTCCATCTAAATCCCAAATCTCAGAATTAAGATTATCCCTACTACCAAAACTATTAATTATTTTATTATCCATAACAATAAATATGAATATTAATTAATTTGTTTCTATTTTCCTGTATTCATATTTTTTACCGATTTCCTTATTAAAAAAACTACCTTGTGATTCTGACATTCTAAATTTAGTAAAAACATCATGTGGGACTTCATCATATTCATACTGAACTTCACCTTTAAATGTTACTAATAACTTTTTTGTGGACGTATCATACTCGGCAATTTTAACAGTAGAAGACTCAATCTCACAAATTATTTTTTTACCTATTATTTTCTCTGATTTTATTGACATGATTTTTTTCTTATAAAATAAAAAACCCCTCAGAATTCTGAAGGGTTTTTCTTTAGACAAGTTTAATAACCTTTTTCTTACTTTTCTTCGTGAACGGTAACTTTATTGACAACACACCGTCAGTAACATCTGCTTCTATTTTACTTGTATCCACATCATGAGGTATAATAAACTTTTTACTAATAAAACTATTACATAGCTCTGACATTAACGTATTATCCTCATATTTTGTTTCACCTTTAATAAAGATTTTATTATCGTCAAGTTCAACAGATAAATTTTCTTTATTAAAACCAGGTACTAACATATCAAGAGAATAACCATCATCAGTTTTATAAAACCTATAATTGTTATTATAAGTTAGATTATCGTTAAAAAACGAATCGTTAAAAAAATCATCAATTAATGACCTATTTTTGAAAATTGTTAACATTTTATATTTTTTTTTAGTTTATTTTTGACTATTAATTGTAATAACCGTACCAACGGGTAAAATAAATAAATAAACTGACATTATGTCAGTCTTTAAAAAAAATATTGTAAAAATGTCAGATATTGTTTTTAAAGATAAAAATACTATATTTAGTAAAAACATTAATAGATGATAGAATCAGTAGACCCAAACGAAAAGTCAGGTTCAAGGAAAAAAGACATTTCTAATTCTAAAACACCTGTTTTAGACAACTTTTCAAGAGATTTAATAAAATTAGCGTCTGAGGGTAAATTAGACCCTGTTATTGGTAGAGATAATGAAATTAGAAGAATCTCTCAAATATTATCAAGACGTAAGAAAAACAACCCAATAATAATTGGAGAACCCGGTTGTGGTAAAACTGCAATTGTTGAAGGATTGGCAATGAAAATATATGAGGGTGATTGTCCACAAAATTTATGCGAAAAAAGAATCGTATCATTAGACATGACTTCAATAGTCGCGGGAACAAAATATAGAGGACAATTTGAAGAAAGATTAAAAGTCATATTAGATGAATTATATGAAAATGATGACATCATTATTTTTATTGATGAGATTCACACAATTATAGGTGCAGGTAATTCATCAGGTTCATTAGATGCATCTAATATATTTAAACCAGCACTAGCAAGAGGTGAACTACAATGTATCGGTGCGACAACCTTGGATGAATATCGTGAAAATATTGAAAAGGACGGGGCTTTAGAAAGAAGGTTTCAAAAGGTTATGGTTGATGGGTCAACTAAAGAAGAAACATTAGAAATTTTAGAAAACCTTAAAGAGAGGTATGAAGACCATCACAAAGTAAATTATTCTAAGGATTCACTTGAAGCATGTGTTAATTTAGCTGATAGATATATTACGGACCGTGAATTTCCTGATAAAGCGATTGATATAATGGATGAAGTAGGTGCAAGAGCGCAAATTAATATTAAACTACCTGAAATAATAGAATCGTTAAAATTAGAAGCCTTAAATATTAAAAATCAAAAGATTGCAGTAGTAAAAGGTCAAAAATACGAGGAGGCTGCTCAACTAAGAGATAAGGAAAGAAAGTTACTTGATAAATTAACCTTTGAAAAAGAGAAGTTTGAAAAAGAAAAAAATCAAACACGTAGAGATATTACCGTAGAAATGGTTTATGATGTTGTTTCTACTATGACCAAAATACCTATTTCTAAGTTGAATTCTGATGAAAAGTCTTCACTACTTAAATTAGAAGAAAATCTTAATGAATCGGTTATAGGTCAAGAAGAAGCGGTAAAAGTAATTTCTAAGGCAATAAGAAGGAACCGTGTAGGTATTAAAGACCCAAATAGACCCATAGGTTCATTTATCTTCTTAGGTTCTACAGGTATTGGTAAAACTCATTTAGCGAAACAATTAGCAAAAGAAATTTTTGGGGACGAAGAGTCACTAATTCGTATGGACATGTCAGAGTACCAAGAAAAGTTCTCAATGAGTAGGTTAATCGGTTCTCCTCCTGGATACGTAGGATATGACCAAGGGGGACAACTTACTGAAGCGGTTAAAAATAAACCATACTCTGTAGTGTTATTTGATGAGGTAGAAAAGGCGAATAAAGATATTTTCTCATTATTACTACAAATGATGGATGATGGTTTCTTAACAGATTCTTTTGGTAGAAAAATAAATTTCAGAAATTGTTTAGTTATAATGACTTCTAATTTAGGGGTTAAAAAACTTCAAGATTTCGGTACGGGTATTGGTTTTGATACTAGTACTTCTATGTCAACTAATGAAGCACTAAAAAAATCTTTATTACAGAAAGAACTTAAGAGCCATTTCACACCTGAATTTTTAAATAGGGTAGATGAGGTTGTTATATTTAATCCTCTTAAGAAAGATGAAGTTTGTCAGATTGTAGAAATCGAAATATCTAAACTTAATAACAGATTAGAAAAGTTAGGTTATGATATTTTTGTAGAAAAAAGAGTTAAATCGTATATTTCTGAAGTTGGGTTTGATGAAAAGTATGGTGCTAGACCTATCAAAAGAGCGATTCAAGAAAAGATAGAAGATTTGATTTCTGAAGAAGTTCTTAAAGGTAATGTTGTTGAAGGTGGAAAGTACAAACTTAAAATTAAAAACAAAACCGAAATTTATATCGAAAAAAAGTAGTAAATATTTTTGTATAAATAAAAAAGTTTATTATATTTGTATTCTAATCGACGAACAAATGAATACGAATAAACTCAACAGACTGAAGGAAGTACTCTCAATTCCTACCAAAACTTACAAAGAGGACGGTATGGTTGAGTACCTCTCAAATGTACTCAACACTATCGAGGGGGTTGAGTATTATACTGATGAGATGAACAATGTCTATGCGGTTAAAGGGGTTCTTCCTGAGGGAGAGTTTTACCCTATGTTTATTGCACATACGGACACTGT
>Ga0181568_10004471_pt1 | contig 12462 bp, 10 predicted proteins | sample 101ome_20_FD_133758 | JGI IMG/M metagenome (GOLD analysis project Ga0181568, IMG submission 133758) | Coastal salt marsh microbial communities from the Groves Creek Marsh, Skidaway Island, Georgia - 101404AT metaG (megahit assembly) | ecosystem: Environmental > Aquatic > Marine > Intertidal... | reverse complement strand
TCATACCTGCCGACATTATGATGAATATGTTACTAGGACTTGCCAAATTTAAATGAAACAACATTAATGAAGTTAATACGACAAATATCAACCTTATTAGTGTTCCTATTACCGGCCATATTAGCGTATTAAAAGCTTGTGATGTAAAGTAAAGACCTAGTCCTAATGCAAAAAAGGCATAGAATGGAGCGACAATATTTAAATAAAGTTTAGAAGCTTCAAATATTTCTAATTTTTCAGTAAATAATGAAGACCATGTATTCGGATATAATGAAAATAAAATACCTATTGATCCTACAATAAAGATAGAAAAAAAGGTCCCTTTCCACGTCATATTTATTGCTCGTTCAAATTTTTTTGCACCAACATTAGCTCCAACTATTGCAATAAGAGCTCCTCCGATCCCAAAAATAATAGGGATGAGTAATAACTCTAATCTTATTGCTATACCAAAACCAGCTATCCAGTCAGTCCCAAAAAAACTGACTATAGCTGTGCAGTATAATGCTAAAGCTATTGTCATTAAAGATTGGCAACTGGCTAAAGATCCAGACTTAATAAGCGAAATAATTCCAGTAAATTTAAAAGTATCCTTCAAAGTTAAAGTAAAAAGATGTTTTCCTACGGCATAATAAATTATCATAAAAATAATACCGAAAAAATATCCACACATAAGGGAAATTATAGACCACTCAAGAGATGAGAAAGTCCACAAACCATTAAAAAAAATAACATTATCTAGTAAAATAGTTTTTCCAGAATCAAATTGAAAATTAAACGTAGCTATTAGAATATGAGATAATAAAACTATTGACCAACCAAATGCGGGTACAACTGTATTTCCAGTGCCCCTAGATATGGAAATCATCACATTAAAGAGCCAAATCAAAATAATACCACTTAATAAAATATTACCATAAACTAAAGCAGCAAAAGTTACCTCTTCATCAACTTTAAAAAATTTAAAAAACATCTCTGATAACAGAAAATAAAAAGTCATCATTATGAAAGATCCACAAAAAGCAATTAGAATTGCTGATCTAAACACACATTCAGCTTGAAAAATATTTTTACTACCAAAGGCTCTTGCAACAGCACCACTAATAGCTCCTCCAAATGCTCCATTTGATAGCATGCTGGTAAGCATGTAGATAGGAAAAATATATGCTACACCTGCCAGCTCTGAAACACCAATTTGACCAACATACCAAAGATCAAAAATTATGGTAATAGCCGCAATTAAAGTTGAGTACAAATTAGGAATAGCTAACTTGAAAAAAATTTTAGAAAAAGGAAGCTCAATTAAATTATTTGAAAAATTAACTTTATTCAAAATTTAACTTTCAATCTTAATTTGTATAAGCAAATACTTTTTTACTATCCTTTACTGATCTAACTAAAATACCTGGTCTTTCTTCTGTAGAATTACCGTTTCTATAAGTTATTTTTCCAGATACTATTGTAGCAATATAACCCTTAGTATGTTGCATTAACCTTTTGCCACCGGCTGGTAAATCTTGGGTCATAAAAGGATCAGAAGACCCAACATTTTCCCAGTCAATTATATTAATATCAGCTTTTAAACCAACTTTTAAAAAACCTCTATCACTTAATCCTGCTGCAATAGCAGTGTCAGATGTCAACCTTCTTACTGTTTCTTCCATAGAAAAAACTTTTTTCTTTACTGACCAATAAGAAATGAGCCATGTAGGATACCCAGCATCTAAAATAAAACCAACATGGGCACCACCGTCACCTAGACCCATGATTGCATTTTTATCCTCAAGCATTTTTTGACATACACTAAAGGTATGATCAGCGTAATTGACTAAGGGAGCATATATAAAGTTATTGCCATCGTTTTCAAGAAGGATATCATAAGCCATTTCTGCTGCTGATATACCATTAATACAAGCTAAGTTTTCAATGGAATCTTCCTGTCTAGGATTATAATTTGGTGGTGATCCAAATCTATACATTTGTGAATAACCTATTCTATTAATTAATGGAAAAGTACTTCCAGCTATAGGATCTTCCGACAAAATTTGTTTTTTAATTTCTTTTTTCCTCATTTCAACAATTCGTTGTTTAAGAGGTAATTCAGCTAGAGCCTTATAAGTGTCAGTACCTGAGAAAGGGTTTTGACTTCCATTTAAGCCTAATAGCAAACCAATTGGTCTAGGAGTAACAACTGGTCTAATTGGCAAACCCTCCTTTTGAGCTTGCCTAGCCATTTCCATCAAATCTTTCCAAAAATCTGGTCTATCATGTCTTTGAGTACAACTAAAAACCACAGGTCTACCAGATTTCTTCACAATACGTTTTAGAACCTCAAATTCAGTTTCTGGATCAGGTTCATTCCAGTCAGAGACTATTTCCATAAAGCCAGTACCTGCATCTGATAAGCCCATAGCTATAGCTGTCAACTCATCTTCATGTGCTCTTAAAGTTGGAGTAAATTCTCCTTTTAAACTTTTATGACTTATTGTTCGAGAAGTCGAAAATCCAAAAGCGCCAGCCTCTACGGCTTCTTTAGCAAGTTTCCTCATTATCTTCATATCATCGATATTAGCTGCTTCATGATTAATAGCCCTCTCTCCCATGACGTAGACCCTTAAGGCGGCATGTGGTAATAAGGCACAAACATCAATATCAAGTTTATTTCTTTCTAAAGCTTCTATATATTCTTCAAAAGTTTCCCATTTCCAGTCTAGACCTTCATGCATAACTGGTGCAGGAATATCTTCTACCCCTTCCATAAGTTCAACTAATTTTATTCTATCTTCAGGCTTACATGGAGCAAAGCCAACACCACAATTTCCCATTACAACTGTGGTAACACCATGTATTGAGGATGGTTTTAATTGGCTATCCCATATAGCTTGACCATCATAATGAGTATGAATATCTACAAAACCAGGGGTTACTACTAAATTACTAGCATCTATTTCTTGATTGCTTTTACCACTAAAATCACCAATTGCGGCAATTAATCCATCTTTTACAGCAATATCTGCTATTTGAGATTTATTTCCTGTTCCGTCAACTAATGTTCCATTTCTTATAATTAAGTCGAAACTCTCTGTTTCTTTTTTAAAGCCATCCATAAATCTACCTCCTACTAGAAATATTCTGTTGTTTTAAATTTTTTATGTCAATAATTGATTTAACGAACTAACCTACTAACTAATAATATTTTTTTCTCTGAGTTGGTCTATTTGTTCCTGGGATATTCCAATTTCTTTTAAAATATCGTCTGTGTTTTCTCCAATTTTAGGAGCAGATTTTTTTATTTTTCCAGGTGTCTTACTTAATCTTGGAAAGGCTTCATGCATTAATATTTCTCCATACTCTTTATTAAAATGCTTTAATAAAATCTTCCTATCCTTGACATAGGGGTGTTCAATTATTTCCGAGATATCAAGAACCGGTCCCACAGTAATCCCTGCTTCAGAACATTTTTGTAATAAGGGATCTCTATTAAATTTTTTTATAAACTTTGAGATAACTTCATCCAAGTCATCTTGATTACTTAACCTATCACTATTGGAAATAAACCTTGGATCAGTGATCAAATTTTTTGCTCCAATAGTAATTGCAAGTTTTTCCCACATTGATTGCATTGATGCAGAAAGAGATACATACTTATTATCTTTAGTTTTGTATATTCCTCTTGGCGCTGCCACATTACTTCTATTTCCCATACGAGGAGGAATTTTGCCCGATATGTCATAACTTGCAGCCCATGGTCCTAAAATTGAAAAAAGCGGCTCAAACAAAGACAGATCAATAACTTGCCCACCTGTTTTATTTTTTTTAGATGCTATTATAGACATTAATATTGCTCCGAAACCTGTCAAACCAGCAACCATGTCTGCCAGTGCAAGCGGTGGAAGCAATGGGCTTTGAGTTTCCTCTCCAGTCATTGATGCAAAGCCACTCATTCCTTCAACTAAAGATCCAAATCCTGGAGAGTTTTTAAATATTCCTGTTTGCCCCCAACCAGATATTCTAAGAATGATCAAATCTTTATTCAGCTGTGACAATTGATCGGGACCAATACCCCATTTCTCTAAAGTTCCTGGAACAAAATTTTCTATAAAAACATCTGCGCTTTGTACCAATTGTTTTAAAACTTCAAGTCCTTCTTTTTGCTTTAAATTGAGAGCAATACTTCTTTTATTTCTTGAATAGACAGCCCACCAATGGGAAATTTCATTTACTTGCCAATTTCTAAGATCATCCCCTTTTCCGGGTTTCTCAACTTTAATTACATCTGCACCAAAATCTGCAAGCATATGACTAACCATATTGCCAGCAGCAAGCCTGGACAAATCCAAAATTTTTAAATTTTCTAATGGTAACAAAACTTAATTTACTTTCTAATTTTTAAATTTCATTATTATCTATTTTAATTTTTCGTAAAGATTTCAAAAGGTGATTTCTTTTATTAGCTCTTTCAATCAATTGATTGTGACTTAATTTTTTTCGCCTTTCTTCTTCTAGTCTTTTCCCTGCTTTTTCAGACCAATCTGGAATAGTTTTTTGACTTTTAGCCATCTCTACGTACATGGGGCCATATCTAGCAATATAATCTTTTATCCCTCCTGGTGCATTCAAATCAATTGTTTCGAAGGGACCCATAAATGCCCACCTTAATCCTAAACCATCTCTAATTGTTGCATCTATCTCGTCTGAATTAGCATATCCTTCAGAAAATAATCTCATTGCTTCATTCAATAAAGCACCTTGCAATCTATTTAATATAAAACCGTCAATTTCTTTTCTAACATTGACTATAGATGCACCTGAAATTCTAAAAATTTCCTGAGCCTTTTCTATAGTTTTTTGAGAGGTGTTTTCTCCAGGGCATAATTCCACACAAGGAATAAGATGTGGAGGATTAGCCGGATGGGCTATAATACATCTATGTTGTCCCTTCAAGTTTTGAGTAATACTTGATATTGGCATAGCCGACGACGATGAGGCAATAACAATTGTATCAGCAGCCAAAGAATCCATTTTTGCAAATAATTCTTGTTTTACTGATAAAATTTCTGGAGCACTCTCTTGAATGTATTCAACAGAAGCACATAACTCTTCTATGGCGACGTTAGTCTTAATTTTTTTTAAACTTGCTTCAATATTAATGGAACCATCAATACTTTTTAATTCTTCTAAAAATAATTTAACTCTACTTTCAAATGTTTCAAAAACTTCTGGATAAGTATCATGAACAAATACATTGAATCCACTTTTTGAAAATATAGCTGCCCAACTAGCACCTATTAACCCACCTCCAATTACACCTACATTTTTCATAATTTTTCCTTTAATTCTAAAAAATAATCATAGTTATTTTATTCTGATCTTAACTGATTAAATTGAATTTATTTAATTTTTTAAAACATGCTACCATAATATTTAAATTTTACTTTGAGGACGCCTAAATGGGACAGCTTGTTAATGGTATATGGATAAAAGGATCAGTGTCTAGCAATAATAGTAGTGGAGATTTTAAAAGAGCAAATAGTGTTTTTAGAAATAAAATTGCTACCAATCATCAAACCTATTTACCTGAAACAAATAGATATCATTTGTACGTAAGCTACGCCTGCCCATGGGCCCATAGAACATTAATATTTAGAAAATTAAAAAATTTAGAAGATCATATTTCTGTTGATTATGTTCATCCTGACATGCTTGAGATGGGATGGTCTTTTGATAAGAACTTTCCAGAAACCACTGGTGACAGTCTTCATAGCAAACAATATGTTCATGAAATTTATCAATTATCAGATAAAACAATTTCTACAAAAGCGACTGTTCCAATTTTATGGGATAAGAAAACAAATACAATAGTAAACAATGAATCATCAGAGATAATAAGGATAATGAATGATGCTTTTAATGATGTTACAAAAAATTATAACGATTATTATCCTAAAAAATTTCGTAATGAAATTGATTCTATTAATAATTCTATCTATGAAAATGTAAATAATGGAGTTTACAGATCTGGATTCTCAAAAACACAAAACTCTTATGAAGAAGCCGTAAAAAAACTTTTTTCCACGTTAGATTACATTGATGATATTTTAAATGGCCGTAATTATTTGATTGGAGAAGTTCTTACAGAAGCAGACATTCGACTTATTCCTACTTTATTAAGGTTTGATTGTGTTTATTACTTTCATTTTAAATGTAATATTAAAAAAATAAGCGAATATAAAAATATTAGTAGATATCTGAGAAATTTATTCGAAGAAAATGCTATTAAATCAACAACTAATTTTGAACATATCAAAAGGCATTATTTTTATTCTCATGAACATATAAATCCATTTAGAATTATTCCAGTTGGCCCTGAAATTTCAATGTGATAACAATGGAGTAATTATTTTTTTCTACTGTATTCTAAACAAGCCGTACCGAACTCTTTGAACAAATATCTATTAAGATCATGATTCTCAGGCTCATATTCAGCATGCCATTGCACTCCTACCGCAAAAGAAGGGTGATCAGGAATAGTTATCGCTTCTATTATTCCATCATCTGAAAAAGCTTCAATTTTCAAACCATCCGCAATTTTATCAATTGCTTGGCCATGTAAAGAATTTACTAAACAGTTTGTTTTATTTATTAACTTTGTGAAATATCCATTTTCTACAAAATCAATCCTGTGTTTTAGAGTAAAAATCTCCTTCACTGACACATCATCCCCTCTGGGCATTCTGTGATCATTTTTATTAGGTAAAAGATGCACTCTATAATGAAGCGTTCCTCCATAGGCAACATTCATTTCTTGTATACCTCTACAAATACCAAAAATTGGAACTCCTAGATTTGTACATTTGGGAATTAATTGTAATACAATTTCATCTCTTCCTACATCTATTGGTTCGTCCGGTGGAAATGGATCCCCTCCATAATGATGTGGTTCTACATTAGCTCTTCCACCAGTCAAAACAATGCCATCTAATTTCTTTAAAAGTTGGTCTAAGTCATCGTTCTTTATGTAAGATGGAATTAAAACAGGGATACCATTTGTAAATTTTGCAACGGCATTTACATATCGCAATCCAGTTGAATGAGAAATTTGTCTTCCACCAAAGTTAGTTATTTCATTAGTTGATATTCCTATTATGGGTTTAATTGAGGACATATTTAATAATGAACTTTCTATCTATATGAAATAACTTTGATTAACAGCCCAATTGATAAGCTAGATCATTGAGATCTATAGAAATGAAATCCCAACCTCTTTTTTCTTTATAATCATTTACCTCATTAATATCAAACAACTTATCTTTACCATACTCATAAGGTCTATGAACATAAGCAGTTTTTAGCCCTTGAAGACTAGCAGCTTTTAAATCATCATAATGAGCAGCAACCATCATACATTCTGTCGGGTCTAAATTAAGAGCATTACAAGCCTTTTGGTATGCCTCTGGTTCAGGCTTGTAATGCCCCACAACTTCTGCGCCCAAAATAACATCCCAATTAAGATTAGAATATTTAGCCATATTTACCATAAGAGCTATATTACCGTTAGACTGAGTTGCAATAATAAATTTAGTTTTTAACTTATTTAGACCATCAGAGCTGTCAGGCCATCCTGGAAGCCTATGCCAAGCTTTAACAAGAAAGTCAAAATCATTACTTGAGAGATTATCGAGATCAAATCTCGACGCAATTTTTTTTAAATTTTCCTCATGTAATACATCTAAAATTGTAAATGACCTATTCCCTTTCCTAATTTCTTCCATTGCTGGCTGGTATTCCGCTCGCCATGCATCAGCAAAATCATCAGCGTTAATTACAATCTTATTTTTATTAGCGATTTTTTTAACTTCATTTGCAATGCCTGATCTCCAGTCCACTACAGTTCCAAAAACATCAAATAAAAGAGCTTTTATTTTTAACATTTTGCTTCCAATCAATTAATATGTTAAGTATTTATTAATTTAAATTACCCAATATAATAAGCTTAAATAGTCTTAAAACTATTATACCTTAAACATAAAGCAATCATTTATGAATAAAGAAAATAATTCTAAAGTTTTTTTTACACCATCAGTCTTAGCTGTTTTTTTTATGATTTTTTCTGGTTTTTTTGCAACCACAATGCACTGCCTTATTCGATTTGCAACTGAAGATCATCATCCATTTGAAGTTGCTTTTTTTAGAACTGTTTTTGTGCTGATCATTTTTCTTCCACTGGTAGTTAGAAATGGAATGAACTCTTTAAAATCTAATAATATAAAACTTCAATCTTTTAGGGCTGTTGTTGGAAGCGTGGCAATGCTGTGTATGTTTTACGGCCTTAGTATAACAGAATTAGCAAAAGCAACTGCATTAATGTTTACAGTTCCTATCTTTGCAACAATTTTAGCAATCATTTTTTTAAAAGAAATTGTTGGAATTAGAAGATGGATAGCTATGCTTTTTGGATTTTCAGGAGCTTTAATAGTTTTAAGGCCAGATATTGAACTGGGGTTTGGGCCATTGTTAATCCTATGTGCATCTCTGATGTGGTCCTCTTCAATGTTAATGGCGAAGACCCTTACTAAGACAGATACAACTCTGAGTATAACATTTTGGCAAGCTGCAGGGTTGATTCCAGCTACATTTCTATTAGCTATACAGGTATGGGAATGGCCGACTTTAAGTCAAATATTTATGTTTCTTATGATAGCTATAGCAGGAACATTAGTTCATTGGTTTCTTAACGAAGCTCTTAAGAGAGCAGAAATTTCGGCTCTCTTACCATTAGATTATTTAAGACTTATATGGTCTGTTTCAATGGGATTTATATTCTTTAATGAACTTCCTCATGCTGGCTTGTGGTTAGGTGCAGCATTAATTTTAGGCGCTTCAACTTACATCGGAATTAGACAAGCCAAGAAAAAGAAAGATGAATTAAATACCAATAGTAATATTACTATTTAACTTTATCTACCGCCAGTTACAGGTACAATAGAACCAGAAATATAACTCGAGTCTTCGCTTAGCAACCACATCACTGTTTTAGCAACCTCATCAGCACCACCAACTCTTCCTAATGGCACAGATGGCATTAATCTATCAACACGAGAAGCATCTCCTGCTTTGGCATGAATTTCAGTGTCAATTAACCCAGGCGCAACTGCATTTACCCTTATTCCATGTTTACCTAATTCTTTAGCCATTCCATATGTTAAAGAGTGTATTGCTCCCTTGGACATCGCATAATGAACAAACTCACCCCCTCCGCCAATGTCAGCAGCAATTGAGGACATGTTGACTATTGCTCCATATTTTTGAGCAATCATTGCTCTAGCAGACTCTTGAGCAACAAAAAATGCTCCAGATACGTTAGTGTCAATAAGAACTTTTAGTTCTGCAGGATCTAAGTCTTGTATAGGAGAGATTGGACCCGTTATTCCTGCATTATTAAAAACAGCGTCAATCGAACCTGTTTTTTCAAGAAATTTACTAAACATAGTTTTAACAGCTTTGCTATCTGCTACATCACATTGAAGTATTATACCATCTCCGCCAGCTGCTTTTACTTCTTCTAAACACTCATCAGCTGCATTTGAGTTTTGATTATAATTTATACCAACAAACATATTAGCTTTACCTGCCTCAATAGCAGTTGCTTTTCCTATACCTTGACTAGCCCCTGTGATTAAAATATTTTTCATTTTTTTTCCTTTATCTAATGTTAAATAATTTTCTTAAATTTTTCTTTATATATATTAATAATTTCTGGATTGACTGGCCTTGCTGGCTCTTTACCGTCAAAAAGATCTAAAAGTTGCGTTGCAACAAATTCTGACATTTTATTACGACTATCTCTTGTTACCCCCGCAGTATGAGGACTGGCAATAACATTTTCTAATTCTAATAATTTGTGCTTTGCTGGAGGAGGCTCATAATCCCATACATCTAATCCGGCACCAGCTAAATGCCCACTAATTAATATTTCATACAAATCTTTTTCATTATGTATTGATCCCCTTGCTGTTGTAACAAAGTAACCACCTCTTTTCATCTTTCTAAAAAAATCCATGTTAATCATATTTCTAGTTTCATTATTTAATGGGACATGTACAGTAACCACATCACTTAATTCTAATAAATTATCTAGACTTGATTTTTTTGCATATTTTTTTTCAAAAAGTTCATCAGCCAAATAAGGGTCATAAGCTAATATTTCACAATTAAAAGCTAATTTACATATTTCAGCAACTCTACCACCAGTATTTCCAAGACCTATTATCCCAACAGTCTTGTTTAAAAGATCTTTGCCCATGAGATTAACTCTGCTTTCATTCCAACCTCTTCGAAGTGCGTGGTCCGCTTCACCAATTCTTTTAAACAGATTTAATATCATAGCTACCGCATGTTCTGCTACACCTTCTGCATTACCTCCTGTTTGATTTACTACCAAAACACCAGCTTCTGAACATGCACCTACGTCTACGGTATCATACCCTGCACCGGAAGACGAAACGATTAACAAATTTGGTACTTTTTTTAAAAAATCCTTATCAACTTGTAAATATTTTGGCACCTCGTCTCTTGCGGCACCAACTTGATAAGCATCAGCTTTTTTTAAGATAGAAAAATTTTTTTCTTCGCTATCAGTGCTACTAATTTTTTTAATCTCTACCTTTGACTGTGAGTATAAAATGTCTAATCCATTCTGTGCAGGCAGGGTATCTAAAAAAACAATCGTTGGCATTCTAACCTCTTTCATAACGTAATTTAAAAAAGTCATTTAACTAAAATCAGTTTATCGAAATCCATTTGAAAAGCTATTTGAAAATAAGCTTTACTTTAGATTACATTAGAATAGTAATAAATAGAGATTTGAGATTAACTTTTGTGAGGGTTATTATGATAAACAGAATATTAATTCCGGATATTCTTCAACCTGTAAGCCATTATTGTCATGCTGTAGAAGCTAATGGGATTATTTGGGTATCAGGACTAGTGGGAATGAACTTTGATGGCAGTATTCCAGAAAATACTAAAGATCAATTTGACATAGCGATGAGAGATTTAAATACCTGCTTAGAAGCTGCAGGTGGGTCATATAAAGACGTAGTAAAGGTTAGAGTATTTTTAACTAATATTAATGATAGAACTATTATCAATCCCAAAAGAATTGAATATTTTGGAGAACATAAACCAGCGTCTACCTTATTAGAAATTTCAGCTTTGGTTGACCCAAGAATGAAGGTTGAAATTGAAGCAGAAGCGGTAATTACAAAATAAATCATGAGTCTAAAAATGAATTTGATTAAATTAAATGCCACTAAAGCACTTGAAATGATGAAGAGAGGAGAGCTTTCTTCAGAACAATATGTAAGTGCTTTTTTAGAACATATAGAAAAAAGAGAACCGCTTGTTGGAGCTTGGGCTTTCATAGACCCTGCACTTGCAATTGCACAAGCCAAAGAGGCAGATAAACGCTGGAAGAATAAAAATGCAGGCAAATTAAATGGCCTTCCAATTGGTATTAAAGATATCATTGACACTAAAGACATGCCTACTGAGAATGGCTCCAAAGCATGCAAAAATAGGAAACCCACAGAAGACGCTCACCTTGTAAAATTATTAAGAGAAGCTGGTGCAGTTATAATGGGTAAATGTGTAACGACTGAGTTTGCTCTTTCAGGACCTGGGAAAACTAAAAACCCAAATGACCTTGAATGCACTCCTGGCGGTTCATCTTCTGGGTCAGCTGCCGCGGTGTGTGACAATATGATTCCTTTATCTATTGGCTCTCAAACAGGAGGTTCCGTTCTAAGGCCGGCGTCGTTTAATGGTATTCTTGGTTACAAGCCAACATTTGGTACAATTTCTAGATATGGTATGTCTCCAATATCACAAAGATTAGATCATCCTGGAATATATGCTAACACAATTGATGATATTGATTTAGTAGCCTCTGTTCTTTTATCATATGATCAGAATGATTTAGATATGATCAAAAATTTTGAATATAAGAACGATAGTAAAATAGATCCTTCTCCTAAATTTGCATTTATTAAAGGACCAGTTTGGAACTACGGTGAACAAGACATGAGAGAAGGTATAACAAATTTTGTAAAGAACTCTTCTCTGAATATTGTAGATCTTGAACTGAATTCTATATTTGAAAGTGCAGCAAAGAGTCATGAAATTATAATGAATGGCTCCATTGCTAGATCATTGTCTAAATATTATGAAAATGAAAAAGATAAACTTCACCCTTTTACAATTTCTAGGATCGAAGCAGGTTTACCAGTTTCAGCTAAGGATTATATCGAAGCAATTGAAAACGCAAAATTAATGGAACAAAGTCTTAAAAAAGTTTTCGAAGAATTTGATGCAATCATTACGCCAGCAGCTCCCGGTCAAGCACCAAGAGATCTAATGAATACTGGTAATGCAATATTTAATGGATATTGGACAATGATGGGG
>Ga0181568_10004466_pt1 | contig 12471 bp, 11 predicted proteins | sample 101ome_20_FD_133758 | JGI IMG/M metagenome (GOLD analysis project Ga0181568, IMG submission 133758) | Coastal salt marsh microbial communities from the Groves Creek Marsh, Skidaway Island, Georgia - 101404AT metaG (megahit assembly) | ecosystem: Environmental > Aquatic > Marine > Intertidal... | reverse complement strand
TTTCATTTAACTCTGAATATCTTTTAATGATATTGAATGTATCATCAGAGGAATTGTCATCAACTATTAAAAGCTCTAAGTTCTTATAGGTTTGATTTGTTATGCTTTCAATAGATTTAGCAACAGTGCCTGCTGAATTAAAAGTACTCATTAATACAGATACTTTTTTTAAGTTTTTATCCATCTATTATCATATTAAAACTGTCTATAAGTTTTTTTTCATTTAAATAATTTTGAATAAAATCTTTGTTTTGTTTTCCTATTTCTTCTAATTTTGATATATCCAGAGCTATCTTTAACTTTTTTTCTAGTTCTAGGTAGTCAAATTGTTCGTAAGAAAGAGGGTAGTTTTTTGGAAAAAATTCTTCAATTCCTCCTGTGTTTGGAAAGATAGATGGTATTCCTAAAGAAGAGGCTTCACAAAGAAGGGTTGGTTGACCTTCATAAAGTCTTGTAGCGGTAACTACAAGTAGTGATTTTTCAATTAACTCTAAAACTTTATTGTTTGGCTGCTCTCCAAGAAAATTAATTTTTTCAAAATTATTATATTTTGATCTTAATTTTTTTAGAAGAGGTCCATCTCCTAAAATATTTAAATTTATATCACCTAATTGTGCATTTTGAAATGACTCGATTAACTTGTCTACACCCTTTTCATTTGATATTCTTCCAGCATATAAAATAGAATTAGATTTTTCTTCTACAGATGTCTTCAAATCAAATCTTATTGGATTTGGGTGAACAAATACTTTTGATTTAAACCCATTAAGTTTTTTTATTTTGTCTTTATGAAAATTTGTCAAAACTAAGAGTAAAAAATTGGAAGACTTTAGTATTTTAAAATATTTTTTTCCGTAAATAAGAATTAAAACTGACTTTAGAAATGACTCTTTAAAATACTTATTAAAAATGTTTAACGGTCTTTTAGTGTATCCGCAAGCCTTACATAATTGTTCACCCTCAAGGTGTTTGTTGCTTAAAATATTTTTAGTACACAAATATCTAAAGTTATGAAGCTTGATAACTGTTTTAACATTCTTATTTTCTAATAGTTTGAAAATACCTAGAGAACCTTTAAACCAGGTGTTATGAACATAGACTACGTCCGGATTAAAATTTGATATTTTATTATTAAGCTGATCAATACTATCAAAATTATTATTACTTAGAAAATACCTAATCTGTCTAAAGTTAAGCTGGTTGTCATTTTGAAAGAGTAGTGTGTCTACTTTAAAAAACTTACTTAAAGACTTAATTTCATTTTCTACGGCTATGTCCTCTCCGCCAATATTTTGATATCTAGTGTGAACGATTAATAATTTTTTCATGATTAAATTAATTTATAAATATTCTTAACAATATAGTTAATATTAACTAATGAAGGTAATTATTTTCTTTACCTATGGAATTTCACTAAGTGATTGGAATAATACTGGCCTTCTTGAGAGAGAAGTAAGGCTCTATAATCACTTATACAAAACTTATGGGGTGAAATTTGTATTTGTTACATTTGGTGATGAATCAGATTTAAATATTTTAGATAGTTCAAGTCCGATAAAAATTGTTCCTCTTTATAAATACTTTAAGAAAAGTAGTAATTCATACTTAAATATGTTAAATTCGTTAACCTATGGTTTCAGATTGAAAAAGTTAGTCGATATTGACAACAACATTCTTAAAACAAATCAATTATGGGGTGCATGGATTCCATTACTTATAAAAATTATTAATAAAAATAAATTAATTATAAGGACAGGTTTTAACTTGCTTGGATTCAAAAGAAATGAAGGTGTTCCAAAAATAAAATTAATTTTTTATAAATTATTAACTAAATTTTCTTTAAAAATATCTGATAAATTTTTTGTTACAAGTTCTCATGATCTTCATGATATAAAAAAAGAATTTTCTTTTAAAGAAGACAAGATTGTATTGATTGAAAACTGGGTCGAAAAAAATAGCCCATATAATAATAAAAGAGAAGGAAGTAAACTAGTTAGCGTTGGACGTCTCGAAAATCAAAAAAATTATGAATACTTAATACAGTCTTTTTCAAATTCAAATAAAGAGATCGACATAATCGGAGAAGGATCCAAAAAAAAAGAACTGGCTAAACTTGCGAAAAACTTGAATACAAATGTAAATTTTCTAGGAAAAATTGATAATAATGAACTAATCTCGAAGCTTTTAAATTATAAATTTTTTATTTCTTCAACATTATATGAGGGTAATCCAAAAGCAATTCTAGAAGCAATGTCTGCTGGATGTGTTGTTATAGCGCCAAATGTGCCGGGTGTATCTGAAATTATTAAACATAACCATACGGGTATATTATATAATTTTGAGGATGAAAATCTAAAACTTTTAATTGATGGAATAGATAGTGATAAATTTTCCTACATTTCAAAGAACGCACAAGAATATATTAACGAAAAACATCTTCTTGAAGTAGTTGCGAAAAAAGAATATGAAATCTATAAGTTATTATCTTAGACTTTTAAATATTCTTTGGTCATTATCATACTCTATTTTAATATGGTGATCGTATTCAAACTCTTCATGGTTATGAGTTGAATTTATTATTGTTATATCTTTACTTTTCAATACATTAAAAATTAATTCTCTTGTTTGTGTGTCAAGGTTCGATGTAGACTCATCAAGCAACAATAATTCTGTGTTAGAAAGTAGTGATCTGATAAAAGAGATTTTTTGCATTTGACCAGATGATAAGGTTCTATTACTAATCATTAAATTCAAATTATATTTATTGTCATCAAATAAACGAAAAAGCTTTAGCATTTCGTATAAATCACTATCTTTAACATCAAGGATTTCGTTTCCGTAAATTAAATTTTCCTTTAGTGTTCCATCAAGTATTAAAGGAGTCACACCTACATAGCCTATTTTTTTAGTAAATATATCAATCTCGCCTTTTTGTGGATAGTAAATTTGTGATAAAAGACCCAACAAGGTACTTTTGCCTGAACCATTTGGCCCAGTGATAACTGTGTGCTTACCTTTTTGAATTGTTAAATTTATATTTTTAAAAATATAGTCTTCAGAATTAAAGTATTTAAAATCTAAATTTTTAACATTAACTGCGTGCTCAATATTCTGATCAATTTTATAATAATCTTTGTTAATTATTAATCTATTGTTTTCAAATTCAATAAACTTTTCAATATGAACTGAAGTGTTTACAAGCATATTTAATCCTGTGTTAGCATTTCCAATTGTTTGGACTAATCGCAAAGTTATTCCAAGAAATTCGAGAGTAAGATAGTTTGCGAATTTAAAGAAAGAGACCAAGATTGAAATTGTAAATATTGTTATAAAATTGGGAAATAAGGAGTTTAAAGTTCCATATGCAATGTTTCTAAATTGTGCACTTTGATAATTAGTAATTGTTTTGTCATAAAGATCGAGTTCCTGTTCGCTAGTTTTAAGAATCTTAATCAAAAATAGATTTTGAATTACTCTCTGTATGTCTCTTCCTGTTTGCTGAGCAAATATGTATGACTCGTGCATGTATTTTCTTGCTAGTTTAAGCAAAGCCTTGGTTGGGAAAAACAATATCAAACCACCAACTGCAAAAGCAGAAATGGTCTGAAAATCGGTAAAAACTAGGAAAGATGAATATACAATAATTTGAATCAAACTATTAGCCATACCTGCTAGAGCACCATAAAAATAAGACAAGTGTCCACTTAATGTATTCACATAAAAAGTTGCGTCAGCAAGGGAATAATTACCTTTTTTGTAAATTTCATTCAATAAATGTAATTGCAGGTTTTTTTGGACTTGTAATTGCAATGACTGAATATTTATTTTTTCTACAAGCACAATGCCCGTCCTAAATATTACCAATACAGGTAATAAATATAAATTCTCAACAATAATTGAAATAAATATGTAATAATTTGAAGTTTCAGACTGGTCTCCAGAGAGCAGGTTAGCAAAGACCAAAATAATTAATATGTCAGCAAAAACAGTTATATTTGAAAGAATGACCGATAAGATTAGCCTTATTTTTTTCTTTGTTACTTTTGTTAATTTTGAAATTAAAATTACATCTCTAGAGATTTGTTTAAATTTCTTCATTTCATATTAGGTTAACTGAGTAATTTTTTTTATTTACATGTTTTTGTAAAATGATAATTTTTAAATATGAAATACCTTTAAAGTTTAAATTATATGACTTTTAAAAAAGTTGCAACGATAAATTTGATGGGAGGTTTGGGGAATCAACTGCATCAAATTGTATTTTCAAAATATTTACAAGATCATGGATATAGTGTAAAAATAGATCTCTCTTGGTTCAATGTCCCTAAATTTTCAGATGGCACTACAAAACGAAATCTTGAGGTTGATGTCACAAATTTTGGACTTGAAGTTATATATAAAAAAAGAAAAATTAAAGATTCTGAATTATTTATTCATAAAAAGTCAAAAATAGTTAACAAACTCTACAATTCAAATATAAATTTTCTTTATAAGGAGCACTTTGGTAATGAATATAATGATGACAAATACTATTTATTTAATAAATTTAATGGATATTGGCAGAATTCAAAATATGTAAATGATTCTAAAGAATTTCTTATTGCCGGACTTAAAAAACATAGTAGCTTTAGAAATATTGCTCAGAATGACAAAACTTTGATACATATCCGCAAGGGAGACTATGTAAGTTGGGGTGAAGATTTACCATTGAATTATTATAAAAACTCATTATTAATGCTTAAAACAGCTGAGAATGATATTGAATATGACATTTATACAGATTTACAAGATCTAAATAACAATGACAGCATATTTAGGGAAGCAAATAAGATAAATAATAACCCCAATGACAGTGGAATGGAAGTTCTGTCAAATATGCTTAGCTATAAAAACTTTATAATATCAAATAGCAGCCTTTCTTTTTTTAGTGCATATTTAGGATCAATAGATGGCTCAAAAATTTTTTATCCTAACCCTTGGTTCAAAAGTATTATACATAAACCTTATACAGAAAAAAATTGGAGTCCGATTGAATACTGAAAAAGAAATATTAGATGTTGTATATTGTTTAGATGAAAATTATAACCTTCAAATGATTACTTCTGTGAACTCATTTTTGAAACACTTTAAAACTCCCGTTAGGCTTCACATACTCCACAATAATCCTGATTCTCTTGATAAATTACTAAAACTACTATCTTTTGAAAATCTAATTTCTATCGAAAAATATAAATTTGTAAAAGATAAGGATTTTATTTTTCCTGCAATAAAAAATTACCATGTTACCGAAGCTACATATTATCGACTATTCATACATCAATATTTACCAAGTAATATTTCGAATCTACTCTATCTAGACCCAGATGTTATAACGATGAATGAAGTAACAAAAACAATTCACATGAAGTTTAATGAGTTAGAAAATAGTAAGTATCCGATTGCAGCTGTTAACTATACAAAATCTATCAATTCTACAAATCAAGAGATGCTTGATAGATTAAGAATGAAATCAAATATGTACTTCAATGCAGGAGTTCTGTTTATAAATTACAAAAAGTGGTTAAATTCTAGAATTGGACCAAAACTGTTGTTACATTCAAAAGAATCTATCTTACACGATATAGAATTGAAACAACATGATCAAGATATCTTAAATTCGTATTTTGATGGAAAATTTTTTGAATTAGATAAAAATTACAACTATCCAATTCTTGAAAGATTTTTTAGACAAGATAAAAAACTAATTGAAGATAAATCTTTTTTTATACATTATGTTGGAAAAGAAAAACCGTGGCTTTTAAACGGAGTTTTTTGTAATATAGCAAAATATTATCAAGATAGTTTTGCAGATTTCAACAAAGGTATTCATTTTGTAGTTGATGAAAGTGTTAGCTTAAAAAAAATATTTAAAAAATATAAATTTATCCAGATTTTCAATCCTTTAAAACTATTCGGGTTGATTAGAGTCTTAAAAAAATATTTCTATATATAATCTATGTAATGAGCCCTAAAAATCTTGTCTTTGCTTCTGCAGCACTTCATCCAGAAAGATCTGGTATTTTATTCAATAAAAAAGAAACTTTACAAAGAGAAGAGGACTATTTGTTCTGCCTAAGGCAACTTTATAGAGTTGTACCAAAAAATTTTGATATTTTTATTGTTGATAATTCTATAGACAATTCAAGTTCATTACACAGTAAAGAACTTCAATTATTTCTTGATCAAAAAAATGTTTTGTATACGAAAAAAACAAATAAACAAAAAATAAAGAATATTGGTGTTTCTGAACTGAGAGAACTATTTCATTTGGAGCAAGAACTTGACTTTAATTCTTACAGTAAAGTCTGCTACTTAACATCAAGAAGGTTTATAACAAACCCTTATGTTTTTGAAAAAACTGAAAGTTTAAAAAAGCAAGCTCTTCTATCTAACCCTGATTTTATATATTTAGATGGAGAAGTTTCAATTAGCGAAAAAAAAGGTATGTTTAACGATATGTTCTTTGCAATGAAATCAGAAACTATTCTCCAATATATTGAGTATTCAAAATATCAAATAGAAAATATGGAGAAAAATATGATTAGTTCAGAAAATAATTTATATAACTTTGTTACAGAGAAAAATATTAAGTATGAGTATTTGGAATTTTTGGGATTTTTAAGATATGACTATTACAGAAAAAACGTATCTGAGATTAAGCATAAGTATCATTTTGTTTAGAATTTAAATATGGAACTTAGAAAAGAAATGCTTTCTGTATTGAGGCCTTTGGGTGGAGACGAAGAAGTAGAGGCTATAAGAGACAGTATTGAGAGTGGCTGGTGGACTAGAGGTCCTAAAGTTGAACAGTTTGAAAAAGAATTTGCAAAATTAGTTGGTTCAAAATACGCTGTTGCGGTTACTAGTAATTCTCATGGTCAAGATTTGGTTATGAAAGCCCTTGGAATGAAAAACATTGATGTTATAAATCCTACGATTTCATTTATGGCTACTGCAATTGTGCCTATTTGGAATGATTGCAGTTCAAATATTGTTGATGTTAGGAGACACGACCTAAACATTGACCCCCAAGATGTAAAAAAAAGTTTAAAAAAAGACACTAAAGTAATTATCGCTGTGAATATGGCTGGGATACCTGCTCCAATTGATGAAATTAGAGAATTTTATGATGGCTATATCATAGAAGATTGTGCGCATAGTGCGTATACTCCCGGTGCAGGAACAAAAGGTGATATTGCTGTTTGGTCTTTTCAAGCCGTAAAAACAATGCCAATTGGTGATGGTGGAATGATTACTACAAATGATTATGATCTTTATCAAAAATTACAATCATTAGCTTGGTTTGGTATTGAAAGTACCTATTCAAGAATATCTGGAAATACACACTTTAATCCTGGTGATAATTCTATTAAAAGTTCAGAAAAAAATCCTGATGGAAAACCCGGATATACATGGGATTATGATGTTACAGATTTAGGTTACAAGTATTATATGATAGACATATTAGCTGCTATTGGCTTAGTCCAATTAAAAAAACTTGATAAACATCTTGAGATCAGGCGTCATATACAAAAAAGATATAATGACGAACTCAGTTCTGTTCTTCAACCTCCAGAATGGAGTGAAACTGTTCAATATTACTGCTCTAGAGTTCCAGTAGAACACAGAGACTCTCTAATAGATTATTTAAAGACAAAGATGATTCACACTAGTGTTCATTTCAAACCTCTACATATGTACGATATTGTTAAGCAAGATAGAAAATACCCTGTAGCTGACGATGAATGGAAGAAGTTACTTTCATTACCTGTTCATCCTGCAATGGATGACTCGGATATAGATTATGTTGTATATTGGGTAAAAAAATACTTTGAGGAAAACGCTTGAACTAATTTTTTATGGAAGATATATATAAAATTGAAAATTCTAATTTCAAAAATCCTCCTTCAGAATACTATAACAAAATTACATATCCCGATTTCCAGATTAAATTAAAAGAATTCAAGTCTCTTCTTAGAAAACAAGTAGCTGAAAATCAAGGTGTTTCATATTATAAATTTGGAGATGGCGACTATTACTTTCTTAAAAAAAAACCAATTGGAAGTGCAAAGCCTGGAAATCGTGCTTTAAGTAAAAAATACTGGAGGATTAATCATAAAGAGTTTGTGCATGGATCAAAAAAAAATAATTATTACATGTGCGAAATTTTGGAACAAAATAGACTTTTTTTTGGTGAGTTGTTTAACAAAAATTTCGATTTTCCAGGAGAATTTGTTTACGGTCTAACAGCAAATAAATGGTTACTAAATTCATTTAATAATGACATTGGGATAATTGGAGGAAGGGAAAAAATTAATTTAATTCATAAACTAATGGATAAAAATCAATATCAAGAATATTTAGGTATTGAAAAATTTAATGATTACATAGAAATTCCACAAAAATATGCATGTGACAATTTAGAGAAAACTAACGAAATAGTTCGTAAGCAACTCAAAACAAGTAACTCTAAAATATTCTTGATGGGTGTTGGGCATGTTAAGTCTGGTTTAAATTATAAACTACCAAATTACAAAAAAGCAGTATATCTTGATATAGGTTCTGGCATAGATGCCCTTGCAGGTATTATCGATAAAAAAAGACCCTATTTTTATGATTGGAAAAATTATAAGCTAAAGAATGAAGAGTATTATTCAAATATAGATTATTTAAATTTTAATCATGATGGTTCTGAAATTATATTAAATTAAAACTTCAGCCACTCTTGATTTTCAAAATACCATTTTGCGACTTGCTCTAATCCCTTTTCAGTTGATTTACTTGATTCCCAACCCATACTTTTTATTAAAGTATCGTCTAATGCATACCTAAGATCGTGACCTGGTCTTGTTGAGTGAAAATCAACAAGCTCATAGTCGATATCTAAGTTAAGATATTTTGATATCGACTCCGCTACTTCAAGATTGTTTAACTCAAATGCACTTGCAATATTAATTTTTTTACACTTAGCTCCATATTGATCATCTGGAATTTCTTTTAGTTTATCTTTATTGTTTATTACAAAAAGAACTGCATCTGCTACATCATCCACATGGACATAATGCCTACTCCCAGGATTACTTTTTGTACTGTCTGCATGAATAATAATCTTTTCATTATTTATAGCTTTCCAAACAGTGTTTGGAATAAATTTTTCAGGGTGTTGCCTCTCTCCAAATACATTCATACAATGTGTAATTATTACTGGTACGTTGTATGTATTGTGAAATGCAATGGCTAATTCTTCACCTCCTGCTTTAGAGGCACTATATGGATTGGTGGAATTATAACGATCCCATTCCTTAAATTTAACGCCATCTAATGCTGGTCCGAATACTTCATCAGTACTGAAGTAAACAAACGTCTCAAGATTATCAATTTGGCGCGCATAATTAAGCAAATTGCAAGTGGCAACTACGTTGTCTTGAACAAATATCATAGGATTCTCTATTGCTCTATCAACATGCGAAGATGCTGCAATATGAAAAATATGTTTAACATCTCCTATTTGGGATTGAACTAAATTATTTATTTCCGCTTTTAAATCATGATGGATAATTTTTACTCTATTTTTAGTAGTGTCATCATAATTTTGCATCATGTCAGATATACGATTTAAGTTTCCTGAATAATCTAACCTGTCTATGCTAATTATTTCATATTCAGTATTTTCGATTAAATGTTTTATAAATACATGACCAATGAATCCAGCTCCACCAGTTACTAAAACTTTTTCATGCATAAAGAGATGTTAATGTAAAAGTGAAAATATTTACTGTTACAAATAAAGTTATTTTATAAAATTATCAAAATATTTTTTACCAAGAACTATGTTATGGACACCAAGAGCAGCTAAATCCTCAAATTGTGATTCCTCTATACCTCCATCTATTGTTAATTGGCCCTGGTAATTAGGAAATAAGTTTTGGAATTCCTTGACTCTATTAACAGCATCTATCTTGCTATTATTCGGAAGCAAAGAAGGAGTAATGCACAAAAATAAGACAGAATCCGCAGATTCTAAATATTTATCTAACAATCCTAAGTTTGTCTCAGGTAAAAGGGCTATCCCCTTTTTTGTTTTTTTGAAAGTTAAATCATTAAAATCTTTTGCAGTAATTGTTTCACAGTGAAATGTGAAACTTCTTAATTTTAAATTATTAATTCTTTTTAGCACATATGTAGGATTCTCAACTAATAGATGAACGTCAATATCATAAAGTTCGGTAAATGCTAGTTGTTCTAATGTCAGAATAGAAATGCCTAGTGTTTCGCAAAAATAATTATCTGTTAAATCAACATGAACAGAACTAAAATTTAAATTTTTTTTATTTAAGTCATCTAGTAAATTTAAATGATTAGCTGCTAGTAAGCTATATGATTTCTCCATTAGGTATATATTAGGCTTGATAATTAATTTTTTTAATTTAATATTTTTTTTAAAAAATAAAAAAAATTAACAATTTCAAAGTCACTATTTTCGATATTCAATACTGTTAAAATTATATGAAAAGATAATTATGGGCAATGTACTCAGAAAACAAAATATTTTTTATACCTTGCTATTTTTAATCTTTATCTCTTATATCTCAATTTATTTATTTCAAAGTAACTTAAATGAAGATATAAATTGTGAACAATACTTAGTAAGTTATGAAGAAAATATTAGCTTAGATCAATATTTAGAAAAAAATCCCCTTTCTATTAGAAACAATACTGCCTTAATTGAATTAAACCTCTTTCCGGATATTAATTCTCTTCAGTGTTTAGGTAAATCTTTAGACTACAAGCCAGCTGGATTCAATTTAGATAGAGTTATTGGAACATCTCATAAGCTTCTAGAAGCTGTGAATTTTTTAAATGTGTCAGTAATATATTTACTATTTTTACTATTTTCACAAAATTCAAAATTTCTATTCGTACTAATTACCTTTATTGGGTACTTTATTTCTACAAATCTATTTTTTGGAAGTATTGTTTTTAATTACTATTTCTTGATATACCCACTCACAATTATTTTTTACAATTTTTCCAAGTTTGAAAACAATACGGAATCTAAAATTTTAAATTTTTTTGTATTTATTAATGTTATTTTTTTAATATTTTATTACAATTTCTACACATTAATTCTTCCTTTTGCAATAATTTTTTATTTCTTTTTTATCAATAAAAATCTTGACAGTCACCACTTGAAAATATTAAATTTTGGTGCTGTTTTTTATTACTTTCTAAGACAGTTATCTGGACCTATTGAAGGATTAACTTATGTTTGGCAAAATTTATCATCAAGTATGTTTAGAGGAACGCCTAGATTTGCTGATATGTACTATACATTTGCCGTGATTGATTGTAATAAAACAGGGTGTGGCTTTAAAAACAATTACGGTCCATTATGGGAGTATCTAGCTATTGATTTAAATATCACATTAACTTCTTACGTGACAAGTATTCTATTAATTCTTTTTACACAATTCTTTTTTTATAACTTTCTAATAAAGTCTGGGAACAAAGGCATGCTTATTTATTTTGTGTACATTGCTCCACCAACTTCTTTTTTACTTGAAAGAATGAACTTTGATATATTTGTAATTATATTTGGATATTTTGCTCTCAAAAAATATTCCGAAGATAAAAAAACTTTATCTTTAATAATATTGACTGTTCTCACCCTTGTTAAAATTTTTCCTATAGTTTTACTAGCAGGTATTGCTATTCATGAATATATCAATAAAAAGAAACTATCTAGTTTAAAAATACTTATGTTGATAGCTGGAAATACTCTTGTATATCTTTTTTATTTTATTTCAAATTTACAAACAGGTACAATTGCAAACCCCACAGGAATAAGTTGGACTTTTGGAATACTCACTGATATTTCAAATTACATACAATTATTTGGAAATTTGGGCTATCTTTTTTACCTAATTACTGTAATTATTTGTGTTTTAATATACTCTAAGTTTTTAAGAAATGCTTCTTCTAAAAGCTTATTTTCGTCCGATGACTCTCTTTTAGAATTATCTTTCTTACTGTGTTTCCTATTTATTAGTTTGTATTACAACTTTGATTTTAGAATTTCTGTTTTCTCAATAGGATTTGTACTAATAATTAAAAATTATAATTTAAGAAATTTCGAAATTATATCATTATTGTTTTTAACAACTTGTGTGTCAAATTTTTACTCTGTTGATTTGATGATTATTGACCCAATAAATTTTTATTTTTCAAGTGTGATACTTATTGTTAACCAAGTGACATTTAATTTAGTAATTATATTTTTAACATATGAGATATTCTATTTTCTTAAAGACAAAGAAATAATTTATCTATTAACAGATTTTAAGAAGTCATTAAAGTCGTGAATATAGTCATTAGGATTATACTCATCAGAAGTAAGAACTAATAAAGTATCTTTTGCTTTCTTGTAATGTT
>Ga0181568_10004464_pt1 | contig 12472 bp, 10 predicted proteins | sample 101ome_20_FD_133758 | JGI IMG/M metagenome (GOLD analysis project Ga0181568, IMG submission 133758) | Coastal salt marsh microbial communities from the Groves Creek Marsh, Skidaway Island, Georgia - 101404AT metaG (megahit assembly) | ecosystem: Environmental > Aquatic > Marine > Intertidal... | reverse complement strand
TCGCATGCTGGGCGAAGAGCGTGTGGTGGTATATGACCATCCCGGCACTACCCGGGACAGCGTCTACATTCCCTTTGAGCGTCGCGGCAGGCACTACACGCTGATTGATACTGCCGGTATTCGCAAGAAGGGTAAAACCAGCGAGGCTATCGAGAAATTTTCTGTCGTCAAATCCCTGCAGGCGATCAAGGATGCCAATGTCGTTGTGCTTCTAATCGATGCCCGCGAGGGTATCGTGGAGCAGGACCTGCATTTGCTCGGGTATGTCCTGGACGCCGGCCGGGCCCTGGTCATTGGCATCAACAAGTGGGATGGCATGGACGAATACGCCCGGGATGAGGTGAAGAGAGCCATTCAACGCCGGCTGGTATTTGTCGACTTCGCCAAAATCCACTTTATCTCAGCCAAACACGGCACCGGTGTGGGTGATCTGTATGGCTCTGTCGAAAAAGCCTATAGCGCAGCCAGTCGCAAGCTCAGTACCAACAAGTTGACGCAGCTGTTAGAACGCATTACTGCGCAACATGCCCCGCCGGTGATCAACAATCGCCGCATCAAGCTGCGTTATGCCCATCCCGGTGGCAGCAATCCGCCGCTGATCATCATCCATGGCAAGCAGACAGACAAGGTGCCTGTGCATTATTTACGCTACCTGGAGAAGAATTTTCGCAAGTACCTCGACCTGCAAGGCACGCCTGTGCGTATCGAACTGGTCAGTGATGACAATCCGTTCGTGAAAGGCGAAGAAGATAAGTCTGACCGCCAGATTGCCCGCAAGCGTCGCCTGCAGAAAAGCCGCGAATTTGCCGGTAAGGGCAAAAGTCCGCGCGGCAGGTAAATCACCCGCCAATCCATGTCACGTATCCTGATTCTCAAAACCGGTGAGACATTACCCGCCCTGTCAGCCACGCTGGGAGATTTTGAAGACTGGATTGTGACCGTTGCGGACAGGCCAGCAGAGGATTTCCGGACCGTATCTGTGCATCTTGGTGAAAGTCTGCCAGCGCACGCGGATGTGACCGGCATCATCGTCACCGGATCCCCAGCCATGGTGACGGACACCGATGCCTGGATCCGGGACAGTGAAGCTTTTTTGCGCCTTGCGGTTGAGCGTAATGTCCCGGTGCTGGGCGTTTGTTTCGGGCATCAGTTGCTGGCACAGGCGCTGGGTGGCCATGTCGACTACCATCCCCACGGCAGGGAAATCGGCACTACCGAGCTGACCCTGCACGCAAGCGCTGCTGATGATGCGCTGTTCAATGTATTGCCAGGCAGCTTTCCGGTGCATGCCACCCACATGCAATCGGTCATGAGGGTGCCTGAGCATGCAGTCATACTGGCCGGAAATGCCTTCGATCCCCATCACGGCGTGCGTTTTGCTGACCGGGCATGGGGGGTGCAGTTCCATCCCGAATTCGATGCCACCATCATGGCTGGCTATTTGACGGAACGCGCGGAGCAGGTGAATGCTGAAGGGCTGGATGCGCAGGCGTTACTGGCGCAGGTGAAGGAAACGCCGGAAGCCGCCGCCTTATTGCGCCGCTTTGCGTCATTGTGCAATCAAGAGAGTCACTGGGCGGTGTAGGTTTCCAGCAGGGTCTGCTGGGCGCTGCGCGGGTTGGCGTTACCCGGCGAACTTTGCTTGTAACGGCCATCAGACTGCAGCAGCCAGGACTGGGTGTTGTCTGACAGGTACACTTGCAAACCCTCCTTGAGCAATTTTTTCTTCATGCGCTTTTCCTCGATCGGAAAGCAGGTTTCCACGCGCCGGAAGAAGTTGCGATCCATCCAGTCACCACTGGACAGGAATATTTCGTAGTCGCCGTCATTGTGGAAATAGAAAATGCGGCTGTGTTCGAGAAAGCGGCCGACAATCGAGCGCACACTGATATTTTCCGAAACACCCTTGAAGCCCGGACGCAAACAGCAGATGCCGCGTACGATGAGGTCGATTTTCACTCCGGACTGGGAGGCGGAATACAGCGCCTGGATGATGCTGGGTTCCACCAGGGAATTCATCTTGGCAATAATGCGGGCCGGTTTGCCTTTCCGGGCGTTTTCCTGTTCCCGCAGGATCAGGTCGAGCATGCCTTTGTGGAAGGTAAATGGCGCCTGCAGGATTTTTTTGCGCTTGCCGGGTTTGCCCAGCGCGGTGAGCTGCTGGAAGACCTTGGCCACATCGTCTGTGATCGCCATGTCACTGGTCAGAAAGGAATAGTCGGTATACTGCCTTGCCGTGCCGGCATGGTAGTTGCCGGTACCCAGATGAACGTAGCGTTTCAAATAGCGGCCTTCCCGGCGAATGACCAGGCTCATCTTGGTATGCGTCTTGTGACCAACCACCCCATAGGAAACATGTGCCCCTGCCGACTGCAACTCGTTGGCCAGCTCTATATTTTCCTCTTCATCGAAACGCGCACGCAGTTCAATTACAACCGTGACCTCCTTGCCCTTGTTGGCTGCCTTGATCAGGGCATCCACGATGCTGGAGTCGTCTTCGGTCCGATACAGCGTTTGCTTGATGGCGAGTACATCGGGGTCCACGGCTGCCTGTCGAACGAAATCAACGACCGTGTTAAATGACTGGTAAGGGTGGTGTAGTAAGAGATCGCCTTTCTTGATGGCATCGAAAATATCGGGTGTCTTGAGCATGCGGGGATGCACACTGGGTGTGAATGTCGGATAACGCAGTTCGGGACGTTTGACGATGCTGGAGATGGCCATCAGGCGATTCAGGTTCACCGGTCCGTTGACCTGGTAAACATCGTTGCGTTGCAGGTTGAACTGGTGGGTCAGGTAATCGATCATTTCCTGTGGGCAGTTATCCGGTACTTCCAGGCGTACTGCCTCGGCAAACCGGCGTGATGGCAGCTTGCCTTCCAGGGCGCGCATCAGGTCACCCACTTCTTCCTCACTGACCAGCAGATCCGAGTTACGCGTGATACGAAACTGGTAACAGCCGGTGACGGTCATGCCGGGAAACAGGTCGTTGGCATGGGCATGAATGATGGACGACAGGAAGACGAAATCGTAGTCGTGGGAAGAGCAGGAAGCCGGCAATTGGACCAGGCGGGGCAGTGCACGTGGCGCCTGCACGATGGCAATGCCGGAGTTGCGCCCGAAGGCGTCCTTGCCTTCCAGTGAAATGATGAAATTCAGGCTCTTGTTTAGTACTTGCGGAAACGGGTGGGCAGGGTCCAGGCCAACCGGACTCAGGATCGGCAACAGTTCCCGGTTGAAATAGCTCTTGATCCATTCCTGCTGTTTCTGGGTCCAGCTCTTGCGGTCGATACAGTGGATACCGGCCTTTTTCAGATCGGGCAGGACTTCCTCGTTGAGGACACGATACTGTTCATCGACGACTTCATGGGCCACATCACTGATGCGCTGGATCTGCTCGGAGGGTGATAACGCATCGGGGCCGCTCTGAATGGAGCCAAAAGCCACCTGTTGTTTCAGGCCGGCGACACGGATCTCGAAAAATTCATCCATGTTCGAACTCGCGATACAGAGAAAGAACAGGCGCTCCAGTAGCGGCGTGGACTTGTCCCTGGCCAGTGCGAGCACGCGGCGATTGAATTCCAGCAGGCTGAGTTCCCGGTTGATGTAATACTCCGGGCTGGAGAGATTGATATCCTTGCTGGCAGTCATTTTCGGTATTCCGGTGCCGTTGTTGCTTACTGCCTGATGATCAGCAGGTAGCCATCCTCTTCAATGGGGTCTTCCAGTTCCACCTCGATGAGTTCGGCGTCGTACAACTTCTTGCATTGCTTGGCCAGTTTCAGGAAAGGTGAGCGACCTGGATCGGCAATGATGATGGTGTCAACACCGTTCTTGAGGGCTTTCTTGATGAGTTTCAGGAGCGGGTCGATCAGTTCGTTCCAGAAACAGATGTCGCCGCCCAGGATCATGTCCTGTTCTGCCAGCAGACTGGCCTTGAGATTCTCGTAGCGGCTGACCTTGTTGGTCACTTTCGCCTTGTTGAGCTTGGCGTGCATGTCCAGATACGGAAAGACGTTTTTGTCGGCATCAACCGCGGTGACATTGGCCTTGAACTCCTTGTTGCAATGGATCGCCAAGATGCCCCAGCCGCAGCCGATTTCCATGATATTGGCTTTTTTCTTCGGCGGGTTTTCCAGCAGGTAATCGTGGATCAGGTAGCTGGAAAACCAGACCTTGTCGCCATGTATTTCCGGCGTGCTGGTGTCCTTCAGCAGTTTCTTGATGGCCTGGTGTTTTTTCTTGTAGATCTTGAGTCCGCGGACTTCCTTGATATGTTTTTCTGCTGTGCTCATAAGTCAACTGCCATGGTATAGAGTAAGTGTACAAAAACTGTATTAGGAATCTGTTAAGAGGAGGGCTGGCCGGACCGGGTAACCGGTTCTCAGGAAGGCTGCAGTCCGCCGGTGAATTCCTGCTTATTTTTCTTGTCCTGGCGGGGCGCGATTGGACCTGGCATCGCCAGCTTCAGTCTCCGCCGTGCCTCCGTTTTGCAGGGCAATGGATTGCGTCACGGTACTGACAAGTTCACCGTCAAAAAGCCGGGATCGAATTGTATCACCGGGTTTGATGCTTTGGTATGAGCGTACAACCTGTCCATTTGGGGTCTGTGTAATGGAATAGCCACGAGCGATGGTATTGAGCGGACTGACTGTGTGGAGGGTGTGACTGCTCTGGCCAAGTCGTGTTTTGCTTTGCTGCAGCCGTTGTGTCATGGCCTTGTGCAGACGTCGTGACAAATCCTGCTGGCGCTGTCCGCAGGCACTGACTGTGCGCAGTGGCGAGTTAGCCCGAATGCCCTGGTGCAAATGCCGCACATCACTGTGCATCTGGTCCAGACGGCTGCGCAGAGCCCGGCGCAGGCGCAGTTCCGTGTCGTCTAGGCGCTGGGCCTGTTCCTGTAATTTGCGGCCCGGGTGTTTGAGTTGACGCGTCAGAAACTGCAGGGACTGTCGCCGACGTGCGAGCAGGTCTCTGGCCAGCGTACTGAACTGGCGCCGGTAGCCGCCAAACCATTGCAGGTACTCCTGCTGGTCGGGGCTCAGGATTTCAGCCGCCGCGGTAGGTGTGGCGGCGCGGGCATCAGCCACGAAATCGGCAATGGTGAAGTCCACTTCATGCCCGACAGCGCTGACAATGGGCAATTCACTGGCGCGGATACAGCGGGCAAGGTTTTCAGCGTTGTAGCTCCACAGATCTTCCAGGGAACCGCCACCTCGACCAATCACCAGGACATCGAGGTCTTCCAGGCAACCCTCGCGGCGATTGGCCAGTTCGATCGCGGCGATGGTTTCCCGGGCTGCAGCCTCACCCTGAACCGTCACGGGTATGACCGTGATGGCAATGGCCGGAAAGCGGCGTCTGAAGGTACTGATAATATCGCGGATGGCGGCACCGGTTGGGGAGGTGATCACACCGATATGCCTGGGCAGGCGGGGCAGGGGGCGCTTGAGGCTGTCATCAAACAGGCCTTCGCGGTAGAGCTTTTCCTTCAGTGCCTCGAAAGCGCGGAGCAGGGCGCCGTCGCCGCGTTCCTCCATCTGCTCCAGGATCATCTGGAAATCGCCCCGGCCCTCATAGAGGCTGACCTTGCCCTTGACCAGCACCTGCATGCCATCGGTGGGCCGAAACCGGACGCGCATGTTGCGGTTGCGGAACATAGCGCAGCGCACCTGGGCATTATTGTCTTTCAGGGTCAGGTACCAGTGCCCGGATGCCGGGGTGGCGATATTGGAGATTTCACCTTCCACCATGATGGCCGGGAAATTGCCTTCGAGTAAGTAGCGCGCCTCACGATTGAGATCGCTGACGCTGAGCACGATGTCGCTGGAGGAGGTGTCAAAGAGATCCATAGGCCAGCCATCATACCCTGAACACCAGCGGCCGCTAAGGGCATTTGGCAGAAGAATATGGATTTGGGCTACAATGGCCGCAATTAATATCGCTCATTATCCATGCCCTTCGGAGTTGCCATGCGCCAGGCCATTTTCCTTACATCGCTTACCCTGCTGGTCCAGTTGTTGCCCGTCACGGGCTTTGCCGCCAGTGCTGATAGCCGGGCCTGCAACCAACAGGGCCGTGAAATCGCCCTGCGTATCAGTGAGGAAGTCCGGGGTAGCCTGGATACGGCCGAGCGCAACAAAATCGCCGCCATTGCCGAGGAAGTCTGTCTCGATTTCGCCACGCCGGCCGTCCAGTCCAACCGGCCGGTCATCGGCCGCCCAGCGCCTGCCCAGCAGGCCAATGTCGCAGCGGCGGTAGTTGCGGCCCCGGAAACTAAAGTCGAGAGCGAATCGGATGAAGCGAACGACGCGGATGAGGAAGGGCTGTTAGGCAATATCCGCATCATTCCCGCGGAGGAAAGGGTGAGGCGCCCGGGCCTTAAGCGCAAGTAATCTGACCACTTTGGTGGCCCTTACGGGCGCCAAGCATTTACGTGAATTTCCCTGATGGAGTATAATGCGTTGTTTTCCCGCAACGGGATATCAGGTACCCCGAACCATGCTGCGCATAGTTGAAGAAGCTCTCACATTTGACGACGTCCTCCTAGTTCCCGCCCATTCTCAGGTGTTGCCTAACCGGGTCGACCTGAAAACCAGTCTGACCAAGACCATCACCCTGAACATACCCCTGGTGTCATCCGCCATGGATACGGTGACCGAGTCCCGCCTGGCCATTGCCATGGCCCAGGAAGGTGGTATGGGCGTTATCCACAAGAGTATGAGTATCGAGCAGCAGGCCCGCGAAGTCCGCACCGTGAAGAAGTATGAAAGCGGCGTGGTCACCGATCCCATCTGCATCACTCCCGACACGACCGTGCGCAAGCTGCTGGAGCTGACCCAGGAACACCGTATTTCCGGGTTACCGGTGATCCGCAGCGAAGGCTCCCGGGATCTCGTCGGCATCGTCACCAGTCGTGATGTGCGATTCGAGAACGACCTGGAAGCCGCAGTGGAAAAAATCATGACGCCTAAAGAGCGTCTGGTCACCGTCAAGGAAGGTGCCGACCTGGATGACATCAAGGTGCTGATGCACAATCACCGCATCGAGAAAGTGCTGGTGGTCAATGACAGGTTTGAACTCAAGGGGCTGGTCACACTCAAGGACATTCGCAAGTCCGAGGATTTCCCCAATGCCTGCAAAGATGCCATGGGGCAACTGCGCGTTGGCGCAGCGGTGGGTGTAGGCGCCGAGACCGAGGAACGCGTCAAGGCGCTAGTCACTGCCGGTGTCGATGTCATCGTGGTCGATACTTCCCACGGGCACTCCCAGGATGTGCTCAATCGTGTCAGCCAGATCAAGAAAGCTTTTCCGAACCTGCAGTTGATCGGTGGCAATGTCGCCACGGCTGCCGGTGCCGAAGCTCTCGCAGAAGCCGGTGTGGATGCCGTCAAGGTGGGTATTGGTCCCGGCTCCATCTGTACCACCCGGATTGTAACTGGTGTTGGTGTGCCACAGATTACCGCCGTGGCCAACGTGAACCAGGTCCTGCGTGGGTCCGGTATCAGCATCATTTCCGATGGCGGTATACGCTTCTCTGGCGATATTGCCAAGGCTGTCGCGGCCGGCGCCAATGTTGTCATGATCGGCAGCCTGCTCGCTGGCACCGAGGAGGCTCCTGGTGAGGTCGAACTGTACCAGGGCCGTTCCTACAAGGCTTACCGGGGCATGGGCTCGCTGGGCGCCATGTCAGCAGCACACAGTTCAGCCGACCGTTATTTCCAGAACATCCAGGAAGGTGCCAGCAAGCTGGTACCGGAAGGTATCGAGGGACGTGTTCCTTACAAGGGGCCAATGTCTGCGATTATTTTCCAGCTCATCGGCGGTATCCGTTCCAGCATGGGCCTGACCGGGTGCGCGAACATGGAGGAAATGCGGACCAAGCCGGAGTTTGTGCGGATCACCGGTGCCGGTGTCAGTGAAAGTCATGTCCATGACGTGAGCATCACCAAGGAAGCACCGAACTATCGAGTGAGTTAAGGCCTCCATGGGTACCCGTCTTTTACCGGCGGTATCGAACCATAATCAAAGAGGCTGCTGTCGGCCTGTCCCCGGGCAGGCTGTTGTATTCATCTAACGGCCGGAAGACCGTATGTCGCAAAATATTCATGACCATCGGATCCTGATCCTGGATTTCGGTGCCCAGTACACTCAGCTCATTGCCCGCCGGGTTCGCGAAGCCGGTGTCTACTGTGAAATTCACCACTACAGCATGTCCGAGGAAGACTTCCTCGCCTTCAATGCCAGGGGGGTCATTTTCTCCGGTGGCCCCGAATCCACTACCGTCCTGGGTTCGCCCCGGGCACCCGACTATATCCTGAATTGCGGTCTGCCGATCCTGGGCATCTGTTATGGCATGCAGACCATGGCATTGCAGATGGGCGGCAAGACCGAAAGTTCGAACAAGTCCGAGTTCGGCTACGCTGAAATTGAAATCACCAGCGGTAATCTTCTGCTGAGCGACCTTGAGCATTCCCGCGCCGAAGGTGACAAGTTCTACCACAGTGTCTGGATGAGCCATGGCGACAAGGTTGTGGCAGTGCCAGAAGGCTTTACGGTCATTGCTTCTACCGAGAGTGCGCCCATCGCGGCGATGATGGATGAGAGTCGCAAGATGTATGCGGTGCAGTTTCACCCGGAAGTGACCCATACCGACTCGGGCCAGGAAATCCTCAACCGTTTCGTACATGAAATCTGTCAGTGCGGCCGGCTGTGGACGCCGGCCAATATTATCGAGGATGCGGTGAGCACCATCCGCAATCAGGTTGGCAGTGACAAAGTGTTGCTGGGCTTGTCTGGCGGTGTGGATTCCTCCGTAGTGGCGGCACTGCTGCACAAGGCCATTGGCGACCAGCTCACGTGCGTGTTTGTCGATAACGGCCTGCTGCGCCTGCACGAAGGTGACCAGGTGATGGAAACCTTTGCCAGGAACATGGGGGTGAAGGTCATTCGCGCCGATGCCGAGGACATCTTCCTAGGCAAGCTGGCAGGCGTCGAGGACCCGGAAGCTAAGCGCAAGATCATCGGCAACACTTTCATCGAGGTATTTGATACCGAAGCCGCCAAACTGGGCGACGTCAACTGGCTGGCCCAGGGCACCATCTACCCGGACGTCATCGAGTCAGCGGCTTCCAAGCACGGTGTCGCGCATGTCATCAAATCCCACCACAATGTCGGCGGCCTGCCCGACGACATGAAGATGTCTCTTGTGGAGCCCCTGCGCGAACTGTTCAAGGACGAAGTGCGACGCATCGGTGTTGAACTTGGCCTGCCACGGGAAATGGTTTATCGCCATCCATTCCCGGGTCCCGGGCTGGGAGTTCGTGTCCTCGGCGACGTAAAAAAAGAATACTGCGACATTCTGCGCCAGGCCGATGCCATCTTCATCGAAGAGCTCCGCAATGCCGGCTGGTACGACAAGGTCAGTCAGGCCTTTGTGGTGTTCCTGCCTGTCAAATCAGTCGGTGTGGTGGGAGATGCCCGGCGCTATTCCTACGTCCTGGCGATCCGCGCCGTGGAGACCATCGACTTCATGACCGCACGCTGGGCGCACCTGCCTTATGATTTGCTAGAGCTGGTGTCCAACCGCATCATCAACGAAATTCGCGATGTCTCGCGGGTCAGCTACGATATCAGCAGCAAACCGCCTGCCACGATTGAGTGGGAATAGTTTTACTGACTGAAACCCTTGTTTTGTAAGGGTTTCAGAGTTGAAACTTCTTACAAACACTCGTTACACCCCGTATTTCTATGTTAGAAATAGGTAATAACGCTAATGAGTGCCTTCTTAATAAAAGTTTTAAGGCTCAAGGAGGTTTTTCACCTCAGAGTCGTCCCCGTATCCTGCTTTAGTCATAAGCTCGTCAATGAGTGAATCAGGTGGCGCCAGTTTTATGGAATTAAAAAGTTCGTAGACGGTTTCCATAAGCTTACTTTCGAGTCTGCTCACGTCAGCATCAGTTGCTTTGGTTAACTCGAAGCCGGTGTTATATACCGTATTATGAGCTTGTGATGGTATCCAAATCTCAATTTCTCCCCGTAAGGTGGTATATGATTTTTCAGTCTTGGGTATTGATTTAGGTGTGCCATTGCGGGCGTCACTTAAGCCAGTGCTGAAAAGATCTAAGAGATGTTTCTCCAGCATGGGTCGGAATTTGCTGCGCAACAGATCGATATCGTTTTCTGAAAGATTTTGTGGATTATTTTTTTCAGCTATTGTGTCCCATAGATTTTTGCCAGAAACACCGAGAAAACTAGGGTCAACTTTACTATTGATTGTTGTACCGCCAATGTTACTGATATTACTTATTAGGCTATTAGCGATGTCTTCAATTTTGCGGACTTTATCTATTAGAAACAGTACCATGATGACGAGAAGGATCATCAAGGGAAGAATTAGTGTCAGGACAAGGCTCATTGAATTAATCAGTGTCAGTGTCTGATCCATTGGGGTCTGCACTGTTCATTTTCTCAGCTTCTTCCTCATCACGAAGAAATTGCAAAACATTAAAACTTTGACTAACACCTATCTCTTCAAAAAGTGCATCAGCTGTACGTTGAGCCTGTTCAATAGCTCCTGTACGATCAAGTTTCACTGTTTGGTATGCTGCAGCGATAGCAAATATTTGGTTGGCGTATTTCTCCGGGATGTATGAATAAATCAGGCCATCGGTAGATTTAATACCTAGCCAAGGTGTGGGCAACGGTTTGTCTGGGATACTTTCCCCTGCAGCAATAGCTTCCATTGCCGCGGCCTCAAAATCTTCTGTTTTTTTTGCAGCTTCAACAAAAAGCTTATCAACATGAGTACGAGACTGTAGAGCTATGCGCGTGCAGTATTGTTTTGAAGAGCGAGTATTATCTTCTTTAAGCTGCAAAGCTTTTTCAAAGTCAGCTTGAGCTTGTTTTTTTAGCTCATCGATATTTTGTTTTCTTTTAAAATTAAAAATCATATTTATATGTCAGCTTGTGATTTTCTGGCAATTTTATATCTTATATCGGTCACGGTTTCTTTTAGAATTTGACTTATTCTAGATTCATTAACGCCTATGATCGCACCAATTTCCTTTAAATTCATCTCATCAATATAATAAAGTGATAGGATTAGTCGTTTTCGATCGTCTAATTCACTGATACTTTGTTGTATAAGTTGACGATTTTCGTTACTGACCATTGTCTCAAGTACGTCGCCATCTTGGTCGGCTATGTCAAATTCTTCATTTTCTAGCATTGGCTCAAGTTCTTGAAAATTGAAAGAGTTTGCATGAGTACGTTGGTGTTCAAATTCCTCAATAGAAAGGTTTAGATGATCTGCAACCTCTCGATTAGTAGGGTTTCTCTCAAGTGTGTTTTGTAACAACAACCTAGCCTCTTCGTGTGATTTTTTAGTTTCAATAGCCTTGCGTGTTATTTTCGATAACTTTCTAGCTTCATCGATAATTGCACCTCGAACACGTATCTTCGCAAAAACCTCAAAATTGACACCCCGGCTTTCATCAAAGCTTTTATAGGCCTCCATCAAACCAAGCATTCCTAATTGAACCATGTCGTTAAGTTCCATATATTCAGGAAGGCGAGCGCGCAGAAATAAAGCTGTCTTTTTTACAAGCCCCATATATTGTAGAAGGACTTCCTGACTATTAGCCTCTTCCTCATTATGTTTGTATTGTTTAATCTTACCGTTCATCTATTTTTGAAGAACTTAATTTTGCCTGTTTCAGGCGTTGGTTTCACTTTCAGAAGAGCTGTGACTAGTTGATCAATTTCTAGAGCTATCTGACTTTGCGGAGCCATTTCAACTAATGGCGTGGACTTTTTCCAGCAAGTAGTCATATATGGCTCATCTGACAAATGACCAATAAAACCTAACTCTAGCGATAAAAAGCGAAGACATATTTCATTCATCTTTTTATAAAGGTTTCTACCATCTCTGGCTGTAACCCTGTTTGGAACGAAATATAGATTTTCTTTTATATCCGTTTCGCTTAATGCTTTGATGAGGCCGTATGCATCCGTAATTGAAGCGGGTTCGTTCGTACCTATAATAAGACGGATATCTGATGATTCTAATAAAGCGAGAACTGAGGAAGAAATACCAGCAGCTGCATCTACAACAACAATGTCATAATCTGTAATGAATTCATCAAAATTTCTTACAAGGGTAATAATATTTTCATATTTCATGTTGGCAAGCTCTTTCTTGCCACTTGCTCCTGTAAGAAGATCGAAACCAAAATTTGTTTTTATAACAAACGATTTATAAGAATTTGATTCATTAACCCTGATGAAGTCATCTGATAAGCGCACATTAAGGGCTATTTGAGTGTTAGCTAACCCCATGTCACCATCGAAGAGAAGTACACGTACATTATGTCGTGCAAGTGTGAGGGCTAGGTTGACAGCAAAGCTAGTCTTACCAACTCCACCTTTGCCACTAGCTACACATATACTGTTTATACAATAAGAATCATTT
>Ga0181568_10004456_pt1 | contig 12483 bp, 18 predicted proteins | sample 101ome_20_FD_133758 | JGI IMG/M metagenome (GOLD analysis project Ga0181568, IMG submission 133758) | Coastal salt marsh microbial communities from the Groves Creek Marsh, Skidaway Island, Georgia - 101404AT metaG (megahit assembly) | ecosystem: Environmental > Aquatic > Marine > Intertidal... | reverse complement strand
ATACGGACATTGCAATTGAGGTGATGAAAGATTTTGGTAAGGCTGGTGAACATCAAGCAATGGCAATTAAAGTAAATTATGGGTATTAAACCAAAACAAAGATGATTAAAAAACATGAAATTATTTGATAGACTAGTAATGATTACTACTCTAGTTGGGGTAGTAGCATTAAGTATTGTTATATGTTTTATACACAATACTGTAGAAGAAACAAAAGTATATAATACTAACAGAGTAGAAACTTTAATGGCCGACTCTGTAAAGATGCATGAGTGGTACGAGAATTTATCTCGTACAAGTTGTAGATTAGAAAAAAGATAAATTATGGAAGATAATAACACAGGAGTATTATTAGTTGTAGCAGTTTTTGCTATGGCATGGATTATAAATATAGCTAAGTTTTTTGCATGCGATTTTGATGCACCTTATAAAGAAGAAATTATTCATTTTTTAGGGATAGTTATAGCACCAGGATCTATAATAACAGCTTGGTTTTAATTTTAAAATTATGAAAGAATTTAATAAAAGAATTGATCATTTAGTAAAGTTTGCAATAGAAGTTAAACAATTAAATGCTCAATATCCTAATGATATGGAATTAGGGAGAGAAATTAGAAAATTAATATTAAAACAAAAAAATGATTTATTTAGTAACAAAACAAGAGAGTCTGTTTGATAGTGATAATGCTATTAAAAGGGCTTCTGTAGAAGATGTATATAAGTATTTCTTAGATAAACCTTTAATAGAATTTGACACTGAGACTAATGGTTTTGATGCATTTAAAAATAAACTTATTTCTAGTCAGTATGGTGATGGCGATAATCAATTTGTTGTAGACCATGAAACTATAAGTATTAAAGAGTTTAAGGATTTACTAGAAAATCCTGATAAGACTATACTTATGCAAAATGCTAAGTTTGATCTTAGATTTTTATATGTCCATAATATATTTCCTGTAAATATATATGATACATATCTTGCAGAAAGTTTAATACATCTTGGTGATAAATATCATTCTAAGAGTTTGCTTTCTTTATGTTATAATTATCTAGGAGTAGAATTAGATAAAACTGTGAGAGCAGATATTGCTAAGGATGGGCTTACTACAAGAGTAATAATTTATGCAGCAAATGACGTTAAGTATTTATCTGCTATTAGAGAAAAACAATTAAAACTTATAGAAAAGGATAATCTACAAAAAGCTTTAAAACTAGAAAACCAATTTGTTAAAGTTCTTGCTTATGTTGAATATTGTGGTTTTAAACTAAATATACAAAAGTGGAAAACTAAAATGCTACAAGATAAAATGATTGTAGAAGAACTTAAGCAAGAGCTTGATACTTGGATACTAAATAGTGGATTAGAAGAGTATATAGATAATCAGTTAGACTTATTCTCTGATGATTCTAAAATAAAACTTAATTGGAAGAGCTCTAAGCAAGTTGTAGAATTATTTAAAAAACTTGGCATTAAAGTATTAGATAAACACGGTAAAGAATCTGTTGATTCTAAAGTATTAGTTTCTCAAAAAGGAAACTTTGATATACTACCTATTTATCTTAAATATAAAGCGGCTGAAAAAGTTAGTAGCACTTATGGGGAAAGTTTTTTAGAACAAGTTAATACTATAACTAGAAGAATACATACTAATTTTACACAACTAATGGATACTGGTAGATTATCCTCTGGTGGTAATAAAACTATAAACTTTCAGAATATTCCTTCTGTACCTGAATATAGAGAAGGAGATAAAATATATGAAAGAGAATGTTTTGAGCCAGAGAAGGGAAATACATTTGTAGTATCTGACTATAGTGGTCAGGAGGCTGTTATATTTGCAAATAAGTGTTTGGATAAAAACTTATTGGCATTTTACGATGAAGGATTAGGTGATCAACATTCTTACGTTGCTAAACTATGTTATCCTGATGAATTAGCTGATGTTCCTTTAGAAGAAGTTAAAAAAGTTAGAAAAGATCTTAGACAAAATGCTAAAGCTGCTGGTTTTGCTTTACAGTTTGGGGGTGTAGGTATGACTATAGCTGCTAACCTTAATATTAGTATTGAGGAAGGTAATGCGGTAGAAGCTGCTTATTATAATGCTTTTCCTGGAGTTAAAGACTATTTTAAAAAAGTAACTACTAAAGCTTTAGAAACTAAAACTATAGTATATAATGAGATGACTAAGCATAGACTTAAACCTCATTTTGTAGCTGAACTAGAAGGTCTAGAAAAAGAAATAAGTAAAGAAGGATTTTGGTCTACATATAGAGATGAAAAAGCCAAAAACTCTTCATTATTTAATAGTGTCTTAAAGTTTAAAGTAGGTACTTATTTTAAGCTAAAAGGTATGTTAGAAAGAATGGCTAAAAACTACCCTGTACAAGGTACTGCTGCAGCTATGACTAAGCTTGCATGCATTTATATCTTTAAATATATTATAGAAAATAACTTGCAAAATACTGTAAAAATTGTTAACTTGATCCATGATGAGATTGTGGTAGAATGTCCACAAGAAATGGGAGAATCTATAGGAGAGATGGTTAAAAATTCAATGGAAAAAGCTGGTAATTATTTCTGCAAAAGAGTACCTTTGTCTGCAGATCCGTATGTAGGGGATAGCTGGACTCATTAATATTTATTTATTGAACTTTTCTAGGGGACTATTAATTAGTCCTCTAGATTTTTATACTTTAAAATATGGGAGACGAAGAAAGAGAATTATTAGAATATATTAAAAAAAATAGACTAAATAGAAAGGGAAGACACAGGGAGTTAATAGATAAAAAGGCCTATTTAATAGGTTATTTATATCATTTTTGGTTTTATACTGAGGATAAGATAGCAAAAATATTTAATGTTGAGAGAACAACAGTTAATCATCATAAGTCTAAAATATTTGATCTTAAGAAAGACCCTTCTTTTTTAAGAAATACTGTAATGGAAAGAGAATTATATCCAATAGAAGAAGATAGTATAAATGTATTTAAAGAAATGGAAAAGTTCCAAAGTACTTTAGGATATGGGATGATTTTCGTAAAACTGCAAAGACAAGAATATTTAAAACTAAAAACTTTTATAGAAGAAAATAATATAACTGATCCTAAAAAGTTACTCCCTGAATTAATAAACAAATTATTATGAAACATCAAATAGATAGAACACAAAGACAAATAGAAGGTCTTAGAAAATGGGCAAAGTTTGGGTATCAAGGCATTGCTCAATATCCTACTGGCTTTGGTAAAACTTATACTGCTATTAAAGCAATATTAGGTATGATTAAAAAAGGTAAGGTAGAAGATGTTATTGTTGTAGTGCCTACTATAGAATTAAAAAATCAATGGGAAGTAGAATTACAAAAACATAAAGTACCAGTTGCACAAGTATATGTAATTAATACTGCAGTTAAGTTAGAGATGACTACTGATTTTTTAATTCTTGATGAAATCCATAGATATGCTGCCGATACTTTTAGATTAGTATTTGAGCAAATAAAATACAAACATATTATGGGCCTTACTGCTACGTTAGAGCGTGAAGATGGGCTCCATGATATAGTATTACAGCATTTAGATATTTTTGATGAAATATCTGTTAATGAAGCTTTAGAAAATGGTTGGATATCTCCCTATGAGATATATAATATTGAAATACCTTTTAATCCTGCAGAAGAGTCTGATTATAAAAAAGCAGATAATAGCTTTAGACATTTTGCTGCTAAACTAGGTAGAGGAGCTCAAGCATTTGAAACAGCACAGCAATGGATAAAATCTACTGATAAGTCTGAACAAGGCATTGCTGCTGCTTATTATAATTCTATGAGATCTAGAAAAACTATTTGCTTAAATAATAGCAATAAGATACCTGCTATTAAAAAGATAATGGATTTATTTCCTACTAAAAACTCATTACTTTTTAGTGCAACTACTGAGTTTGCTGATTCTGTACAAGATGTTCTTGGTGATACAGCTATGACATTTCATAGCAAGCTTACTAAGAAACAACAAGAGTTAGTAATTAAAAAGTTTAAAGATAAAAGAACTAAGGTTAGAACATTGAGCTCTGTTAAAGCATTAAATGAAGGTTTTAATGTACCAGAATGTTCACTGGCTATTATTGCTGGTAGTAATTCTACTAAACGTACTTTTATTCAACAACTTGGCCGTGTGGTTAGATTTCAAGAAGGTAAGAATGCTATTATTATAAATCTTTATACTCCTGGAACCCAGGAAGAAAAGTGGATGGTAAAAAGAACAGAATCTATAAATCAAAATTATGTGAACTATGTGACTTTAGAACAATTTATAACAAAGTTTGAAAATCAATTAATACCTGTATAATGGAAATAAAACTAGATTTAAATATTTTAACAAGAAATAAGATTACTCCTAATCAAGCTGTTTTTCTCTATTTACTTTACAGAAAAGAATGGGATAAACTAAAAAATATGTATAGTTTTCTTGAAGCTGTTGATATTAAAAATAGTTTGATAGGTACAAAATATATTTTAGATAAGTCTAAAGATAAAAAGATATTAGAAACAACTATTTCTAATAATCATGTCTGTAAACTTTTTGGTATAAGATCCGATAAGATAAACTTTATAGAGTTTTATAATATCTATCCTATAAAAGTAGGTAATAGAGTGCTTAGAGCTGCTAATGTAGATACTGTTCTTGGTCGTAAACATGAGAAAAAATATCTCAATAAAATATTTACTACAGATCAACATGAAGCTGCAAAGAAGGCTACACAAGCTTTTATAAACAAACAAAGAATATCTAATAGCATGAATTATTTACCTAACATAGAAACTGTTATTAACAATGCTATGTGGGAACAATGGACCGTATTTGAACAAGCTTACGGTCAAGAAAATGCTAGTTGGAACACAGAAACAATTTAAATATGGGAAAGATAAACTATTGGAAAAGACTTAGAGAGGATATTAACAGAGGTCTTAAAGGTTATAATGTAGGATTACCTAATGGTTTTGATAGGTTGAATGATTATGTAACTAATATTCAACAAAGAACCTATTATACTATAGGCGGTGCTACTGGTACAGGTAAAACTGCTTTTGTCGATTCTGCATTTCTTTTTTATCCTTATGATTACTTACAAAATAATGAAAGTATTTATTCTTTAGAAGTTATTTACTATAGTTTAGAGATTCCTCCTGAAGATAAGCTTAGAAAATTTGTATGTTTTAAATTAAAAGAGAAATATGATATAACTATTGACCCTAAACAATTACGTAGTCAAGGTAAAAAGAAATTAGATCCTAATATTTTACCTTATGTTGACGAATTAGAAGAGTACTTTACTAAAATGCAAGAAGAAGTTCTTCACTTTAGGCCTTCTATGAGCCCTGATTATATGTATAAAGATATAATGAGCTATGCTGAGTCTAGGGGTAAAATAATTAGAAATAGTGATGGTATTATAGTAGATTATAAACCAAATAATCCTTTTCTAATTACTGAAATTATTATAGACCACTCTAACCTTATTGATCTTAATAAACAAGATAAGTCAAAGAAAGAAGCTATTGATAGAGCTTCTAAAATGTTAGTGTTTTTTAGAAATATGTTTGGTTTTAGTCCTATAATAGTAAGTCAATTTAACCGTGGTATAGAAGGTATGGATAGAAAGAAGCAAGATTCGCAAGAGCCTCAGCTTTCTGATTTCAAAGAGACAGGTTCTACTCAAGAAGATGCTAATGTTGTTCTTGGTTTATTTAATCCTTTTAGATATGGTATAGATACTCATCGTGGGTATCCTGTAGATAAGATAAAAAGATTTTATAGATCTCTTCATGTTCTTAAAAACAGGGATGGTGCAGATAACTTAGCAATAGGCCTTCACTTTGATGGTCCTAGAGGTAAATTTAAAGAATTACCTACATCAAAAGATTTAAGAGAAAACCCTCAATTATTACAAAAAATCCTAAATTATGGAAAAGATTCAAATGGAAGTTCTTAGCTCACTAATAGTAGAATGGGCAGAAGAAAAGAACATTAACAATCCACAAACTCAGTATTTAAAAATAATAGAAGAAATCGGAGAGACTTGTGGAGCTATTTTAAAAGACAATAAACTAGAAGCTATTGATGGCTTTGGGGATATTGGTGTAACTATTATTATTTATGCTTGGCAATATAATAGTAATATTAACTTTAATCAAATACGATCTGTAACTACTATTGAAGAAGTTCAAAGCTCTGATGTAGGATTATTAGAAAACGTATTTAGTTACCTTGACGAATTAGATTTTACTAGTGCACTATTTAGTGTGGCTTGTTTATGTCATAAAAAAGGTTTTGATTTTGAGCATTGTTTAAATGCTGCCTGGCAAGTTATAAAAAATAGAACAGGTAAAACAGTTGATGGAACTTTTATTAAAGACTAATTATGATTGTAGAATTAAAAGAATGGGTAAAAGAAAAACTTATTAAATATCCTAAACTTAGAGATTCTAACGAAAGATTGTATTACAAGTATTTATTAGAAAATGGATATGATACTAATAAAAGTATTAAAGAGTTTCTTCAAGATATGGAAACTAGAGAAATTAAATACTTAGATTCTATTGGTAGAGCATCTAGACTAATACAAGAAGAATATCCTCATTTAAGAGGTAATTCTTGGAAAGAACGCAAAAAGAAAAGCGTAAAAGTAAAGCACGAAATACTTGGTAATAAGTAAGTTAATTCGTATATTTATATTAATAATCCTTAAAATTTTATTTATTTATGGCACATCTAGTGTTTGTTGTCGGCAAGTCTGGCATGGGTAAATCTACCTCTTTACGTAACTTAAATTCTGATGAAACAGTGATCATTAATACTGATCAAAAAGCACTTCCTTTTAAGAAGTTTCAGGAAAAGTATAACGCAGAAAAAGGTAATTACCTAAAAACCTCTAATGTAGAGGAAGTTGTAGAGAAGCTTAAAGAAGCTCATAAAAATCCTAACATTAAAACAGTTATTATTGACACTTGGTCAAGAATTATGACTGATTTTGTTATGAGTAAAGCATTTAGAAAAAACTCTGGTTTTGATAAATGGGCACAGTTAAGCGGTAGTCAATATGATTTATTGAATACTATCAATGAAAGGATGAGAGATGATATGGTAGTATATCTATTTGCTCATCCAGAAACTGTTTATGATGAAGATGGCTTTGCTAATGAGCGCATTGCTGTACAAGGTAAGCAGTTAGAAAAGTTTGCTCCAGAAAGTTTTAGTTCTATTGTACTTTATGCAGAAGTAGATGTTACTCCTAATGAGACTAAGCATCTATTTAGAACAGTGTCATCAGGTAGAGATACTTGTAAAACTCCTATTGACATGTTTGAAGAAAAAACAATAGAAAACGATTTAGTATTGGTAAACCAAGCAATAGAAGAATACTATTAATAGACGGCAATGTAAAAGTAATTAGCTTAAGAGGTTATCTATCGTCACAAATTTAGAATTACTTATACAAAAACAAATTAATAACTATTCGCAATTAATTAATTAATTAAATTTTATTTTAAAAAAATGGAAAATGTAAATTGGGGTATCCCCACACTTAGAGCTAAGAGAGAAGATAAATATACAACTCCTGTTGTAACTATGAACTCATTATCATTAAAAGGTGCAGGTCGTAAGTTTTGTTTTAACAGAGCTGCACAAAATGCTATGGGCATGAATCCTGATGTTGATCAAAGTATTTTAGTAGGTTTTGGGCCAGAAGGACAAATCTACTTTAAGTTAGATCAAGGATTAAATGATAATGGTTATAGACTAACTAAAACAGGTACTTTTAGCAATAAAAGAGTATATGAGTATATTGCTAAGTATCTTAAATTAGACACTGACCAAGATAATGTTTTTGATTTAGTTTATGAAAACGAAAACATTTATCGTATGGAAAGAATGGAAGAAGTTGTTGATGAATATAGTGAAGAAACTACTTTTGACACTACAGAAGAGTCAGAAGAGACTACTACTGTTGTAGATGAAGAAGACAATTCTGAATTAGAAGTTACAGAAACAGAAACAGTAGAAACTTCAGAAGATCTTTGGTAATCAATTTTTTAACTAATAAATATAATATACAATATGAGCATTAATTTAAATAATGAAGAGTTTAACGGCAAACAAGCAGTTGCAATCTTTAACAATGGTGAAGCAGGAGTAGTAGAAAACGTAAAAGTATCTGTTGAGAAAAAGAAAGCAGATGATAAAGAAAACGCTCCAGACTATAAACTAAATTTTACAGATGCATCTGGTGCAAGTTGTAATAACTCTTTCTGGTATGTTACTGAAGATACTCAATATCAAACAGTAGCTCAGCAAATTACTAAACAAGGTAAAGTACTCAAGCATTTAATTCATGCTGTGTATGGATCTGATTATCAGTTTCCAGAGTACCCAAATGCTAAAGCTATGTTGGATGGTGTTATGAAACTTCTTAAAGAAGGATTAGCAAAATCAGGAACTTTTCGTATTTTTGCTAATTACGGCACCAAAGAGTATACTAAGAAATATATCCAGCCTCGTTCTTGGGTTCCTTTTATTGAGCCTATGAGTGTTGATATAGCTAATACTCGACTTACCGCATCTGATCTAGATGCCTTAGCAAGACTTCAAGAAGATACTTATGTATCTGAAGGAGCTACTGCTACAGCAGGAGATGATGGAGATGATTGGTAAAAACTATTAACCCAAACACAGGAGGGCTGAAATGCCCTCCTTTTTTATTCTATGAGAAATATTAATTTAAATTCATTTATATACAATGAAAAAATAACTAAAGACGATATTATCGAAAGAATAAGTCAAGAAGAAATTTATAGTTTTTATATAGGAGAGCCTATTCATAGTGGCATTAAATTAAATAGTCCTTTACGTGAAGATAATGTACCTTCATTTGTAATATATTATCATAGTAAACAGCCTAATACACTTATGTATTATGATTTTGCTACTAAAGATACTGGTGATTGTATAACATTTGTATGTAAATTATTTAATGTAAACTATAAAGAAGCTTTACTAAAAATTGCTTATGATTTTAATCTTTCTACTATAGAAATTACTTCTGAAAGAAAGCAAATTATAGAAGCAAAAAGAATTGTAGAAAAGAAGCAAGTTAATATAGGTATAAAACAAAGAGATTGGAAATTTTATGATAAACTATTTTGGAAGTCTTTTGGAATATCAAAAGCTACTCTAAAAAAGTATAATGTAGTTCCTATAAGTTATGTATTTTTTAATGGAGATGCTTATAAAGCAGAAAAACATGCATATGCTTATATAGAATTTAAAGACAATAAAGTCTCATATAAAATTTATCAACCATTTAGTGAAAGGTTTAAGTGGATAAACAATGCTAATTTTACTGTGCACCAAGGCTACACACAACTTCCTAGCAATGGAGATCTTTTAATTATTACAAAGTCTCTTAAAGACGTAATGAGTATTCATGATTGTATAAATATACCTGCTATAGGTTTACAATCAGAATCTGTAATGATGAAAGATACTGTTATGGAAGAGTATAAGAGTAGATTTAAAAAGGTTATTTGTCTATTTGACAATGACGAAGCTGGTAAAAGTTTATCTAATGAATTTAGTGCTAAGTATAATATACCTTATTTTTTTGTACCTGAACTAGAAAACACAAAAGATTTTAGTGATCTAGTTAAAAATTCTTCTAGACAAAAAGCAATAGAGTTTTTTAAAAATTTAGAATTATGACAGAAAGAGAAAAAGAAGTATTTAAACAAGTAATGGATTTGCGTGATAAAGGTGTAGAATTTATTAAAGTAGAATATGCTGGAGGAGGTGACTCTGGAGCAATAGAACAGTACTTTTTCTATAATAAATCTGTAGAAAAAGTTATGTGGGAAGATGATAACCTAGATCATTATGAGTCAGAACATTTTAATTTTGTGCTTACTACTGAGCTTGAAGATCATATTTACGGGATTTTAAATACTATAGAAGATTGGTGGAATAATGACGGTGGTTACGGTACTATGCTTATAAGACTTAAAGATTTAAAATATAAGATTAATAATAATATCTACTATACTCAAACAGAGCATTATAGAAATGAAGGTGAATTTAATCTTAAAGCATAATGGCACATCCTTATGATCATGCACGTTCCAGTGTAAAGAAATGGGGGGGTAAACCAGAAGATTACGTACATATTCATGAGTGGTTTGATGAAACTAAGGCCTGGTATGGTCATAGTAAACATAGGATGTTTAGACATCACTCAGAAGGTATATTTGAATGTGAAAAAATCTTTGGTGCTTCCTTTAAGAACTCTGATGGTAAAAGAATCTATACTAGATATGTTGGTGAGCAACATGTTAGAGAAGATTGCTTTGGCTATATCCCTACAGCAAAAGAATGGATAGATAACATAGCTGTCCCAAAACCTCCAGAATGGATGATTAGAACAATTAAAATTGAAGACTGATGACAATACAAGAAATAGAAAGAATTACTGATCTTTTTAAAAGTCCTGATAAAGATAACACTACTGTTGCAGTAAGTTATTTAGAAAATCTAGACTTAGAAAAAGACTTAGTAGATATTCTTTTAACAATGAAAAATGTAAATGCTTTAGAACTTAGGTTATTTAATGAAGATTGGTTAGATAAATTGTCTTTGCACCTTAATTATGGCGGTGCAAAAAACATGTTATATGTACCAAGTTTTGTAGAGATTAGTAAACATCTATTAGAAAAAGAACTTCATCACAGTATGGATAATTTCTCTTATTATGTTAACAAATTTGTAAATGAAGCAGTTTCTACTATGTATATAGGAGAAATTATTGAAGACATTGAGGTCAAAGTTACATTAAAGAATATAAAAAAATTAGATGTAGTATGAGTAAAACACAAGATTTAAGTAAAATCTCTAAAGATTTAATGTTAAAAGAGCCCTACTACGGGTTCTTTCTTATTATGTTAAATAAACTTTGGAGTAATAGATTACCTACTGCAGGTGTTAGTAAGAATGGTATTAATTATCAACTTGCTATTAATCCTGAATTTTGGGATAGTTTATCTAATGATCATAAAATGGGTTTATTAAAACATGAGCTTTTACATATTGCCTTTAACCATCTTACTACATTTAGTATGTTTAGTAATAAACGATTAGCTAATGTAGCTATGGATATGGAAATCAATCAATATATATATAAAAATTGGTTACCTGAAGGTGGTATTGATATAGATAATTATCAAGAATTAAACTTAGATAGAAAAGCTGGTTCTAGATATTACTATGATAAATTGCAACAATTTAAAGAAGACAAGAAACAAAATGGTTCTTGTGGTTGCGATAATATGGATGATTTATTAGATAATATAGAAAATGGTAACACTCCTGATCATAGTACTTGGGAAGAATTTGAAGACTTACCTGAAGCAGAAAAAAAATTAATTGAAAAGCAAATACAAAGGATTCTGAATGAAGCTAAAGAACAAACTATTAAAAAGTGCGGTAGTATTCCAGGAGAAATGGAAGATTTAATTAAAATAGATGAGATTATTCCTGCAAAATTTGATTGGAGAGGCTATTTAAGAAGATTTACTGGTACAAGTACAAAAGTATTTACAAAAAAAACAAGGAGAAAAGAAAATATAAGATTTGCTGGAAATCCTGGTTTAAAAATTAAAATGAAACAAAAAATACTTTTAGCAATAGATACTTCTGGATCAGTAAGTAATAGCGAGCTAATGGAGTTTATGAATGAGATTCACCATATTTATAAAACAGGTACTGATGTAACTATACTACAATGTGATACTAAAATTACATCTATTGAAGAGTATAAAGGTAATAATCAATTAGAAGTTCATGGTAGAGGTGGTACTGAATTTAACCCTGTTATAAACTACTTTAATGAAAATATTAAAGAGTATACAAGTATGGTTTATTTTACTGACGGTGAAGCTTGGACTTCTGTTAAACCTAAAGGTAAAATACTTTGGGTATTATCAGAGCAATCTAATATGAACAATGAGCTACCTGGAAAAGTAATTAAGTTAGAATTATAAAAAAAAATTAAAATGAGTAATCAAGTAGAATTAAATGTTAATGAGTTAAAAGATTTTATTAAACATATGGTTAATAATAATCAAAAGATTCAAGAACAAGGTAAAATACCTGTTGCAATAAATGTAGAAGGTGATGCTGGTCTTGGTAAGACTTCTGCAATTATGCAATTAGGTAAAGAATTAAACATGGAAGTAGTAAAGTTAAATCTTTCTCAGTTAGAAGAGTTAGGTGACTTAATCGGCTTTCCAGTAAAAGAATATAAAGTACAGAATCAAGAAGGTAAATCTCTTTGGATTACTGAACAAGAAGTAGAAAAAGCTAATCAAAAAGGTTACAAAATAGTCGATAAAAGAATGTCACATGCTGCACCTGAATGGATTCAGGGAAAGAAAGATGGTGGTT
>Ga0181568_10004451_pt1 | contig 12488 bp, 9 predicted proteins | sample 101ome_20_FD_133758 | JGI IMG/M metagenome (GOLD analysis project Ga0181568, IMG submission 133758) | Coastal salt marsh microbial communities from the Groves Creek Marsh, Skidaway Island, Georgia - 101404AT metaG (megahit assembly) | ecosystem: Environmental > Aquatic > Marine > Intertidal zone... | reverse complement strand
TAAAGGTTTTTTTGAAGTCAGAGTTATTTTTTTTGAAATGTTTTTTTGGGGTTTTGAAATCTTAATATCAGTTCCTAATGAGGCTAAATCACCTTTATTGTTTTTTATAATATATTTGGCAACAGCGTATTTAGCTGGCGTAGTTTTAGTAATTTTAATATTTAAGTCTATTAGGTCTTCTCTTACATTTTTTTCATATATAATATCACTTATAATTCCAGGTTCAGACATTTCTAAAACCAAAGAAGAACCAGTTTTTTTATTTTGATTATATCTTACTCTTTTAATTAAGTTATTGTTTGAATTATCTTTACTAAATTTTATTGGCTTTTGAAAATCTATTAAGATACGAAATGGTTCTTCTAACAAAGTTACTTTAAAATCATTTTTAATATTATAATTTGAACAATTTATACTATCCAAATTAACTTTGCATTTAGTTATTTCAATACTAGGGGGACTGATGTTTTTATTAAAATCTTTTGCATTTGAAATGCTTAAACTTAAAAAAAATACGAGACAGTTAATAATAGAATAAAAAATATTTTTACGTTTAATCACAATTACAACAAGTTTTAATTTTATTACTGTTAATACATTAAAAAATAAAGTTTGTCTTGGTTAGATTAACAATATATAGTCTATGTAGGATTTTATTTTTGGTTAGGTTAACGGAAAAACAAATAAACCAACCAAACGAAGGATTTATGGCATTTATTTGCTTAACAATTTTGGAATGAGTTAGTTTTTAAGTTTGATGGTATCACTGGTAGGGAAGTTATTATAGTTCTGTTAATTTTAATTGAATGCATCTATCTTAAGAGTAATAAATATAATTATTATATTTAAAAATCTTCACATTAAGCAGTGCTTAACTGTATTAATTATCTAAACAACTCATTCACAAAAACAATATGTTTTCAAACCTTTTGAAATCATAGTTATTTGGAGATTAAGAATGAGTAAACGATTATTAATAGACGCAAGACAGCCAGAAGAAACAAGAGTAATAACAACTACTAATAACCTTATCGATGATTTTGAGTATGAAGTTCACTCTAGAAGACAACTCAAAGGTAACATTTATCTTGCTAGAGTTACTCGAGTTGAACCTAGTCTTCAGGCGGCATTTGTTGAATATGGAGGCAATAGACAGGGATTTTTAGCATTTAGCGAAATACACCCAGATTATTATAGAATTCCAGTTGAAGACAAAAATAAATTACTAGCAGAGGCTTCTGCCAAAACTGATGATGAATTAAGTTTAAATGAAAATTCAAGCGAAGATGAAATTGACGATTTTAATGATGAAGCACTGAGAAAAATCAAAAGAAATCTATATAGAAATTATAAAATACAAGAAGTAATTGCAAGGCGTCAGATTTTATTAGTTCAAGTTGTAAAAGAAGAACGGGGTTCAAAAGGTGCAGCATTAACCACCTATATTTCAATTGCTGGCAGATACTGTGTCCTCATGCCAAACACCCCAAGAGGTGGAGGAGTAAGTAGAAAGATTGCCAATATTACTGATAGAAAAAGATTAAAAAAAGTTGTTGATGATCTAGATGTATCTAGTGGAATGGCTGTTATTATAAGAACAGCTGGGTCTAAAAGAACTAAAACTGAAATCAAAAGAGACTATCTAAATTCAGTAGCCATTTGGGAAGATGTAAAAAAACTTACCTTGGAATCCAACGCACCTTTCCTTATTCACGAAGAAGGATCCTTGGTTAAACGTGCTATTAGAGATTTATATCACAGTGAAATTGATGAAGTCTTGGTTGAAGGTAATGAAGCGTATAAAGTTTGTAAAAATTATATGAAAGCACTGATGCCTAGTCATGCTAAAAAAGTACAACAATACGTTGATGATAAAAATCATCTTTTTCAGAAATATAATTTAGACTCTCAATTACAAGATATTTTTAATCCTAAGGTAACACTTAAGTCGGGTGGTTATATTATTATAGACCAAACGGAAGCTTTAGTTGCTGTAGATGTTAACTCTGGGAGATCAACTAGGGAAAGAACCATAGAGGATACCGCATTAAAAAACAATCTTGAAGCTGCTGAAGAATTTGCAAGGCAAGCAAGGTTAAGAGATCTGTCTGGACTAATAGTAATTGATTTTATTGATATGGAGGAAAATAAAAATCGATTAAGCGTTGAAAAAAAATTAAAAGAATCAATGAAAAAAGATAGAGCAAGAATTCAAATTGGAGAAATTAGTAATTTTGGTTTGCTAGAATTATCACGCCAACGTCTTCGACCTTCTGTTGTTGAAAATTCTTCAGAATTATGTTCACATTGTGGAGGATCTGGAAGAATTCAATCTATAGAAGTAAGTGCTATTCAAGTTTTAAGAGCTATTGAAGAAGAAGGTGCGCCTGAAGATATCTTAATGGTGAAAGTTTCTGCTCACTCAGATATAATATTACATATTTTGAATAATAAGAGATCTGAGTTAAATGAGATTGAATCAAGATATGATATTAGAATAGATTTTTATAATGACAACTCAATAATTCCTCCTCTTAAAAAATTGGAAGCGATTAAAAAATCTCTCCCTAAAAAAGAAAATCAATCACAGGCAAAGCTGCAAAATGACCCTTCTGAAAATGAAGAGCATAATAATAATAATAATAAAAGAAGAAGAAATAAAAAACCAATAAGACGAAGAAGAAGAGTTGATGAAGGTAATATCTTACTTGAAAAGTCCGAGAATAACGAAGTTCAACATACACCAAAAGAAAAAATAGAAGAAAATAGTGAAAATAAACCTATAGAGAAAGCTAAAGATGTAGTTGATAATAAAACAGAAGAAAAACCCATTAAGAAAAAAAGAGAAAGAAAAAATACTAATAAAGTAAAACAACCCAAGAAAATAATTCAAAATGAGAGCGAGAATAAAACATTAGTTTCAGATGATAAAAATAATGTTAAAGACACAAATAAAAAACAAGAAGCAAGAGAAACAAAAGCGTCTGCTCCAATTGAAATTGTAAAAATAGATGATAGTGCAAATGACAAAAAACCAAAGAAAAAAGGCTGGTGGTCAAAATAAAATTATTAATCTTAATATTTTTACTATTTTTTTCTTATTCTGCTAATTCTGCTCAAAAAAATATTATTATTAGAGATGCAGAAATTGAACTTTTTTTATATAAAATTATAAAAACTGTAAGCGATGATCATCCTCGGAATGATAAAAATTTTGAACCAATTTTAATTTCTAATGATGAATATAATGCTTTTGTAACTGGTTCTAATAAAATTTATATTCATACTGGATTAATAAATAAATCTGAATCGATTAATGAAATTCAAGGTGTTATAGCTCATGAAATTGGACATTTAGTTTTAAATCATAGTTCTTCTCGGACTATAAATAATGAAAATTTATCTAATTATTCTAAATTTGCAACCATTGCTGGTATTGCATTATCCGCTACTGGAAAGTTAAATTCAGATACTACTATGGGATTAATTATAGGAACCCAAGATTTAGCCGCAAAATCAGCCTTTCAATTTTCACGTATTCAAGAACAACAAGCTGATAAATATGCTATTGATGTTTTAAGAAGAAAAAGAATATCATTAGATGGTGTAGAAAAACTAATGTTACGACTCAGTGAAAATGAATTTTTAAATAACAATTCTGTCATCGATTATTACAGGTCACATCCATTTTCAAAACAAAGGTTAGAACAATTAAAAAAATATAAATCTAATTATTATGTGCCAGAAAAGAAGAACGATATAATAAATATTAAAAACTTTGATGTTTCTTTGAATTACATAAAAAACAAAATTAAATCTTATGAAAATGATCCATTTGAGATGTTGCGTAAGAAAAACAATAATAACTTTTTTTCTAATTATTCAAAAGTAATAGCTTATAAAAAAATTGGTAAATATGAATTAGCAATTAAAACGCTTAAAGAATTGCAGAATAAATATAAAAACTATCCCTTTTATAATGAATTAGCAGGTGATATTTATTTCAAAAAAGGCGAACAGAAAAATTCTATTAATGAGTATAAAGAAGCTATTAATAACCTTGGAAAAGAATACATTCAAGCTACTGACCTTATAAAATTTTCTTTGGTTAAATCTTATTTGCAAACAAACAATACTAAAAATTATAAAGAATGCGTCCAACTTTTAGAAGAGATACTTCGGAACAATCCTAATTGGAGTTTTTTATGGAAATTATTAGCAAAATCATCAGCTAAGTTAGGACAACGAGGAATTTCTTATATTGCATTAGCAGAGGAGGCTTTACTTAAAAAAAACTTTATTAAAGCTAAAAAATATGTAGATTTAGCATTTGCTGAAAAGACTTTAACAAACAGCTATAGGTTTAGAGGCTTAGACATTCTATCTAAAATAAAAAATCAATGATGATAAACGTATTAAATAAAATTCAAATTCTTTTTAAAATTTTATCTATTTTAAGTTTAATAACTATTTTAGTTTTTCCTTTACATGCCAATGAAATTAACGAAAAAAAAATTGAAAATGTTATTGAAAATTTTCTTATTAAAAATCCTCAGTTATTAAGATCAATTTTGGATAACTATAAGGATAAAATTGAATCAGAAAAAAAGATAAATGCCATTAAATCACTGGAATTGCTAAAAAATCCAGGTATTTTCCAAGAAAAAGCAGATGTTACTATTTATGAATTCTTTGACTATAATTGTGGTTATTGCAAATCAGTTGTTAAAACAATAATGGAAACTATATCAGAAGATAAAAAAATAAACTTTGTCTTTGTAGAATTTCCTATTTTATCTCAGCAATCGTACAATGCAGCATTGGCTGCGTTAGCTTCAGAAAGGCAAAATTTATATAACAATTTTCATCTTGCCTTAATGAGAGTTAGAGGTAGAGTTGATGATAACCAAGTCTTTAGAACTGCAAAAGAAATAGGGTTAGATATTGATCAACTTAAAAAAGACATGGAAAGATCTGAAATTTTGGAACAACTTCAGAAAAACCGTGAAATTGCCAAGCTTTTAAATTTAAATGGAACTCCTGCTTTTATAATTGGAGATGTTGTTTATCCTGGTGCACTAACAAAGGAAAATCTTAAACAAATTATAAAAAAAGTTCGTGAGGGTTAATCTATAAATTATAATTGTCACACAATGAACAATATTAAATTATAAACAAGTAAAGGAAGTGTTGTTTTGAAAAAAAAGTTATATATCATTAATGGTCCAAATTTGAATCTTTTAGGTACTAGAGAACCTGAGAAATATGGGCAAACTACTTTGCAAGACATAAAAAACTTATGCCTAGAGAAGTGTGATGTTCATAATTTTGAGTTACATTTTTTTCAATCTAATGCAGAAGGTTCATTGATAGATGAGATTCATAAGTCCATCAATGATGGAGCCGGAATAATTATAAATGCGGGAGCTTTAACTCATACGTCCATAGGCATTTTAGATGCTTTGAGTATGTTTAAAGGACCAAAAATTGAAATACATATAACTAATGTGTATGCTAGAGAAAATTTTCGTCATAAATCATATATTTCTCCAGTTGCAACTGGAATTATTGCTGGTTTAGGGATCAACTCATATTTATTAGCAATAGAAGCTATAAAAAATTTAATTGGTGATTAAAAGCAATGAAAAAAAATAATATCAATACTGAAAATTTAAATATTGTTCAAAAATTCGTAGATATTTTAAATAAAAATAACCTCTCTGAATTAGAGTATGAGAGCGATGGTATTAAAATAAGAATTGCAAATAAAAGTTTTAAAGAAAGTAAAGTCCAAGAAAAAATTGTTGAATATTCTGAAGATATTAAAATTAACGCTCCAACTAAAAAAGATGATGAACCCAAACAATTTACTAATCAACATCCAGGTGCTGTAAATTCTCCTATGGTCGGAACCGCTTACTCTTCCCCGGAACCTGGTAAAGATCCATTTATTAAACTTAATAGTTCAGTATCAAAAGGTGATACTCTTCTTATTATAGAAGCTATGAAAGTAATGAATACCATAACTGCGCATAAATCAGGAAAAGTTGTTTTCGTTGGATTTGAGGATGGTCAGCCAATTGAGTTTAATCAATTATTACTTATAATAGAATAACGGTTTGTAAATGTTTTCAAAGATTTTAATTGCCAACCGAGGTGATGTTGCCTTAAGAGTTTTAAGGGCTTGTAAAGAATTAAATATTAAAACAGTTGCTATACACTCTACCGCAGACAGTGAAGCTATACATGTAAGATTAGCTGATGAGAGTGTTTGTATAGGCCCAGCTCCTTCCTCAAAATCTTACTTAAATATTCCAGCAATTATTACAGCAGCTCAACTTGTTGGAGCTGATGCCATACATCCGGGCGTTGGTTTTTTATCTGAGAACGCTGATTTTGCTGAAATTGTAGAAGCTCATAATATTGTTTTTATTGGCCCTAAACCAGAACATATTAGATGTATGGGTGATAAAATAGAAGCAAAAATAACAGCTCAAAAATTAGGGATACCACTTGTTCCAGGTTCCAAAAATAATATTGCAAGCTTTGAAATAGCTGTTCAGGAAGCTCAAAAAGTTGGTTATCCTGTATTGATTAAAGCAGCGTCGGGTGGTGGTGGAAGGGGGATGAAAGTTGCCCTAAATGAAGAAGAGTTAGAATCAGCATTTACCTCTGCTAAAAGCGAGGCTAAAGCAGCTTTTGGGGATGATAGAGTTTATATAGAGAGGTACCTTAAAAAACCCAGACACATTGAAGTACAGATTATAGCTGACAAATTTGGGAAAACTGTCCATCTTGGTGAAAGAGAATGCTCAATACAAAGAAGGCATCAAAAAGTTATTGAAGAAGCACCCTCACCAGCGATTGATAATAAGACAAGAAACATGATTGGGAAAATAGCATCAGAGGCTGTTTCAAAGATGGGTTATCTAGGTCTAGGTACTATTGAATTCTTATTTGAAGATAATCAATTTTTTTTCATAGAAATGAATACAAGACTTCAGGTTGAACACCCGATAACAGAAGCTATAACTGGGATAGATTTAGTAAGAGAACAAATTATGGTGGCAGCTGGTTATCCTTTATCATTTGAGCAAAAAGATATTCAAATAAAAGGTCATGCTATTGAATGCCGAATAAACGCAGAACACCCTAAAACGTTTATCCCTTCCCCTGGCACAATTTCACAATTTCACTCACCAGGAGGACTTGGTATTCGGATTGAGTCTTGTATTTATTCTGGTTATAAAGTTCCTCCATATTATGATAGCCTGATTGCTAAACTAATTGTTCATGGAAACAATCGAGAACAATGTATATTAAGACTTAAACAAGCCTTAAAGGAAATGGTAATTGAACCAATATCGACAACAATTGATTTACATAAACAGATATTAGAGACTAGAGTGATGCAAGAAGGTTCATATGATATCAGATGGTTAGAAACCGAATTGCTTGATAATAACAAATAAGAATTTTAAAATTTTCTTTGGCAAAATTGTCTAATACACATCTTACCCCAGAACAGATAATTAGAGCGTATATGCTTGGTATATTTCCAATGTCTGACAGCAGAAAAAATAAGAAAATTTATTTTGTTGACCCTGATTACAGAGCTATCATTCCCATAAGTAAATTCCATATATCAAAAAGTCTCTTAAGGTTTCTAAAAAAAAGACCATTTCAAATCACAATAAATACAGCATTTGCAGAAGTTATTCATTCATGTGCAATAGTTAATAGGACAGAGACTTGGATTAATGAAGAGATTGAAGCACTATTCATTCAACTTCATAAGCTTAAATTTGCGCATTCTATAGAATGCTGGCAAGGAAATAAATTAATAGGAGGAGTTTATGGTGTCGCTATTGGTGGAGTTTTCTTTGCTGAATCAATGTTTAGCTCCGTTTCAAATGGCAGTAAAATGGCATTATTAAATCTAGTTGCAAGACTATGGAAAACAGGTTTTAAATTACTCGATGTTCAATTTTTAAATGATCATTTAGTACAATTCGGTGCCTATGAAATTCCAAAAATTAAATTTAAAGAAAAGCTTGAAAGAGCTATTAATTTAAATATTGATATTCATTCTATAGGATCTGGTGATGAAGATTTTTTTGATTGTCTATCAGAATTTTTACAAACTAAAACTGAAATATCATAGACAGGATTTTCTAAGGCATTGAGTGCTGGACTAGACGCAAACATCCATCCTCTAAACTCTACTACAGAGAGCCTTTCAGAATTATCTTCTATCTTTATCAAAGCTAATGATTCAGGCTTATAAATTGGTTTGGAATAAACACATCTCTCAACAAAAATATCTAAAACACCAAATCTTTGACTTTCACCTACATTGACTTCAAAGGTCTTTATTCTCGCAGTGATTTTATCTAAACCCTGTAATACCACTCTATTTCCTTCAATCCACTGTGAGCCTAGTAAAGTATTTGGTTGGATTAAAAATAATAAAGTTAGAAAAATATAAAAAAAACTCATTTTGAAATCATAACTAGGTATAAAAATTATTTTATTATTTATTTCCCGAAAAGACAATTTTGCCAAGCATGTCAGTAAAACTAACAGGATCACTGGTATCATATATAACATCATTTGGGTTTAAAAATGTTTGAGATGAACCAGGCACAATATCAATAAAATTTCCCCCTAACAATGATGATGAGGTAATTCTAGCAGATGAATCATCAGGAATTTTTATACTAGCAAATAATTGGACGTCAACCTTAGCATTATAATCTTCCAAATTTAGGTCTAATTTAGTTATTTTTCCAACGTTTATACCAGATATTTTAACATCATCCCCATTTTTTAAACCTGATGTTGAACCAAATATTAATGATATATTATATCCATCCTTTTGATTATTATTAATTGACTGCATCCCCAAAATTAAGAAGCCAATTGCAACGATTAACACCATGGCTCCCATTATTATTTCTATTGGACTATATCTCATACTGGGTTTCCTAATTAAAGTTTTGTTAACACTTATTCTACCCTAATCAGGGAAATTAATAAATCCTGAATATAAATTTAAAGATTATTGATCTCATAACATAAAAAAATGAAACAAAATTAACCAGTTAAAAAAAAAGATAAAAAAATTAAATTATAGTCTTTACTAGACTATACTAAATCATGTAGTTTATATGTTCGTAATTACTACATATTGTGTTATCCACAGATGTTAGTAGTAAAGAAAATTAACTTATTATCATATTAAATTAAGGAAAAACAATAATTTAGCTTTAGAAAGTTTGTAAGAATCAAAAAAGTTAAACAACTTATCCACAATTATAAGCCTGTTTACTAACAATAATTTCTAGGTTTTCTAAATATTGATTTCTAAGTATAAGAAAGAGGTTTATAATGAAATTTGAAAGACAATTTACAAAAAAAGGTCAAGATGCTTATGCGGGGTTAGAATTCAAGACAACAACAAGTGAAATTAAAAATCCTGACGGTACAATTGTCTTTAGCGCACCAAACATTGAAGTTCCAGCAAACTACTCTCAAGTTGCAGCTGATATAATAGCACAAAAATATTTTAGAAAAGCTGGCGTACCAGTATTTGTAAAAAAAATTAAAGAAGACAATATACCGTCATGGCTATATCGTTCTGAGCCTGATCAAGAAAAGCTCAGTGGACTTCCAGAAGAAAAAAGATTTAAGGGCGAAGAATCTGCAAAACAAGTTTTTGATAGATTAGCAGGAACCTGGACATATTGGGGTTGGAAAGGTGATTATTTTACTACTGAAGAAGATGCAAAAATATATTTCGATGAAATGAGATTCATGCTTGCTGCACAAATGTGTGCTCCAAATTCTCCTCAATGGTTTAATACTGGACTACACTGGGCATATGGCATAGATGGTCCAAGTCAAGGACACTACTACGTAGACTTTAAGACTAAAAAACTAGTTCAATCAAAATCATCTTATGAACACCCACAACCTCATGCTTGTTTTATTCAATCAGTCAAAGACGACCTAGTCAATGAAGGTGGAATTATGGACCTTTGGGTTAGAGAAGCTAGATTGTTCAAATACGGTTCCGGGACGGGCTCTAACTTTTCTAAATTGAGAGGCAGTACAGAAGGTTTATCTGGTGGTGGCAGATCTTCAGGAATGATGAGCTTTTTAAGAATTGGAGACAGAGCAGCGGGCGCAATTAAATCTGGAGGCACCACAAGAAGAGCTGCTAAAATGGTAACTGTAGACATAGATCACCCAGACATTGAAGAATATATAAATTGGAAAGTTGTTGAAGAACAAAAAGTTGCTGCATTAGTTGCTGGATCAAAATTAACAGCTAAAAATTTAAAAACAGTAATGGATGCTTGTAATTTAGACACTTATAATGATGAAGACAGGCTTAATCCAAAAATAAATACTGAACTCAAAAAGGCAATCTTAAATTGCCGTGCTGTAATGATTCCAGAAAATTATATTCAAAGAGTTATTCAATTTGCCGGACAAGGTTTTAAAGAAATAGAATTCCAAACATACGACACTGATTGGGACAGTGAAGCGTATTTGACTGTATCAGGTCAAAATTCAAATAACTCAGTAAGAGTAACAAACGAATTCTTAGAAAAAGTTTCCCAAAAAGGTAAATGGGATCTTATTAGACGAACAGATGGTGGTGTTCATAAATCAATAGATGCTTCAGAATTATGGTCAAAAATATCAGAAGCTGCTTGGGCTTGTGCTGATCCTGGACTACAATATGACACTACAATTAATGAATGGCATACTTGTCCTGAAGCTGGAAGAATTAATGCCTCTAATCCATGTTCAGAATATATGTTTATTGACGACACTGCATGTAATCTGGCTTCCATTAATTTGTTACAATTTAAAAAATCAGACTCTTCATTCGATATACAAGCTTATGAATATACAACTAGGTTATGGACACTTACACTTGAAATCTCTGTAATGATGGCGCAATTCCCTTCTAAGGAAATTGCTCAGAAGTCTTATGAATATAGAACACTTGGTTTAGGATACGCAAACATAGGTGGGTTACTAATGTCTTGGGGCATTCCCTATGACAGTGACGAAGGAAGGTCAATATGTGCAGCTCTAACATCAATTATGACAGGTACATCATATGCAACATCTGCAGAGATTGCAAAAGAGTTAGGTCCTTTTCCTAAGTATAAAGAAAATGCAAAAAGTATGCTCAAAGTTATTCGTAATCATAAAAGAGCATCAGAAGGAAAAACAAGAGATTATGAAGACTTATCAATTAATCCAGTTCCTTTATTGTCTCAACATTGTCCGGATCAGAAATTAATAGTTGCAGCAAAAGATTCATGGACAAAAGTACTTTCACTTGGTGAAAAATATGGTTATAGAAACGCTCAGGCAACAGTGATTGCTCCAACAGGTACAATTGGATTAGTAATGGACTGCGATACAACTGGTATTGAGCCTGATTTTGCTATGGTTAAATTCAAAAAGTTAGCTGGTGGAGGTTATTTCAAAATAATCAATCGTGTTGTACCAGAAGCCCTGTCACATTTGGGATATGATGCAGATCAAATAGAAGATATGCAGAGATATGCTGTTGGAACAGGTAGCCTAAAAGATTGTCAAGCTATAAGTCATAATGCCCTTATCTCTAAAGGATTTACAGACAAAGAAATTCAACTTATTGAAAATTCCTTGGCTTCCGCTTTTGATATCAAATTTGTTTTTAATCAATTCACTCTTGGAGAAGATTTTTGTAGAAACAAAATAGGAATGTCCTCTGAACAAATGAATGATTTTTCTTTTAATATGTTAGAGTTTTTGGGTTTTACGCCTGAAGAAATAGATGTTGCCAATATTCATGTTTGTGGAGCGATGACATTAGAAGGTGCACCTCACCTTAACAAAGAACATTTAGCTGTTTTTGACTGTGCTAATGTATGTGGTAGAATTGGTAAGAGATTTTTATCGGTTGATAGCCATATAAAAATGATGGCAGCTGCACAATCATTTATATCTGGAGCTATTTCTAAAACAATAAATATGCCAAATGACGCCACAATAGAAGATTGTAGCGATGCGTATATGTTATCTTGGCAATTAGGCATTAAAGCTAATGCGCTATATAGAGACGGATCAAAACTAAGCCAACCCCTTAATTCAGCATTGCTTGACGATGAAGATATCGATGATGAAGAAAGCAGTATCAGTAATGAACAAGACATAACTCAACGTACTACTGAGGTTGTTGAGAAAATAGTTGAGAGATTTGTTAGAGCAGAGAGGGACAAGTTACCCCATAGAAGAAAAGGATATACTCAAAAAGCTACTGTTGGAGGACATAAGGTATACTTAAGAACTGGTGAATATGAAAATGGTAAATTAGGTGAAATTTTTGTAGATATGCATAAAGAAGGGGCTGCGTTTAGATCACTCATGAATAACTTTGCAATAGCTGTCTCTATCGGCCTGCAATATGGTGTTCCCCT
>Ga0181568_10004449_pt1 | contig 12490 bp, 11 predicted proteins | sample 101ome_20_FD_133758 | JGI IMG/M metagenome (GOLD analysis project Ga0181568, IMG submission 133758) | Coastal salt marsh microbial communities from the Groves Creek Marsh, Skidaway Island, Georgia - 101404AT metaG (megahit assembly) | ecosystem: Environmental > Aquatic > Marine > Intertidal... | reverse complement strand
TCGGATGGTATTGATAAAATAGGTGATACTGTTCGCCGTCGTACACTAATCCATTCGGATCGTTCATCCACATCGAGTCAGGGCTAAAGTGGTATTGAGGGCGATAGGGTTCTTGATACACCTGCGTCTTTTCAGGTGAAGTGGAGCAGGCCGCGATCAGTACAAATGCGGCAAAGCTTAAGACATTGTAAAAACTTCTCATAAGGGAATTTACTAAGATTCTCAATACACCTTAATTTTGATTGCAATGAATCCACCCAGCAAAAGCAAGGCACTCGCCGTTTTTTTAAAGAACAGGGTCTTAGGGCAAGTAAAAACACGGCTAGCCAAGGACATAGGTCCAGAAAAAGCACTTGAAATTTACAGCCACCTTTACATTCATACTTTAAACGTCGCAAAAACCGTTGAAGCAGAAATTCACGGTTTCTATGCGACTAAAAAAAAGCCGCACTCAACCTTTGACGGGGTGCATCTTCAGAACGGTTCAGATTTAGGAGAACGGATGAAAAATGCCTTTGCATTACTCTTCGAACGACACGAACGCGTGGTACTTATAGGCAGTGATTTACCCGAACTCTCGACAACACTCATTGAGAAAGCCTATGCACTACTCGAAGAAAACGACCTCGTGCTCGGGCCTACTTTGGATGGTGGCTATTACCTCATTGGCCTTCGTTCTGTTCAACCTCATCTTTTTGAAAAAATGTCGTATTCACACCCAGAGGTTTTAGCACAAACTCTAGAACGTGGAAAAGAGTTGGAGCTGTCCGTTGCAATGCTCGAACCACTGCGTGATCTCGACACCCTTGAGGATCTTAAACACTTTAACTATTTGATCGATTCAGGTCCGAGCACTCCATAGAAATGGCGTAATTTAGTAGGGTATGTTGAAGAACGAATTGATTGCCGAAACGCTTGAACATCTGCAAGCTAAAGGATTTGAAACCCCAGAAATAGGAATTGTATTAGGAACTGGGTTGGGCCAACTGGTTGACCAACTCGAAATCATAGCGACTGCATTCTACCATCACATTCCACACTTTCCTGTATCGACCGTAGAGTATCATAGCGGTAAACTGCTTTACGGTATACTCGGCGGAAAAAAAGTAGTAGTGATGCAAGGAAGATTTCACCTTTATGAGGGCTATGACTTTGTATCGCTTACCTACCCCATTAGGGTCATGCACGCTCTCGGGATCAAAAAATTACTGATCTCAAATGCCGCAGGAGCTATTAATACAGGGTTCAAAAAAGGAGAGTTAATGCTCATTGATGATCATATCAACCTTCAAGGCGGATCTCCCCTCGCTTTTTCAAATGTTTCAGAGTTCGGACCTCGATTTGTAGATATGTTATGTCCTTACGACAGTACCCTCTCTTCTATTGCGCTCGACATCGCTAAAGAGCACAAGATCACATTGAGAAAGGGCGTTTATGCTGCTGTTGTTGGTCCTCAACTCGAAACACGTGCCGAATACCGCATGCTCGGAATCATGGGAGCAGATGCGGTGGGCATGAGCACCGTTCCTGAAGTGATCGTTGCCAATCAGCTCGACCTCCCAGTAGTGGCTATTTCGATTCTTACAGATGAATGCGATCCAGATCACCTTGAGCCGATCAACGTCGAAGAAATTTTAGCGATTGCTAAGGAGGCTGAACCTCGATTAATCACCTTGTTCAGAGAATTAATTATCCGCTCCTAAGCATAGCCAGATGAAAGAGGTCTATATCATCGGAAACGGAGTTGCAGGTAGCACGCTAGCCTTAAATCTTAGCGCGACTGACAGCTTTCGGGTACACCTAATTTCTGATGAGTCGGATTTCTTTTACTCCAGAACAGCGCTGATGTATCTCTACATGGGTCATCTGACCGCTCAACAAACTGAACCCTACGAACGCAATCATTGGGAAAAGAGCGGTGTTAACCGTATTCGCGGGCGCGTTTTCGCTCTTGATCGCAATGCCAAAACCCTAGCGTATAGAGATGTTGAAGGAAACACTCACCAGAAAACCTATGACATCCTTGTGCTGGCGATGGGCTCCCTGCCTCGTTTTTTAGACTGGCCCAATAGTACCTTAAAGGGTGTTTCAGGACTGTATCACCTCAAAGATCTTGAGGCCATAGAGGCCTACACAGAGTCTACAAAGTGCAAAGAAGCGGTCATTATCGGAGGGGGGTTGATCGGAGTAGAATTGGCAGAGATGGTACACAGTAGAGGTATCCACACGACTATGGTGATCAGAGAACCGCACTTCTGGTCTTCTGTATTGCCAGACAGCGATGCGCAACTCGTTCAAAAGCACATCGAAGCTCAAGGCATTCATATTCTCACAGAATCTGAAGTCTCTCGTTTTTCAAGTGCAGACGGTCAGCACCTTAGCGGGGTGCAGCTGAACTCTGGCAAAGAACTAAGGGCTCAATTTGCTGGGGTTTGTATTGGCGTTACTCCTAACACCAGATTCCTTTCAGAGAGTGGGTTAACCCTCAATGAAGGTGTTGTAGTGGATGAGTACCTGCAAACAAGCGACCCTTCTATTTATGCTATCGGCGACTGTGCTGAATTGAAGCACCCCAATGCCGAACGTCGCGCTGTAGAAGCCGTATGGTATGTCGCCCGTCAAATGGCAGAAACGCTCTCAAAGCATTTAATTGAAGGAGCAACAGCTTACGAACAAAAACATTGGTTCAATTCGGCCAAGTTTTTCGATTTAGAATACCAAACCTACGGTCAAGTGAGCACCAGCTCAAAACGCAAAAATTCTGAACAGCACTTTCATTGGCATTCTAAGAATCAATACAAAGGCATTACGCTTTCATACAGCGCTCACGACAGACAATTTTTAGGTGTAAACACCTTTGGCATCAGACTCAAACAATCAGTTTTTGAACAATGGCTTAACGCATCAGAAAGTGTAGATACCGTGGTCGCTCAACTAGACCGCGCGCACTTTGATCCGGAGTTCAGTAAAATGTATTACAACGATTTTCGCTATGCTTTCTTATCAAACAACGGCTAGCCAAAAAGGCTTCATGTATACCGGCTTAATCGGGATTGCTGCGCTTATCTCTGCGGGTATTTCGAATACCTTAGGAACAACTCCGCAACTCATAGCTTCTATTGCTTTGACCTTAATCGCGGTAGGTGTTTTAGGGTATACCTACAGCAGTTATGCGGCATTCGGACCTGGAATTAAGAATAACGGAGTAATGTTTCGCTCGCTTACTCAACGTGGTGTCTGGGCCTATGCGAGTGCAGTTGGGCTTACCGCCTTTTATATCCTCTTGTATTTTTTTGACAGCCAGCTCGAAGGCATTATTCGTGGGTTTGATCCTCTGAGCAAGATGCTCTCAGGAAATCCTGCAAGTCAATGGTTCGTATACGGTGTACTCTACACCCTAGCCATCTTACTTTTTGGCATCAAGTTTATAGTGAAGTACCGGCACAGCAGGTACCAAATCATTCGAACCATCAGTGTGATGTTCTTTCAATTGGTATTTGCCTTTCTTCTTCCAGAACTCATGGCTCGATTGAACGGCGATCTGCCGTATTACGACTTAAAAAACATGTGGCCATTGAATTACTATCTCTTTGACCAATACGCAGTAGACGGATTCATCTCAGCCAAACAACTCGGAATCGGATTACTACTTTTCGGTATTGCTTCAATCTTTATCATCAGCCCCATTTTGACCTATAAGTTCGGAAAGCGCTGGTACTGCTCTTGGGTGTGCGGATGTGGCGGACTAGCCGAAACGGCCGGAGACGCCTTTCGTCATTTAAGCGATAACAGTGTGCGCGCTTGGAAGCTCGAACGCTGGATGATTCATAGCATTCTAGTCTTAATCATGTTAAGTACCGTTGGGGTCGTCCACAGCTATTTAAGAGAAGGGGAGGGACATTACTGGCTTTCAGCCGACCTCTTTTTAGGATTGTTTTCATTAGTGGTAATCTTGATCGTCTCGCTTATTTATTTCAAGCGTAAAGAGTGGCTCGCCAAAGATGCTAAGAGGAGCATCTTGATCATAGGTGCGCTTATCGTAGGGTTGAGTGGGATTCACTTTCTGAGCGACAATTATCACATTTTTCTCATTCCTACCTATACGCTGCGATCGGCCTATGGATTTTTCATCGGAAGTATCTTTTCAGGGGTGATTGGAACTGGATTTTATCCGCTGCTTGGAAATAGAGTTTGGTGTCGATTTGGATGCCCAATGGCGGCAATATTAGGGATTCAGCAAAAACTTTTTTCAAAATTTCAGATCAGCACCAACTCAGGGCAGTGTATCTCTTGCGGTAACTGCTCGGCCTATTGTGAAATGGGTATTGACGTACGCTCTTATGCACAAAAACAAGAGCCTATTAAACGCGCCTCTTGCGTGGGCTGTGGGATTTGTTCAGAGGTGTGCCCTAGAGGAGTACTTCGCTTAGAAAACACTGCTAATCCTAACCAACTATCATGATTTGGGTCGTCATACCCGCCTACAACGAAGAAAAAAGTATTGGGCTCGTTTTAGCTGACTTGCCTCAAGAGGTTGACGAAGTGGTGGTGGTCAATAACGGCTCTACCGACAACACCGTCAGTGAGGCCGAAAAAGCAGGTGCAACGGTCTTGACAGAGTCTCGTAAAGGATACGGATATGCCTGCTTGACCGGAATACACTATCTCAAATCAAAAGCAAAACAAGGCGACATTGTAGTCTTCTTGGATGGGGACTATTCTGATTATCCTGAAGAACTCAATGCGCTCGTTACCCCCATTCAGCAGCAAAGAGTACTTTTTGTATTAGGAACGCGGGTCACACCTCAGCTTGAAAAAGGTGCCCTTACTCCGCAGCAGCGCTTCGGGAATGCCTTGGCAACCCAGCTCATGCGATGGATTTACGGCGCCCGTTTTACAGATTTAGGCCCCTTCAGAGCAATTGAGTGGGAAACACTCATGGCTCTAGATATGAACGACAAGACCTACGGCTGGACGGTCGAGATGCAATTGAAAATATTGAAAAAGGCGATTCCGTATATCGAAATACCCGTTCGCTACCGGCCTAGAATTGGAGTTTCAAAAGTTTCGGGCACCGTGAAAGGGACCCTCATGGCCGGGTATAAAATAATAGGTTGGATTCTCATCTACAGTCTGAAACGTTAATGGGTTGGATCAGTATTTCTTTATTCGGCCTCTGTGTCTTTCTGCTGCTAGCCTATGCGTTCTATCAGTGTTACTTGAGTTTAAGCTGCTCTGCTCGAGAAAAGGCGATACACTTAAAACCGCTACCAGATGATGCAGCAACTGCCAATCGACTAGAGGCAACCGTTACGATTCAAATCGCATTGTACAACGAGGGGCATGCCGTCGATCCGTTGTTCAAATCTATTCTTGCCCTCGACTACCCCAAAGAATTAGTAGAGATTCAACTCTTAGACGATTCAACCGATCATTCTGATGAAATCAACGCGGAATGGGCTATTAAATTAAGTGCATCCGGACTCAAGACATCCCATCTTAAACGCACGCATAGAGATGGGTACAAAGCAGGCGCCTTAAACGAAGGGCTTAAACAAGCCTCTGGGGAGTACATTGCCTTTTTCGATGCCGATTTTAGTTTTGCTCCTGACTGGCTGTATCGCACCCTTCAAGGCTTTACTTCAGACCAAATAGCCGCGGTTCAAACCCGTTGGGTGTATGTAAACAGCACAAAGAATTGGATAACGCGGATACAACCCTTGGCACTGAACCATCATTTTATCAATGAACATTTGGGCAGAGAAAAAGCAGATGCGCTAACGACCTTTAACGGAACTGCTGCGTTATGGAAGAAGAGCGCCATTGAGTCTGTTGGAGGGTTCAGCACAGAGACTTTAACCGAAGACTTGAATCTTGCCTACAGGGCGCAATTAGCTGGATTTCGCATTCTTTACCTCCCTAACATTACGGCAGGGAGCGAATTGCCCGACAGCTTATCCGCCTATTTTTCACAACAATTCAGATGGAACAAGGGTGCTGCGGAGAATTTTCAACTATTGAAAGGGTCATTGAAGACCCTTCAACTAAAAAAGAAGTTTCACGCCCTGATGCACCTTCTTGGATCGAGCTTTTATGCCGTCACCTTCTCTTTTTTACTCATTGGGCTTTCGTTACCCTTCATGGGGCTTCAAGGTGCCCAATTACAAATCACAGGACTTCTTTCGAACTTGCTCTTATTGGCCTCATTAAGCCTTGGAATAGCGCTATTTAGGGCAGATCGAGACCTTCATTACTCTTCGTCTCTCTTACATTGGGCGCTCTACTTTACAAGCTATTTGATTCTCTCGGCAGGGATGAGTTATCGTAACACACGAGCAGTCCTTGAGGGACATTTGAGAAAGCCTTCTACATTTGTTCGGACGCCTAAAACCAATCAGTTGAAAAGGAGACGCTCTAGAATAATCCCTATAATCGAAGGCTTGATCACCCTGCTTGGTGTCTTTAGCGCCTTCAGAGCTTATGATACACAGCAGTTAGCACTATTGGGTCTCCCGTTATTTACTACTCTCGCCTTTGGTTGGGTCACTATTGCACGATTAAAACGCTCATGAAAAAGGTATTACTTGTTTTGTTTGCCTTGTGCTCTTTTGTTTCGTACTACGCCATAGCGTACCATATCGAACGAACGGATATCGGCTATTTACTCTGCAGTGTTGTCGTTTTATTCTCGGCCTATTTTTATTGGTTACAACAGCGCCTTTCTATTGGATTCATTTTCGTTCTGGGTTTGGCCTTTAGGCTTTTGCTGAGCACCTCTTTTCCGTCACTCTCTCAAGACATTTATCGTTTCATTTGGGACGGCAATCTTACCCTGAGATCTATCAGCCCTTACGCATATACCCCCAATGAAATCATGGCACGTGAAGGCTTTGAGTCGCTCCGACAGCTCTACGATTCTATGGGAAGCCTTAGCGCTGGCAACTACAGCAATTACCCTATGGTGAATCAATTGATGTTTGCGCTTGGGGCCTATTTTCAAGAACCGCATTATGGCTACCGAATTCTGATCGTTTTAGCCGATAGCATCGCCTTCGGACTTCTTCTGAAGTTGATACAATCATCAGAACACAGAGTTTGGGCCCTAACCGCCTACTTCTTGAATCCGTTAGTACTTATTGAAGGTACCCAAAACCTCCATTTTGAGCCTGTAATGGTAGTCTTTTTCTTAGGCGCGCTCTATGCTTTAAAGGTAAAACGTCCCTTGCAAGCTGGATGGCTCTACGCGGCATCGGTGCTTACTAAACTCATGCCCCTCATGCTCATGCCCTTATTGCTCCGCACCCTAAGACGGAAGTCCTTGGGGCGATTTGGACTTTCATTTGTGCTTTTTTCGGTGCTTTTGGCGCTCCTGTTCGTAGGTCCTCAATGGGCAACACATTGGGGCTCTAGCATTGGTCTGTGGTTCTCAAACTTTGAGTTTAACCCTTCTATTTACCGCATCTACAAAGAAATAGGAAGAATGATGGGTGCCTACGACGATCAACTGATTCAAGCTTACGGCTATTTGCAAATTATTGGAATCCTTAGCCTGGTAGGTTATTTAAGTTTCAGAACGACCCACTTAGGCCAATTCATTCGACACGGCTATTGGATTCTCATTGCCTATTTGATCACGGCGCCGACGGTGCATCCGTGGTACCTCATTACATTGGTTGCACTAGCTGCCTTGAGAAGGGATCGTATACTGCTGCTTTGGTCAGGTACGATTTTCTTGAGCTATGCGGCCTATGGATTTGAACACAACGAGCTCCCGTTGTGGTTGGTAGGACTTGAATACTTACCCCTGGCGGTATATGCGTATTGGATCAACCGATCATCCGCAAGAAGCTCAGCTCTTTTTCGGTAAGATGTCTGAAGTGGCCTCTCGGCAAGTCTTTCTTGGTGAGACCAGCAAAGCTAACGCGGTCGAGTTTTGTGACTTCGTAACCGAAATGTTCGAAAATGCGGCGCACAATGCGATTTTTGCCGCTGTGAATTTCAATGCCAACTTCTCTTTTTGTGGCGCCTTGAATATAGCTGATAGCATCCACCTCAACAGGGCCGTCCTCAAGCGTAATCCCTTTTTCAATTTCTTGGAGATGGTTTACGCGAAGGGTCTTTTCTAACACCACGTGATATATCTTACGCACGCCGTACTTCGGATGGGTCAAACGGGCCGCAAGTTCTCCGTCATTGGTAAAAAGTAATAAACCAGTGGTGTTGCGGTCGAGACGTCCTACCGGAAAAAGACGTTGTTTTGTCGCTGAGGCGATCAGTTCCATCACCGTCCGCCTTCCTTTTTCGTCCGAAGTGGTGGTGATGAAATTTTTTGGCTTATTGAGCAGCACATATTCCTTGCGCTCTGAAGAGATCAGGCGACCGTCAAAACGAACCTCATCGTTAAAAGAAACTTGAAAGCCCATCTCTGAAACAACCTTACCGTTCACCGTCACACTACCGGCCTTAATGAAGGTATCTGCCTCTCTACGAGAGCATATTCCTGCATGAGCGATGAAGCGATTCAAGCGCATTTTGCCGCTGGTATCGGCTTTTTTCTCAGGTCGTGGAGTAGCAGGCTTCTTTGCGGCCATTGGTTTTCTAGGGCCTGAATACTTTTTAGGACCACTCTGAGGTTTTGAAGCCCCAGGTTTAGGCTTTCTGGGTGAATTTTTAGATGGCAAACGTTAGGTTTTAAAGGGCAAAAATAAACGCTTTTAGCTCACTTAAGCGTGAAAGGTCTAAAAAGAGTATACCCATCACCCCCATGAATACCAGCAGTTTTAAGAACCAATGCACTCGGCTGTAACCCTTAGAACGTTCTTTAAAAGACATGACGACCATTAGAATCACAAAGCTTACTGAAGCGAAATAAAAATAATAGCGTATTCCTGAGAGCTCGAAAGCGTACAAGATGAATATGCTGATACATAGCTCAAGTCCTACTGCCGCTTGGATGAAACGTCGATTCTTGTCTTCACCCCAGGTAGTGGCAAGCGTGCGCAGACCAACGGCGAGGTCTCCAGGCAGGTTTTCTAGATCCTTGACCAGGGTAACGATCCACAACAGTACAAATAAGAAGACGGCAAATGCCAAAATAATGCCATCAAAATACCTATAGTAGAGAAAAAGAACGGCAATAGGACTTACCGACAAGAAGGCTGACAACAAACTACCCCATAGCGGAATACTTCTTAATCGATGCGAGTAAAGCCATATGGTTAAGAAATACCCTAAAAAATACAGCGCTGCCAATAGAGAGACCCAGGCACCCGCAAGAAGCGCGGCGCTGATCAACAGGGCAGACCACCGCATTAGGCTTGAGGGAGTCCTTTGTAAGTCTATCATACTCTTTACCGGACGATTGATCAAGTCTTTGGGCAAGTCGTAGTACTGATTAATCAGATAGCCTCCTGATACGACTAAAAGGGTAGCCAATACCAAAAGATGAAGGTCTTTGTTCAGTAGTAATTCTGCTACCGAAAACGCCCTGCCAAAAATGTAAACTGCTGAAAGGTATTGGGCTAAGACAACAAGAAATCCGTTGTACAATCGAGTAACACTAAAGAGCGACCATAAGCGGGCCTTTAGGTTCATGACTAAAAGGTATAAACCACTTCTAAAGTGTGTCCTTCTAATTCGCGTTTCGCACGCTCAAGGTCTTCAGTGAAACCCAAGAAGTAACCTCCTCCGCCGGATCCACAGAGCTTGAGGTAATAAGCGTCAGTCTCTAGTCCTTTTTGCCAAAGTCCTAGGACGCTTTCAGGAATCATGGGCTTAAAGTGCTCAAAAACCACTTGCGATAGCTTTCTCAGGTCTTTGAATAAGCCCTTCACTTCGCCCTTCAAAAAATGATCAATACAGGCATCGGTATATTTCACGAACTGGTCGCGCATCACCTCTTCGAATTGTTTGTTTTCTAGGTTCTTCATGAACAGCTGCACCATAGGGGCGGTTTCACCTACTACTCCGCTATCGAGAAGAAAAACAGCTCCCTTTCCGTCAAGTTTTTGCGATGGAATATGTGTAGACTCCACATGGTCTTTGGCGTGAATGAGAATTGGAATACTGAGATAGCTATTGAGCGGGTCAAGTCCTGAAGAAGTTCCGTGAAAGAACGATTCCATTACCCCGAATTGCTGCTTGAGGTCAAGCAATTTTTCTCGAGTTAGATTTTCTAACACCGTTACTTTTTCAGTGGCATACCGATCGTATAATGCGGCAACGATAGCTCCACTACTCCCTACTCCGTATCCCATGGGGATCGAACTGTCAAAATACATGCCGTCGGCCAAGTCGGCCTCAAGTCGCTCAAAATCAAAAGGAACTTTAAGGGTATCTTCTGCTCTTTTCCGCTTGAGGTATTCGGTATAAAGCTTCAGTTTTTGGTTTGACGCTGTGTGCGAGGCTTGGTCTACGTCATCAAAACGTAACGCTCCATTGAACGTGTTAAACGGAATAGCAAGGCCCTTAGAATCTTTTATGATCCCGTATTCGCCAAACAGCAAAATTTTTGCGTAAAACAGCGGACCTTTCATTTTGTTTAATTTTTCAGAAACAAAGGTAAACAATTAAACAGCCCCTTCTCCGCAGTGGTCGTGAATGAAGAATCCGTCTTCACAATAGCCCTTCAGCTCGTTTTCGATAAAGGCATGAACCTTTTCTTTCTTGGCCTCAGGATAAAGTAAGTGAACATTGGCCCCTGCATCTAAGGTGAAGCATACTGGAGTTTCAGTCTTCTCCCTGTATTCCCATATCTTCTTAATCACCTCTAAGGTTTGAGGCTCCATAAGCACGAAATAGGGGTTTGAAGTCATCATCATCGCATGAAGACTTAAGGCTTCAGATTCTACAATACGTATGAACGACGCTATATTACCCTTTTTCAAGGCAGACACCAACGAACTCATGTGTGTCTGTGCTTGTTCAAAGCGGGCTTCTTTGTACGGGTGGTTATTCATTAAATCGTGCCCCACAGTACTGCTCACCTTTTTGGCTCCTTTATGAACGATAAGAATAGTGTCTTGATACGTCTTGAAAATCTCGTGAGGTCGTTCAAATTTTGTAGCATATAGGTCAGAGCTTTGCTCTAGCTCATGATGTTCTCCCCAAGAAACGATCGGGCCTTCGATACTTCGCGCTGCGCTTCCCGATCCTAAACGAGCCAGAAACGAAGCCTTCTGAGCCATGGCCTCCTTTGCTATTCCACCCAACTTTTGTTCGAGGGTGATAATACCCATCGCCAGTGCAGCCATACCGCTTGCCGAAGAAGCAATACCACTGCTGTGCGGGAAGGTATTTGAAGTATCAATGGTTATCTTATACCCATTCAAAAACGGGCAATAGAGCCTAATGCGTTCAAGAAATTGAACCACCTTGGGTTCAAATTCGGGTTTCGGTTCGCCTTGGTAAAGCACACGAACTTCAGCCTTTGATGCTTTCTCAAAAAGCAGGCGAGAACTGGTGTGTGCCTCAGAGAGCGTAAAGGAAATTGACGGATTGGCAGGTATTTGTGAAGCATACTTGCCCCAATACTTTACTAAAGCAATATTACTGGGTGCCTTGTGTGTTGTTTCAAACCTTTCTAAGGTAGAGGTTTGAACCGCAGATATAAATGCTTCGTTCTGATCCATAGGGTGGTTCAAAGATACGGAGTGCGACTGCATCGACCGCGTAATCACATGAACCTAAGTCGAAATAATGTATCTTTTTATACCCAAATATGCACTATGAAACGTTTCTTACTTGCACTAGATCAAGGAACCACGAGCTCGAGGGCACTTATTGTCGATCAAAACGCAACCGTGTGTGCCGTAGCACAACGTGAATTCAAGCAAATCTTTCCGCAAAATGGATGGGTAGAGCATGACGCAGAAGAAATATGGATTAGCCAACTCGAGGTCGCACGTGAAGCACTCTCGAAGGCTTCTATTACTGCCGATGCTATAGAAGCAATTGGAATTACGAACCAACGCGAAACCACCGTGGTATGGAACAGCGATACAGGCAAACCGATTTACCATGCGATCGTTTGGCAAGACAAAAGAACCACAGAACGTTGTGAAGCCTTAAAGGCGGCAGGGAGCGCTGAAATGATCCGATCCAAAACCGGACTCGTCATCGACTCGTATTTCTCGGCGACCAAAATCGAATGGATTCTAGACCAGGTTGAAGGGGCTAGAACCCTTGCAGAAGCTGGTAAGCTAAAGTCAGGTACCATTGACAGTTGGTTGATATACAATCTTACCAAAGGAGAAAGGCACGTTACGGATGTGACCAACGCATCGAGAACACTGTTATATAATATCAATACGTTGAGTTGGGATGAGGAGCTTCTTGAACTCTTTCGAATTCCCAAAAATATGTTGCCCGAGGTTGTCGCTTCAAGCGCTGTTTTAGGACAGAGTTCAGAAGAAATTCTCGGTGCTACTATACCTATAGCAGGTATCGCTGGAGATCAACAGTCTGCGCTTTTCGGACAGCATTGTACTGA
>Ga0181568_10004448_pt1 | contig 12491 bp, 8 predicted proteins | sample 101ome_20_FD_133758 | JGI IMG/M metagenome (GOLD analysis project Ga0181568, IMG submission 133758) | Coastal salt marsh microbial communities from the Groves Creek Marsh, Skidaway Island, Georgia - 101404AT metaG (megahit assembly) | ecosystem: Environmental > Aquatic > Marine > Intertidal zone... | reverse complement strand
TGCTGTATTTAAAAATTATCCTCGTGGAGTCCGTGTAACTTATAAATCTGGCTATGACTCTGGCAGTGTTCCTAATGATCTTTTAATGGCTACTATGGATTATGCTAAAATGCTTCATAAAGACCGCCAAGAATCTCAAGGTTTCACTTTCCAAGGAGAAAATGTTCAAGATAGACAGTTAAGTTCCAATTTCCCTCCCCATATCCGCCGTATTCTAGATTTATATAGAGTGATTATTTAATGGCGCAACCTATTATTTCAATAGAGGGCACTTATGTTATAGAAAATGGTAAGCGTATTCCTATTATTACATATGCCCAAAGAGTTTCAAAAGGAGCAAAAGCAGGGTTAAAAGGATCTTCTACTGCTAGATCTGCTGCCTTAAGGATAATGTCTGATTTTATTTCTACTAGGTCAGGACTAAAAGAGGGTAGAAATACTGCTAAATTTTCAAAACCAAGTGCTCGTCCAGATATTCAAGGCAGTTTAACAGCCTTCTTAAAAGTTTTTGGTGTGACTCTTGAAAAAACATCTTTAACTGGAGGCGCACAAGCGTTTTTAGAACTTAAGCAAAAGACATCAAAAGAAAGAAGTGTGGCTGTTACTGGTAGGTCACTACAAAGAGGTTCTTCAGAAGAATCATCCTTTTTAAGCGAATTCAACTTAAAAAGAGGAGAAAAAGATGATGGAGACGAAACCTTTTTAGGACGACAAATTAATCAACTTAAATCTAAGGAATTGCATGATTGGTTAGATTCTGATAGTAAGTTAAAAGAAAGTATAATAGAACAAATAGAGCAAAAGTTTGAAAACTTTGCTTTGATTGATTACTTAGATAAAGAAAGAGGAGGCCCTCCCAGAGTAAAAGTATTGGCTAATGCGGCGGAAGTACTAAAACTAAGGTCTTCTTTTAGAACCTCAATACTTCTAACAGCAAGACAGTCAAGAAGAGCTAGAGGAAAAGTTTCTATTCAAATAGACGCTAAGTTATCAGATTCTGCTTATAACTCTTTTTTAGATAAAGCTATAGACACTACTAAAAAATTTCATTCCTCTTTAGGGGCTAATTTTAGTAGTCGTTTTTTATCTTATGCAATTAGAAGATTTAATGAAGACAGTAAATTAGGTGCAGATCAGTTTTTAAAATCTATTATTTCTATAGCAAAAGAGTTTGAAGAAGGTAGCAACACTCCTTTAGTATATAGAACATTAATTGAAAAACAAAAACTAGGTAGTAATGGAATAACCGCTAATATAGATATCCCTAAAAGACAGCAGAAAAAAGAAGCAACTAAAACAATTTCCGATGCACAGATGACAGCTTTAATTCAAAGAGAAACAGAAAGACGTATGCCTAAAGGTCCAGTTAGGGGAGAACCTTTAAGCCCTACTGTTTTAACCTATAGAACTGGTCAATTTGTAGATTCTATTAGGGTAATTCAAGACTTTAGATCTAATTTAATTAAATATTATTACGCTCCTAATTATCGAGTGCACGAAAAAAGAGGAGCAAGAGCACCTAGATTTTTATTACAAGGGTCTATTAGAGATACTGTTAAACAAGTGTACGGAACTCGTTTTAGAATTATAAGAGGTTTTTAAACTGGGCACGAATCTGTTTTGAGAATTTAAGATTTGCTTTATAAAAATCAATTTGATATACTAGGAAAAGGTAGAAAATAAATGGCGTTAAGTCGAAGAAAAGAGATTACCGAGCTATTGGTGTCTGAGCTAAAAAAGATAAATGGCGACGTTTCTACATTTGACGCTTCCTATACTTACAACTTAGATATTTCTAATAACTGTTTTCGTCGTATGAAATTTTTAGACGAAATAAATGATTTTCCTACAATATGCGTAAATGCAGGAACAGAATCTAGAATTTACGATACAGCAGGATTAATTACCGGGGAACTAAACATCACTATCAGAGCCTATATTAGAGCAGAAAACCCTATAACAACCGCAGAAAGTCTCGCAGATGATATAGAGCATGTTATTTATAATTTAGGCGATAGATCAAGCATTGGAATACTAGATATGACAATAGAAGGTGTTTCTACAGATGAAGGTTTAGTAGCTCCATTTGGCATTTTAGAGATTGATATTTTAGCAAGATACCAATTAAATATATAAAGGAGTTAAATTAAATGTCTGCCCAACTTAATCTACAAAGAAACACAAAGGTGTTTATGTCAACCGTTGATATTGCCAGCGGTGCCGCAGTTACAGCCCTGACTCCTGCTAATACTTGGCAAGTAGAAATTCTTGCTGGTTACGCTGTTTCACAGGCTGCTGCAACCCAGGATATCACATCACTAGAAAGTGGTCTGTCTCCTGATCGTTCACAACAAAGATTTAATACTGCCCTTAACCCAGTTGACTGGAACTTCCAGGCTTATCTAAAGCCAACAGGTCTTACAAAGACTGCAGGAGGTTCCAATAAATCCGCAGAAGGTAACTCAATGCCTTGTGCTGACTGGTTTATGTGGCAAGCTCTAATGAGTAATACTGCTTTTGCTTCTGGTTCTGAAATTAACAGTGCATGGCAGGATGATGGTAAATTTTCTCTAGCAGGTCGTGCTGCTGGTTCAAACGTGTTTATTCACTCTTCAAACTTTGCGACTGCTGTTGAGTATCATCTATACTTTAAAATGGATAACGTGTTCTACCAAGTTTCAAACGCAACTGTTAACCAAGGGTCAATTGACGCTGCTATTGACGGTATTGCTACTACAACTTGGACAGGTTTCGGAACAAACTTGATTGAGCTTCGCGATGGTCAGAGAAACATTGCAGTTTCTACCTTCGGTGGAACTCTTAATAATGGCACAGATGTATCTGCTAACTCTAACCAGTATGCAATGACAGCTCAAGCTTCATATCATCCTTGGAACTCTTATAATGTTTCTGGCACAGTTTCATCCGCCAGTTTCATTAAGAATAGACTTTCAACAGTTGAAATCAAGCACGCTGAAAGTGCAACTGCAGCAGGAGTTGACTTTACATTCCCAGTTACAGCACTCAGCTTTGACTACAATAACAATATTACATACTTAACTCCAGAAGAGCTTGCATCTCTTAACTCACCCATCGGTCAGTTTGCAGGTGCTCGTGCAATCTCTGGATCACTAAGTGCATACTTAAGAGGTGGCACAGATAACTCAGCTCAGTTCTTGAAGCAGATTGTTGAAGATTCACGTACTTCTTCTGCAGTTACTTCTAATGCTAACCTTAAAATTGGTGGCGCAACTGCACCATTCTTTGCAGTTAATATGCCAGCTATGCAGTTTGAAATTCCAACCCACTCAATTGATGATGTGATCGGAATTTCAGTTAACTTCCTTGCTCAAGAAACAAATAAGGGTACGGGAGACGAAATTACATTAATTGTAGAAAAGTAAATTAAATGAGCTTTGAGGGGGCAAAATTTAATTTCATGTGGGTGCTCACTATTAACAAACGTCAAACTTGCCCCCTCAGTTTGACAGGCGTTGAAAACTATAGTGAGCACCCTTTTTATTATTACACAGAGGGGAAAAAATAAATGAGTAAAATCGCAAATTTAATGGCTAAGGAAACCGTCATTGACGTAGAGTTTCCTGATATTGAAGGATTTATAGTTAATTTAGTCTATCTTGGTCGTGATGACCTATTGAAGATTAGAAATGCTAGTCTAACATATAAGTTTAATAAACGGACCCGTCAACGAGAAGAAGAAGTTGACAATGATAAGTTTATTGAAGAATACACACGCAGAGCTATCAAAGGTTGGAAGGGGTTAAAACTAAAAGACTTACCAAAATTACTTCCTGTTGATATTAGTACTTTAAATGGAGAAGATGCAGTAGAATATTCAGAAGAAGACGCTCTTGACTTAGTTAAAAACTCTACCGTTTTTGATCAGTTTGTTACCGATGCTATGAATGACTACGAACAGTTTTCAATCAGTAAAAAGGCTGAAGACGCAAAAAACTCCAAAGGTACCTCCGGCACAGCTTCCAATCGGGGGGAATGACCCAAGACCAGTATCTGTTAATGTGTGAACAGATGGGCTGGGATCCTGACCCTAATGAAATGCCGCCAGAGGTACATGATTTAAGTTACGAAGCACAACAAGCTCTAAGATTATTTAACGCTTTACCCGATAAGATTGAAGGAATGAATGGAGTCTGGTTAGGTAAAGATTTTGCGGGCTTAGGCGATATTATGCGCATTTATAAAATTGAAGACAGTGAAGATGTATTTGATCTTCTTCAAATTTGTATTTTAGAAGCTTCTACATATTACGAAGAACAACGTAAGGCAAGACAGGCAGCTTCGAAGGTGAAACACTAGTGGCAGTTATCAAAAATATTATTGAGTCAACGTTTGTAGCAAAGGGAGCAGGAACAGCTGCTACCGCAACTCAAAATGTTACAAAAGCCCAAACTCGTCTTGGACAATCCTCTGCTTCTGCAGGGCGTCAGTTTTCCGCACAAGCTTCTGGTTTAGGTGGTTTGGTTTCTGTTTATGCAGGCGCTGCTGCCAACATCTTTGCTATTACTTCCGCTTTCCAAGCACTTTCCAGAGCTGCTAGAAATGAAGAGGTTATTAGAGGCACTGAAACTTTAGCTAGAACTATTGGAGAATCAGGTAATCAAATTATTGCTAAAACAAAAGAGATAACAAAAAATCAGTTATCTATTGTTGAAGCAGCCACTCAAGTTAACACTGCTCTTTCTGCAGGCTTTAGTGCTGACCAGATTGAAGGTCTTACAACTGTTTCTTTAAAAGCATCTCGCGCTTTAGGCAGAGATTTAACAGACTCTTTTAACCGACTAGTTAGAGGCTCTGCTAAGTTAGAACCAGAACTTATTGACGAACTTGGTATTTTTACTCGTATTGAACCTGCTGTTAACAAGTATGCTGCATCTTTAAATAGAAGTGCTTCTAGCTTGACTACTTTTGAAAGACGCCAAGCATTTGTTAATGCTGTTATTGACGAAGGTAATGCAAAGTTTGGTATTATTGATACAAGTTCTAAAACTTCCCAACAATCAATCGAACAATTATCTGCTAAGTTTCAAGACTTAACACAATCTGTGTTAGGATTCGTAGCAAATATTTTAAGCCCTATTGCTGATTTCTTATCTCAAACAGGTAATTTAATTATAGCTTTTGGAGCCATAGGTGCTATTGTTTTTGGAAAGCTAAAAGAATCTATAATTCTTGGATTAGGATCTGGGTTTGATTTTGTTACTAAAAAATTAGATAATTTTACTGATAAACTTCAAAAAGCAGGACCAGCAGCTATGGCTAAGTTTCAGGCATCAGCTAAACAGGCTCTCTCTAAAGGAGAAGGAGGGTTAACAGGTACAGGAGCCATTCAAGGCACTAATGCTGGGTTAGCTCGTAGTGAAGGAGCAGAGATTCGTAAACTTCTTGCAACGCAAGATCTATCTCTTAGACAAGCTGAAAGAGGCAAAGCTATAACTGCACGTAGAATTGCAGATTTAAAGTCTATTACTAATAGAACTGCTACTCAAGAAGCACAGCTTAGAGGTTTAATAAGTGCACAAGCAGCTTTTAATGACAGGTTAGAAGGTACAGGCAAGCTTGGACAAGGAGCTGCAAAGGGGGTAGCAAGGTTATCAGGAGCTTTTAATGTACTAAAAGGAGTAGTAGCTGGTGCGATTGGTTTCTTTACTAAATTTGTATTCGTGATAGGAATCGCTCAAACAGTTTTTTCTTTATTTGGTATTGATTTAATCGGAACAGTAACAGAATACTTTGCAAAATTAAATGCTCAGGCTAGAAAAAATAGAGAAGAAATAGAAGCATTATCTACTTCGATATTAAATTCATCAGGAACTGCTGTTCAGTATGCTAAGGCTCTTGGGCTTACAGAAGAACAGATAGCAGATGTTAGAAAAGAGCAGGCAGATTTACTACAAGGAGTACAAGCTGGCAGTGTTAATGCACAGATTGCCGCTGAAGAAACAAGCTTTTGGACAAGATCATTACTCTTGTTTAGTAAGGCGCAAACAATGCAAGCTGCATCATTGGATGTAACTGGTAAATCTCTTGAAAGAACTACAAAACTCTTCAATGATAACGATACAGGAGTAAAATCTCTTGATGCAGCAATTAAGAAATTAACTGATAAAACAGGAGAGTTAACAAAAGAAGAAAAGTTTAGACTATTAGTTCTTCAAGAAACAAAACAAGCTATTGACTCGGTAGGAAAAGAAAATGTTGGTTTATTAAGGGGTATTGTTGCCACTGGTGTGTCTTATGACTCCGCAGCAAAAGCTGTAAAACAATTAACTGATAACAATGGAGAAGCAGTAGAAGAGTATAAAAACTTACTTGACCTTCTTACAAAAAATGTAGGTGGTCAAAAAAGTTTTATAGCGGGAGCAGAAGCACAAGGAGCTGCTATTTTAGCAACAACAGGAGCTTTACAGAACTTTAATGAGCAATTACGTCAAGGTGTTAATGCAGAAAAACTTTCTCAAGCTTTGGTTAGAGCAAAGAGAGAGTTAGAAAGATTCTCAGACGCTCTAGATTTTGATGATATAAGCACTGAGCAAGAGGAAGCTTTAGAAAAATTAGAGAAAAGAATTCAAAGTCTTTCTAATACTTTAGCTAATGTTCAAGGATTAGAAAAAATTAACAAAGACCTTCAAGCTACTTTTGGAGGTGCTATAAAATCAGTTGATTCTTTATTACCTAGTGGTTCTATAAGCGGCGCTGGACAGATAGCTGTTACTCCTGAAGCTGTAAAAGCAAATCAAATGAAGTTCTTAGATGATACAATAGCAGCGGCAGGAAATATCTCTAATAAGCAAAGAGAAGCTGTTAGATTACAAGAGCTATTAACCCAAGCGCAAAAAGAAGGTAATGAGTCGGAAGTAGAGAGTTTACAAACAAAGATTAAAGCACTAGGTATAACTTCTGCTGACGTTCAACGAGCTATCAATGCTACTACTGCAGAAAAAGCAAAAGTTGGTCTTGTGATAGAGGCGGCAGAAGAGTCTGCAAGACTTTTAAAAACTCAAGAAAAAAGTTTAAATACTCTTCAACAGCAACTAGAAGTATTAAAAGCGCAAGCTGATGTAGATATTTTACAAAAAGAGCTAGATTTACTAAAAGCTAAACAGGCTAACGCTAGAGAGGTTCAAAAAGCTACAAACGAAGCTAACGCTGCTGAAAGAGCTGCGGCTGCTACTGCGAGAAAAGGGCTTGAACAGGAAGTTGAATTAAGAATAAAAGCTTTAGAAACCTCCAAACAATCAGCACAGGTAGAGGCTGCTAGAGCAGAAGCTGCGCAACGAGCTGCTAATGCTGCTACTCGACGAGCAGACTTACAAAGAGTTAATGCTGCAGAAGGACAACAAAATGAACTAGGTTTACTAGGTAATTTAGCCACAGCAAGACAAATTAGAGAGGCAGACGTTAATGTTGCTAGAGAAAAGTTTAATGCAGAAATGGCTCGTCTTAACAGAGAAGAAAGCTTAATTCGTGCTAAACTAAAGTCTGACTTAGCTGCCTTAGATAGACAAGAAGCTATACTAAGAGAACAAGAAGAGTTAAACGAGGTAAAGAAAACTAATGCAGCACTTGAAGTGCTTGACCAGTTCAATGCACTAGATGAGAAAAAGGCTATAGAAGATAAAGCTCGTTCTGATAGAGAGGCTCAAATCGTTAAAGAAAGAGCACTTGTCTTAGAACAAGAAAAAGTCGCTGACTTACAAGCAATAAACTCTTTTAAAGATAGAGAATACCAACTAGATTTAATTGATAAGAAGGTAAGCCTTCTTGAGATGCAGGCTCAGGTAGATAATAAATACATTACAGCAATGGCTAAAATCTTAGAGCAACAGGCTAGAATAGTAGAGTTGCAAACTGGTAAGAAAGACCCACAACTTGAGGAAGTTAAAAAGACTGCAAGGGAGTTGGCTAATTCTACTATTAAGACCCTTCAAAATAATGTTGCTTCTTTAAGAACTAATATTGAGGCACAAAGAACTGCAAGTACTAATATCTTAATCGAGGAGCTTAAGAAGAATGGACGTCTTGCGACTTTTAAATTAGACGTTTTAAATGCAGAAGAGAATAAGCTTGAAGATATTAAAAAACAAGTAGATAGAAAATACGAAGCCGAATCAGCAAAAATACTTGAAACTTATAATCAGACAATTGACAAGATAGTGGCAGAGGGTGAGGCTAACTCTGCTGCGTTAGCAGATATTGAGAAACAAAAAAAGACTGCTAAATCTAGCGCACAAGAAAAGCTAACAGCTTTAGAAACTGAAAGAGATAAGCAAAATGAAATTATTGCTTTAGCAGAAAGAAAGTATCAATTAGAAAAAGATGGTCTATTAAAATTATTACAAGCGGCTGCAGGAATTATTGACGGTGCTCTTAATAAGGGTGTTGATGATTTATTTGAGGCTATTAAAAATGGTACTCTAACAATGCAGAACTTTAAGCAAGGTCTATCGAATATGCTTAAAGATATCGTAACTGATTTAGCAAAAGAATCTTTTAAACAAGTCGTTGTAGCACCTATAACTGACTTCCTTAAAGAAGGGCTACAAAGTCTACTTCCTGGACAGAAGCAACAACAACAGCAACAAAAACAAAACTTCAATCAATTAGCATCACAAATTAAAGCTAATGGAGCACAGCAAGCAAATATTACGGGAGATGCTCTCAAAGCACAGACCGATCTTTTGACTAAAACTTTTGGACAAGTTACAAATGTTCAAATAGTAGGACAAACCGGTCCTGTACTAGTAACTACTTCTGGTCAAGGACTAACTGGTTTAGCCGGAAAAGCAGGTGGCGGGTTAGGAGGACTAGGAAAAGGACCAAATTTTGATGGAACTACCTCTGATTCACAGTTTGGTTTCGCTGATTTAGAAGACCTAGAAGACGGATTTAATATGAGTGGATTTTCAGGGTCTCTTGAGGACTATGCTTCGTCCGTAGGATATGATATGAATGGCATATCTGACGCTTCTCAAATGGTCGGTATGGAATTTAGTGCTCTTGGTACTGAGAGTTTTAGTCTTGGAAATTCTTTTATGAATTTAGGTAATATAGCTCAAATGGCAGGTGCAGGACTAGGTGCATTGCTTGGAAATGCAATTGGAGGACCTGCAGGAAGTGCTATAGGTGGTATTGTTGGTGCTATTGCGCCTATGCTTATAAAATCTTTCTTTTTCTCAAACGGAGGACTTGTAAATGGGTATGGTGCTGTAGGTAGAATGGCTGGAGGAGGAGCTGTTCATCGTTTTGCTGGGGGAGGACTTCAAAGAGATAGTGTTCCTGCTCTTCTTGAGCCTGGAGAGTTTGTAATGCGTAAAAGTGCTGTAGATTCTATGGGACTTCCCGCTATGGAACGTATGAATTCTACTGGTAAATCTGGAATGCCTCCTGTAAAGATTCAAATAGAAAATTCAGGTCAGGAGAAAGACGCAGAACAAGGCGAGACTATGATGGACGGAGAGGCAATGGTAGTTAAAATGATACTTAAAGACTTGAAATCTAATGGACCAATTAGAAAGAGTATTAGAGCTAACGGAAGATAATACCAAACAGTAAATAAATTAAAAAAGTTAGAGACTACTACTCACATTTTAATTTATAATGGCATTAGTAGTTTAAGTAATGAGAACTTTATGGAGATAAAAAATGGCAACTTATCCTGATGATGCAACAGTTTCTTTAACCGCTTTTGGGACTGTAGGGCTAAAAACTTATAATTCAACTGGGAGCGATATAGAATTCCCTCTTCCTACGACCGTCTCTCTTGCAGGAGAGGTAATAGTCACCATTGATGGTGTTGTCCAAGATGTCTCTTCATACTACTTATCTAATTCTGGAGGATCTGTTACTTTTCTTGCCGCTCCAAACGCTACTGAATTAGTATTTAAAACTATTGATTTACCTACTAGATTTAGAGCTACTCGTTCTTATCCAGCTGTTTATGCAGCTAGTTATTCTAATACTTCTCCTACTACAATTGATTCGAACACCTATTTGTTAAACGGAGTTCAAACATCTTTTTCTCTTCCTACTCCTGCTCTGGGAAGTTTTGGAGAAAATCTAGCAAATTCTATTTTTGTAACTCTTTCTGGTGTTTTACAAAATCAAGATTCTTTTACCTATCCAAGTGCTACACTAGGAGTAAATGGCATAGACTTGTCAGAGGCTCCTGCGTTACCAACTGGAGATGAAGATGTCGCTAATGCAACTTTAGAAATTAGAACTTTGATACCTCAAGTAGATTCTATAGGTAGATTTACAGACATGAGAGATAGAAAACCTTCTAATGGTTTTTCTATAGACAGAGAATTTAGTACTAAAAAATATGAGAGTCAATCTGGTTATGAAAAACGTAGATTAATGAGCAGAAGAAGTAGAAGAACCTTTGAGCTTACTTATAATAATATTTCTGGGGTAGAGAAACAAGCTATAGAAGATTTTTATATTGCTAGAAATGGGGACTTTGAAACCTTTACTTTTGATTTAGATCATATTAACTCCGCTGGTACTGTTAGAACTCGTTTTGAGGGTCCCATACAAATAGAACAAGTAATTTCTGGAGGAAGTGCTCTTACTCAAAATTTTTATTCAGTTCAGATAACTTTAAGGGAAGATTTTAGCTAATGAGTTCTAGAGTATATGATTATATTTTAACGGTATCAGATACTTCTCCCTTTAAACAAGGTAATACTATTTTAGGGCTAACTTCTAATGCTTTTGGATATATAGCTAATGTAGACTCTTCTACTAGTAATATTAAAGTTAAAATGTCTAACGTAGACCAAGAATTCTCTGTGTCAGAATCTGTTGTTAGCAATCACTATTTAATTTCAAATACTTTTCACTCTAGTACCCATACTGTAAATCAAACCCCAGGTGAGGGACAAAGTTTATTTATTTCTGTTTCTTCCCCAGTTGACACTAATATTGTTTCTGAGTTAGATGTATTTGTCGGTTCTAATCTAGCTCAAAGATCTGGTTGGACTTATCATACTGGTAATAATCAACTAGAGTTTTTTGCTTTTGCTACTCCAAATGCTGGTTCAGTTGTTACTATTAGAAGACAAACTGGAAATACTCAAGCATATTCTTTTCAATCTTCTCATCAACATTTAGGAAACGTTCAAAGCTCTACAACGGCTACTATAAGTGCTATTTATAATAGCCCTTTCATTGCTACTTTAAATGCTTTTACACAAGCTCCTATTGTTAGACTTGTAGAAGTTTATTACCCAGGAGAATGGTATCCTCCTAATGAAGCTGGTAATCCTTCTGGCACGGGTGCTGGGTATGCGTGGCCTACAGAAACCCCTTTAAGATTTGCAGAGGTTATTGGAGACATTTATTCTGATTTATCTTATAATGTAACATTTAAAGGAGAAAGCTATACGCCGTATCCTATGGAAGCAGACGGTATTGCAACCTCTTCTGATGGTACTATTGATCGAGTAACTTTTACAATGTCTAACTATGATAATTTAATTACTACTTTTGTTGAGAATCCTTACATAGTTGGGAACGTAACTTCTAATTCGGCTCAAGGATATGTTAATGGAGAGCTTGTCTACGGGCTTGACCCTAGAACTGTTACAGGCAATACTCATTATGATCAAGATACTGTAGATAATATATATGGAGGCGCTAACTCTCCTTGGTTATATGATCAAGCTATATCTTTAGGAGAAACTTGGAAAAATTTAAAATCAGATAGTAGAGATTTACTCGGCGCTGTCGTCGAGTTTAAAACTACTTTTGCTAACCATTTAAAATACTGGCCAGAACACTCAAAAATTGATTATATGTCTGCTAATGTAGTTTCTGTTTTAAATGGCTCTCCTTATAGACCCGGAGACAATGTTACTACAACACTCTCTACAAACACTGTTCAAATTCAAGATATTCAAGAAGAAAGAATATTGTTTTTATCTGCTCCTTTAACTAGTGGACAACGTAATGAAAATTTATACATAGTAAATGATGATTACGACGAAGAAGCTTATGTTAGAGATGTATTTAAAGTAACTAAACTTAATTTGTTAAATGAAACCGTAGCTGAATTTGAGCTTACTAGTTGGTTACAATATTTTAAATTACAGTTACCAAAAAGAAAATTTTTTAAAAACACCTGTCAATGGGTTTACAAAGGATCTGAGTGTCAATACCCGGGTCCTGGTAGTCTACCCATTCCCGGTACTTTTCCTCCAAAAACTTCTAATGCTAACCCAATATTTGCTAATAATCAGGCTGCGGTATCCGACTCTGATGATGAGTGTTCAAAGTCTTATGAAGCGTGTAGAATTAGAAACAATACTGTTCATTTTGGGGCATTTCCAGGAACAGGAAGGCAGATACCTAAACAATAATGGCAATAAAAGGATGTATATTACCTTGGATTCATTTGCACGGTAATATGAGAGGGGAATATAAAGCCTGTTGCTTTTCAGATTCTTTTT
>Ga0181568_10004442_pt1 | contig 12504 bp, 9 predicted proteins | sample 101ome_20_FD_133758 | JGI IMG/M metagenome (GOLD analysis project Ga0181568, IMG submission 133758) | Coastal salt marsh microbial communities from the Groves Creek Marsh, Skidaway Island, Georgia - 101404AT metaG (megahit assembly) | ecosystem: Environmental > Aquatic > Marine > Intertidal zone... | reverse complement strand
TCAGCTGCACCAATGCAACCCACGCCCAGAATCAACCGCTCCCGCGGCAGTTCGTTCATCAGGTTAAAGAAGCCTTTACCACGCCCACCGAGAATCTCTGCCGCAGGCAGACGGACATCACTGAATGACATCTCGGAGGTGTCGCCGGCACTCAGTCCCATCTTCTCGAGATTACGGCCCCGCTCGAACCCAGGGCTGGCGCAGTCCATTGTAAACAAGGTCATGCCACGTGCACCGGCTTTCGGATCCGTCTTCGCCGCGACAATCACTATGTCACAGTGCTGGCCGTTGGTGATAAAGGTTTTACTACCGTTGATGATGAAATCATCCCCATTCTCGACGGCAGAGGTGCGGATCCCCTGCAGGTCACTGCCGGCGCCGGGTTCTGTCATCGCAATGGCACCCACAATTTCGCCTGTTACCATGGCAGGCAGAAGCTTCTGCTTCTGCTCCTCTGTACCCAGGTGCAGGATGTAGGGGGCAACGATATCCGAGTGCACGGACAGCCCACTGGCCAGCGCACCGAAACCAGCTCGCGCAACTTCGTGTACAACAATACAACTAAGCTCGAATGACGCGCCGTAGCCACCGTACTCGATGGGTTGATCTACGCAGAGAAAACCTGCGTCACCGAATTTTCGCCACAGCTCTCTGGGCCAGATCTCCTCACGTTCCCAGGACTCGTAGTCAGGCACAACCTCGTTTTCCAGGAATTTGACGACGCTGTCGCGAGACAACGTTTTTTCAATGCTCGACAGGGCTTGGCTTCCACTCATGGTGATTGTCTCCGGCAATTGCGCGCTCATTCTATGAATAATGTTCCGCCGGGTCGATGAATGGTCTTTAAGTGAGCTCACATAGACCGTACACTCCTAAGCCTTGAAGGAGATTGTCCACATGTCAAAGCCCAAGGTGGCAACCCCTGCGCAGGGCAGCCGACTAGTCACTGCGGGTGACGACGTCGTCCTGTTTGGCCAGCCGCCCGAGGTCCTGAAGGGTTTGCTGGTCAATGGGGTAACGGGTTTTGAAACCCTCGTTTTATCTGACATCAGAGAAAAGGACGGCTCCCTGCTCAACAACCTCGAATTCCCAATTTATTTCTTCCTTTTCGTCATGGATGGGCTAGGCCAGGGCAAGCGACTGAACCTTGTCGGCGAGGCTGACAGCATTGCACAGGCGCTCCGACTGCTGCGCTACACCCTGATGGGACCCACCCGACCGGAACTCGATGCCTGGGGCACGAATGAACCGCTGAAGGAAGAGTGGCTGGCCGTCGCTGATGCTTCCGCCCTGAAGTATCCCGACGGCAGTACCATTCCGGTTGAAGATTTTTTCAATGTGCGTCCCTTCGTCGATGGCGAGACACAGCTCGGTGATGTCACGATCCGCCACGTCGGCGACGATCACTACAAGGTCATCTCTGACGCAGGCGAGGCAGATGTCGATCTGAACCAGGATTACGACGTCCAACCCTCCTACGCCGTGCAACAGGACTATGTTCCGGCCGGGCTCGTCAAACTGGGGCTTGAGATTCTGGGCGGTGCTTCAGGTTTCGCACCGGATGAACCCTGCACCGGACTCGCACTCTGCTACAACGGCGACTACATCCTGATCGATTCAATACCGTTTCTTGATCAGCATTTGTTTGCCCGTGGCATCTCCAAGAATCAGGTCTCCGCGGTATTCCTGACACACCTGCACGATGACCACTGCGCGATGTTTCCGCTGATGCTGATGCCACACAAGGTAGAGATCATCACGACGCGTGAAATCTTCAACATGGCAATGGAGAAGCTTGCCTGCAACCTTGGCTGGTCAGTGGAGGTCGTTGCCGAGCATTTCAATCTGGTCGAGGTTATACCCGGCGAAGAACTCAATTACTTCGGCCTGAGCATCCTGCCTCACGTTACAGTCCACAGCATTCCCACCATTGGTGCGACTTTTAAGACCATTCACCGCGGCTACGAACGGCAGATCTGCGTCATCGGTGACAACCACAGCATGGCCAAAATTCGGGAACTGAACGAAACCGGGCAGGTCAGGGATGAAACCCTTGCTAATCTTGAAGACCTTTACGCTGAAAGGTTCAGTCTGTTGGTTGCCGACGGTGGGGCTGGCGCCCTCCATGGCGACCCCGCCGATGCCATCAAATCTGATGCCGACCGTGTGCTCTTCGTTCATGTCGAACGACTACCCAACGAATTTGATACGACGTTCTCTCTTGCCAGCGCTGGTAAACGTTACACCGTCATTGATGGCGATCCCAGCATCTACACTTCACAGGTCAATCATTACCTGACCAGTTGGCTTGGCGAACCTTTACCGAACCGCTGGATGCGCAGCCTGCTGGCGGAAGAGGAAATCAGGCGCTACAACGCGGATGACGTGATTGTGATCCAGGGTGCCGAAACCCGGGGTTTCGTTTACCTGATTCTGACGGGTTACTGTGATGTGGTGCAGCATGACAGCAAACAGTTCACCACGGTGGCCAGTCTGCAGACTGGTGACATCATCGGTGAGATGGCGGTCATCACTGGTATCGGCACCCGAAATGCCAGCGTAGTGGCGCGCACGCCGGTGACCGTCTGCGTATTCGCTGAGGAGACCTTCACCGCTTTCATCGAGACAGAAGGCTTTCGTGTCAAGCTGATGAACCGCTGGTCTGTCCGGCCGGTGATAAAATCACTACCGCAATTCTCAATGATGACTTCAACCGCCCTCGAGAAGATCGGCAATATCGCCCGCTTCGAGGAACTCGAGGCAGGCGACACCCGGCGCTTTGATGAATCTGCCTGGTGTATCCTGATCGACGGCGAGGCCGAAGATGATGAAGGTTCAGCGGCTGCTGCGATGGAATACGGCTACCGGCCCTTCCTTGAGGCCAACATCGCCGCAGTTACCTGCTACACAGACTGTCGCTTCATCAAGTTTCGCAAGGACAAGCTTGAACGTCTGCTGCATGAAGTCCCTCAGGTCAATTACTACCTGCGGAAGCAGCGCGTCGCTAACAACCTTGATGACGTTGACTGGCTGCTGGGAGACGTCGAGATCTACTAAACCTCTGCCAGGATACTCGCAAGTTCGGGTCTGTGGGCAGCAATCTCTTCATGGCTGAGACCCTCGAGGGAGTGAGGAAACTTTAACCACTGTTCCGTCTCATGCAGGTAGTAGTCAGGCACTCGTTCAGTCAGATTCCTCGATGGCTTGTAGTAAGGCACGGCGACCCGGATATCATGAGGCGAGTTTCTTCGAGCCCGGGCACGGAGATGTTCGATGACGGCATCAACGCTTCTGCCAGTGTCATACACATCATCCACAATCAGAAGCGAGTCTTCCGCCGAAACATGCTTGATGATGTAGTTCATCGAGAACACCTTGACCTCATCTGCCCGACCATCAATACCATCGTAGGAGGCCGTCCGGATCGCGATATGGTCCGACTCAATCCCACGCACCTTCAACATCTCCTGAACCGCTACGCCGATGGGTACACCCCCACGCCAGATTGCGACGATGAAGCTTGGACGGAACCCCGAATCAGCCACCATGGCACCAAGCCGCCAGCTGTCCTCAAGCAGATCCTGGGCATCCAGATAGAGTTTTTCTGACATGGTACGCTATGCTCAACGAATCGAAATCAGCCTATAGTTGGCCCCCTTGCAAAACAAGCAGTTTCTTTCCGAGCAGCAGGTCATGGAAGATGCCTTCCGACTTGGCGTGCAGATCTATCGTTCCGGGTTCAGACCAAGCTTCATCGTTGGTCTCTGGCGCGGCGGCAGTACGATCGGCATTTATGTCCAGGAGTGCCTGCAGACGCTCGGCATTCAAACCGATCACATCGCTCTTCGGACTTCCTATGAGGGTGCGCCCCACTACGAGCAGATGGTGAACAATCCTGACTGGGAGATACGAGTGCATGGGACCCAGTACCTGCTGGAGCAGCTCAACAGCGACGACAACCTCCTGATCGTTGATGATGTCTTTAGCACGGGCCTCAATGTCGAAGCGGTGATCCACCGCCTCAGGGCCAGACTCAAGCGCAACATGCCTGACAACACACGGATCGCGACCCTTTATTTCAAGCCAGGGAGTCGACGCATCGACCGAGGCCCGGATTACTTCCTGCACGAAACTGATAACTGGCTGGTCCTACCCTACGAACTCTCGGGCCTCAGTACTGATGAAATTCGACAGCATAAACCCGTGGCATGGGAGCTGCTGCAGCCAGACGCGCAACCACTATGAATCGCAACACAATGTCCGCGCCCTCCATCACCAGCTGCTGCTTCGGAGCCCAGCTTAAGCATGTACGCGTGCTCCTGATCTGCCCGGCTCCGCAAGCGTCGGACAATGCCAAAGCAGAAATCGCCTTCGATCTCCGCGCCCGTCACATTCCGGGACATTTCATGAGCCGACGGTTCAATCAGGGAGCAGCCTGATCGTGGCGAAGGTCGGGGTCGTCATCGTCTGCTACAACAGCGGCATATTGCTGGAGCGCTGTCTTGCATGCCTTGCAGAACAGACCCTGCCAGCCGATCGGATCCTGATCATGGACAATCGTTCCCGCGATCCTGCCACGCTCGCCTGCCTCGAAACAGTCACCGGTGCCGAGGTGCACTACCTTGAAGAAAACCTGGGTTATGGTGGCGCTATCAATCGTGCCCTGACGCTGCTGACGGATGAAGATTTTCTGTGCTGCCTGAACCCTGACGCCTTCCCAGAAGTTCACTTCCTGGAAAACCTGCTCGTGGCAGCGCAGCGCAAGCCTCACTTCGGATCCTATGCGCCGCTGATGCTAAAGGCCGACAATCCCGCCTTAGTTGATGGCGCAGGTGACGTACTGCATGTCTCAGGCATACCCTGGCGTCGATTCCACGGCAGGCCCACTGAGGTCGTTACGCTGGTCGAGGAACCGGTGTTCAGTGCCTGTGCCGGGGCCGCACTTTATCGGCTGGATCTGATCAGGAATGCCGGCGGTTTCGATGCTTCGTTCTTCATGTATGTTGAGGACGTGGATCTTGGCTTTCGCCTGTTGCTCCAGGGTCATCCATGCCTGTTTGTACCGTCTGCACGCGTTCTTCATGTCGGTTCTGCCACGACCGGCAGGGACAGCGATTTCACGCTGTACCACGGGCATCGCAACCTTGTGATCAACTACGTGAAGAATATGCCGCTCGTCCTGTTGTTGCTGACGCTGCCCCTGCACCTGCTGGCAACCGTATTCAGTCTTTTCATCCTGACTGCCAGGGGCCAGGGTAGCACCATCCTGCGCGCAAAGAAGGATGCCCTGAAGGCAGTTCCGGCGGTCATCACTGAACGGCATGTCGATAACCGCTGGCCAATGACCATGGCTGTCTGGCAGCGGTTAGAGAAGTGGTCGCTCCGCAAGGTGAGCATAAAACCGGTCAGCGAGAATGCGGGCTGATTCTTCTCGCGCTTCTGGTGAGATTGGCTGACCGAGAGCCTGGTACAGAGCATCTACTTCTTCCGTCAAACGGCCGCACTTGAAGCGATTAAGGAAACTATCGCGCTTGTCCTCGGTCTCTGAGGAATTGGTACGGTGACGAAGTGGTTTCAGGCAATCTGCAGAGAACTGTTCCCCGAGGAAAGCTAACACATCTCGCAGCAGCGCTTCAGGCTCAGCTTCGATCCGCCCGAAATCAAGTCGAAAGACCCGATCCGGGCCGAGCGCCTGCTCCAGCCGCCAGGCATTCTCTGTGTGATACATCCAGGTATTGAGACCTTCCTCCATTTCCTGGCTCTCTGCCCCGACCCGGTCAAAATTCTCCAGGGACAACGCCACATCTACCGGATTCCTCAGATTGTGAATGAATCTGGCCTCCGGGAAAACCTGCGCCAGCGCCCAGGCAAACTGAGTGTTCAGGGGCGTACCGTCAATCCAGCGCAACTTCGGGTCTTCGGGGCTGCGTCGGATCTGGAACGCCGCATTCGGGTTCTCGGGATTTATCCGGATACCACGTGAATGGTAGTCGCCGTAGAGTGTCTGGCAACGCTCTTCGAAGACATCATGCACGATTGCATCGATACTCAGCGCAACCTGCTGCATGAATCGTTCAAAGGGGAAACCCACATTCGACAGATGCGAGAATTTTTCACGCTCTGATCCTTTCTGGAACGAAGTAAATGCCCCCATCACGTAAGTAGATATCCAGACGGTTTCCGGCATCGGCTGGATATTCGGATGCTGGCCGATCGCCCAGTTCATGATTGAAGTACCCGACCGTGGCGCACCTACAATGAAGATAGGCCTCGGCGCCCGGATTTGACAGTGGCTCATCTCCATATCGCTGCATACCCTTAAAACAGCGATCATAGCGAATGAAATCAGGGGTTTACGTTAATCTATGATTAAGGAAAATTGCGAATCATTAAGATAGAATGGACTTTTGTTTTTGTCTTAACAATTCAATGTCCCTACATGTTTTCACCGGTCTGCCTGCCTCCGGCAAAACCAGCGCGATCATCAATGCCATGCGCGAACGTAAAGATAGCGGTGGCGAAGTCGTCCTGGTTCTCTCGAGCGAACATGAAGAGCTGACTCGCCGGCCCAATGTGCGGCCAGGCGGCCTGATGGGCTGCCGGGATTCGAGTAAAAACTACCCGATCGATCATGTCATCTCCACAGAAGAAGCCCATCAGTTGCTGGAAGCAGTAGAGCCAGGTACCATGATTGTGTTTGATGAGGCTCAGTATTTCAGCCCCGGCATTGTTCTTCACTGGGCCGAAGCCTCCCGCAGAGATATCGACATACTTGTCGGCACCCCTTCACCTACGCAGCTCGAAGCGCTGGAACAGGTCGAATATATCCCAGTGCACATCACAGTCCCCTGTCAGTGTGGACGTGACTCTACCCACGTAACCTACAGCGAAGACCTGGTCTACCCCAAGCATCTTTGCTCCCTATGTCATGAGGAAAATATGAACACCGAAGTTGGAAATCTCCTAGAAACCGTCAAAGCGTCCGAACCATTTCCAGGTGAACTTCACACCTACCAGCCGTTTTACGATATCGACATGTCAGGCTGGGGACTGGTACGCATGGACTGCCCCGCGCGCATGAACATTGTCTTGGAAGCCGTCGACCGCTGCGATGCCGTTAAGTCAAAACTGGCCGATGCGGTAAAGCAGCCCAGCTTCATTGATCTAGGTTGCTGTTCAGGCTTTTTCGCTCATGGTATGTCCACCAAGGGCTTTCGCTCGCACGGCGTCGATGTCAGCCGGGATTTCATCGACTGGGCACAACGCGTCGCCCACATCAAGGGTGAGGCGGTGAATTACGCCCAGCAGGATGTACTGGCCTACCTTAACGAAACAGATAAAGCCTTTGACGTCATCAGTACCTTTGCAACGATCCAGTGGGTCATGGCGCAACAGGGATATATGGCGGGTGTCAAATGCTTCGATCACATCTTCAACAAGGCGGAATCCATCTGCGTCATCGAGATGGGTTACACGGCCGAAGACATCTACAAAGACAAAATCCAGGATCGCCCGCGCGAGATTGACAAGGACTGGGTCATGGACCTGATGGCATCGCGCGGAAACTTCCACACCATCGAGGTTCATCCCGCCGGTGAGGCCGGCATCTGGCGCGATATCTTCGTTGGCTTTAAAGAGGAACCTTCATCGCCAAGAACCTTCGATGATTTGCCTGTCGCCGGTGCCAGCCAGACAACCAATGTCCAGGGTTACTGGGATGATGGCTGGGCCGGCAAGAGCTTTGATGTTGGCCTGCGTAGCAATGCTGCATTGACGAAGCTGGTACTGGAAGGCTGGCGTCCGGAAGATGCCAATCTGTCAACACTGGAAGTCAAAATTTCTGGGGAAACGGTCTGCACTGCCGAAATCGGCGACGGACTGTTCCGGGTCGAGGCACCCATCAACGTCTCTGCTGACAGCGCTCTGCACTTACAGATCAGCAACACGTCGGGCTTCACGCCTGAGAACGATAGCAGGCAGCTCTGCTTCGTGTTACGCAAGCTGGCCTTTGACTAACGCTTCAGCGTAAGCAGCGAGCACTGTTTCTACATCACCCTCGGCGGCGACCCCGCCCTGGTCAATCCAGATCAACCGGTCGCAGGTATCCCTGATCATCGCTTCGCTGTGAGATACGAGCACCACAGTCTTGTCAGAGTGGATCTTTTCTCGCATGGCGGCGGTGGATTTACGGCGGAAGTCCCGGTCGCCTACCCCGAGGACCTCGTCAATCAGGATCACGTCAGGGTCGGATGCGAAAGCAATGCCAAAACCCAGCCTGGCTTTCATGCCCGCAGAATAGGTTCTGAAGGGCTCATCAATAAATTTTTCAAGCTCTGAGAACTCGATGATAGCCGGCAGTTTTGATCGCACTTCCGCCTGGCTCAGCCCCAAGAGCATGCCGCTCAAGATAGCATTATCACGCCCGGAAAGATGCGGCATAAAACCAAGGTTGATCGTCAGCAGTGAAGCCGTTTCGCAGTTGCGTATCACCTCACCTTCGTCCGGTGCGAGTATGCCCGTGAGCACTTTCATCAGCGTGCTCTTGCCCGCACCGTTATGACCGATGATGCCGAGTGTCTCACCAGCATGGACTTCGAACGACAGCTGCCGTATCGCCCAACGCCAGCTGCTACGGAGCAATGACACCCGCTTACGGTAACGGATCCCAACGTTGTCCAGCGACAGTACGACAGAGTTGCTCACGCTCGCCCCCTACAGCACTTTCGGGTAGCGTCGGTCAAAGCGCTGCAGAACGAAGAGCGCGAAGCTGCAAAGCACTAGCGAGAATCCAGCAACATAGGCGAGGCCTGCAGTATCCGGCATCTGGCCGTGAAGCAGCACGTCGCGGAAACTTTCCACCAGGATGGCCATAGGGTTCAGCATCAGCACTGTGCGGATCGAAGCGTCCAGCGCTTCCATTTCAAAGAAGATGCCCGAAAGGAACATGAGAAACAGCAGTCCGTTCTCGATGACGTAACGGACATCCTGCACGAAAGGTACAATCGCAGCACATAAAGCTGTCACCGACCAGACGAAGAGCAGTTGCAGCAGCATCAGCGGAAGCAGCATCGTCCAGTAGATCTCTGTAACCGCGCCCACCAAGAGCAGAAAGACGATCAACAGCGGCAGAATCATCAGGAACTTGACCGTATTGATGGCAACGATAATGGTTGGCAGAACCACCTTCGGTATATAGACCTGGTGAATCATCCCGGCCCCGGCCTCAATAGCCCGCGAACCGTTGTTCACCGTACTGCTGAACCACTTCCAGGGGACCAGGCCACAAAGCAGGAAATAGACAAAACCCTCACCACCCATGCGCAGTCCAAGCCCGAAGATGACATAAAAAGCAGCCATGTAGAGGAGCGGCTCAAGGAACCACCAAAGGAATCCAATATAAGCCCGACTCGCCTCGGCCCTGAGATCTGCCCAGGTCTTGAACAGGATGATGTTGAGATATTTCATGACAGACGGATCATGAAGTCATCGGCGATAACCCGCAGTACCGCCTGAGTGCTGAATGAATTCTGGACGACATTACGTGCTCTGTCGGAGTAGTTCGCCAGTATCGAATCGTCAGCATAGACGCGATTGATGGTCGCCGCCATGTGGTCGGCTTCTTCCTCAATCAAGAGGCAGTCCTGGGCATCCGGAATGCCCTCGGCACCCACATGAGTAGTCACCACGGGTACCCCGTAATCCATCGCCTCAAGCACCTTGCCTTTGATGCCCGCACCAAACCGGAGCGGCACAATCGAGAGCCGCACGGATCGATAGAGGTCATCAAGTTCCTCATCGGTCAGGAAGCCATGCACCTGCACGTGGTGACCTTCGAGTTCAGCGATATCATCCGGCATGTTTGAGCCGACGACGTGAAGGCAGATATCCGGCGTCTCAGCGATTACAAGCGGCAGTACGGATTCGACAAACCAGGTTAGCCCGTCAGCGTTGGGCGGGTGATTGAATCCACCAACAAAGAGCATGCCTTTGCGTGTCGAAAAGTCGACATCATGGTCACTGAAGTTTTCATAGGCGTAGAGCGGTATCGCCTTCACCGGCAGGTCAGGTCGCTCACGGTGAATCTCCTGCACTTCAATTTCCGACGGGTAGTAGATCAGGTCGACCTTGTCGAACAACTCAAATTCCTTTTTGTGCCAGGACTCAGCCTCGGCCCTCACTTCTGGATCTTGCGAGAGCTCAGCCTGCCGTTCCAGCCGCAGGTAGTGGAGGTCATGGCCGAAATAGATGGTCCTCGGTTTGTGCGGCAACGCGTTGATGAAATCAATATAGACCTCAGTGATGTGCGGGCGCATCAGGTAGATCACATCGATATGTTCACAGTTTTCTCGCAACCAGGTCTTCCAGTTGTTGTAGTAGTGATTACCGTACAGCACCTCGATGCCCATCTGCTGCAGAACAGACGTATAGGGCTCGTGCTGGTAAAAATTGTCGCCGATAAATTTGACGTTGCAACCGGCCTCACACAGGAGCTTCAGGTAAAGGTAAGTCGAGCGCGAGCCTGCATCCTTGTCAAAATGAGGCACATAGTGGTCGATCACCAGTACCGTGGTTCTCGCCTGGGCTCGCTCTCGAGCAACGAAGACCTGCTCTGCATTCGGGAAGTGATCTGTCAGGACATGGCGCCACTTAGCTTCAAACTTCTCGAAGTTCGCGACCTGGTACTGTTTCAGCCCAGCGGTCTCATCGGTCCCATGGGAAATGCCCTCGAAATGAACCACCTCGGACGCAGGTTGGTAGTAAACCTTGCGACCGGCTTCCCGCATCTTGAAGGCGAGGTCCGTGTCCTCGTAGTAGGCCGGTACCAGCTGCTCATCAAACTTGCCGAGATCGAGAAACAGCTGGCGGGGGAACATGATGGCCGCACCAGAGATGTAGTCTGTCTCGCGCAAATAGTTGTATTCAGGCGCTTCCGCATCCTGCATACGACCGAAGTTCCAGGCGGAACCATCCTGCCAGACGATCCCACCTGCCTCCTGCAGCCTGCCATCGGGGTAGACCAGCTTCGAGCCGACAATGCCGGCATCAGGTTTTTCGTCGAAGACCTGCACCAGGGTATCGAGCCAGCCCGGCTTAACCACTGTGTCATTGTTCAGCAGGAAGATGTAATCACCACGGCAGAAATCCACGGCCCGGTTGACGCTCAGCAGGAACTTGAGGTTTTCCGGATGGCGTACCACGCGCAGGCCTTTGATACCCGCCAGGACCTCTTCCGTCGCATCATTGGAGCAGTCATCAGCAACCACCACTTCGATCGGCACACCCGGTGGATTATCGGCAATCGACTGAAGGCATTGCAGGGTGTAGTCAAGCTGGTTATACACCGGGATCAGGACCGACACCGCGGGGTTATCACTTGCCGGCAGCGTCAGCTGGAAGTCGCCGAGCGCCTCTGCCGGATAGGCTGGTGTCGTGGTCACCTCATCCGCCGGCGATCGGTTGAGGACGTCTTCGTAATTAGTAACAACCTGGTCCACGAGATCCTGGCGCTGCGTCATCAGCCGATAGAAATTCCTGATGCGTTTCCAGGACAGCAACTGCAGTGTTTTCACCGGGTGACTGACACAGTTCCGGACAAAGCCCAGTAGCCGGAGAGAAGCAGGATTACTGGCAAAGCGCGGCAGTATCAGCGCGTTAAAGGGTTTGCGCACCGGGTACGTCAGAATCCTGCCAAGCCGGTAGGAGACGGAACTATGCATATCACGCAGCAGGCGGTCATAGTCATCAACGTGATGCTGGTAACCCCGCACCTGCTCAGCGTAATCCGCGAGCTGCTGCTGGTATTTACCATGGACAGCATTGAGCTGATCGATAGCGGCTTTCTGGTTGGCGATCTCCATGCCCTGCTCTGCCTGGTGCAGCTGGGCATCACGCAGGCGCGATTCAGTCTCGGCCTGTCTACCTCGCGCACTTTCAGCTTCAACTCGCGCACTTTCAGCTTCAACTCGCGCACCTTCAGACTCATCTCGCGCACTTTTAGATTCATGTTGAAGCTGATGTATTTGCTGATCGAACTGCTCTACTACCGCCTGATGCGACTGACGCTCACTCTCCAGCAGGGTTTCCTGCCGCCGATAGGCTTCACCTGCCGCGGTATGCTCATCGTCCCGTATCTTCAGGATGTTGTTACTTTCCTGAAGCTGGTCACCGAGCGAGTGAACCTGAGAATGCAAAATTTCGATATGGGATTCACGCTCGGCAACCTGCTGATCACGGTCAGCCAGGGCATCATTGGCCTGCAAAAGGGATGAAGTGAAATCATCAACTTCTGCTTGCAGCGCAGCAATGTGCGCATCACGCTCCGCAACCTGTGTGTCCCGGTCATCCAGGGCATCATTGGCCTGCAAAAGGGATGCAGTGAAATCATCAACTTCTCCTTTCAGCGCAGCAATGTGCGCATCGCGCTCCGCAACCTGCGTGTCCCGGTCAGCCACCACCCGCTGGCTCGCCTTCAGCTGATCTTCGAATACACCGACCTCTTGCTGC
>Ga0181568_10004439_pt1 | contig 12508 bp, 16 predicted proteins | sample 101ome_20_FD_133758 | JGI IMG/M metagenome (GOLD analysis project Ga0181568, IMG submission 133758) | Coastal salt marsh microbial communities from the Groves Creek Marsh, Skidaway Island, Georgia - 101404AT metaG (megahit assembly) | ecosystem: Environmental > Aquatic > Marine > Intertidal... | reverse complement strand
GGTTCTGCATTGGTAACTTTAACAAATCCAGGTAGTACATTTGTCAGCACTGTTATTAGTAATCTTTCTGATAATTCTTTATCTTTAGGAATATTAGCAACGATCTTTTTGTTATATAGTTATAAAGATACTTTAAAGAGATATGCAAAAATAGCAACATCGACTTTAGGTAATGATACGTCCACACAAGAAATCGCCTCTGCTTTAGCATCTGCAACTGATAAAAAAATTTCCGATATTGATAAAGATATTGAAGATCAAATTGCTGAAGCAAAAAAACTCCAACAAAGAAAGGATGAAAAAAATCAAAAAAATATAGAAATATCTATTTATATATTAAAAAGTAGTGCCGAATTATTGAAAAAAGACGCCCAATTGATGATATCAACCAATGGCAGACACGGTATTCCCCCAGAAGAAAGAGATAAAGCAATTAAATTAGCATATATAGCATCTAATGTGTTGTATCGGATCTCTAGTGAATCTGATGGAAGTGATAGCAGTGTTTTTCAAAAATTTATTGAAGCAATAGATAGTAATGTAGGAAAGATTGGACAAAATATTACTAGTGAATTTGGTGGACTTCAAAGTGAATATTATAGGATAAACAGAGATTTAAATGAAAAAATGACATTATTGAAAAAAAAAGAAAAAAAAATATCTTACTATATATCAACAAACAGTGGAAGAAAAATAAAATTAGATGATCATTTTAAGGGAAATATAAAAAAAGCAGTAAATGCTTATGTAAATGGACTCCGCCGCGACGACGGCAGAGGATGGAAATGGAAAGGCGCCGCGAAAGTTAATGGGGATGAAGCATTAAGATTATATGGAGAATTTAATGTTTTAAAAAGAGATTATAATAAATCAGTAAAAGAAGCGTTGAAATTAATGAAAAGCGTGGGATTTTTTAGTGCTAAACTTTTACCATTTTCATGGCCATTAATGGGTATTTATTATAGTGTTAAATCTTTAGGTAACCAGATGCAAAAAATTCCTGAGTTTTTTAAAAGTAAACTTGAAGGTATTAAAGACTCTTTATCAGTAATTACTGCTAGTGAATTACCAGTACAACAAAATGTCTATGCGTCCGGTAAAAGAGAAAAAAGAGAAAAAAGAAAAGGCCAGTCATCAAGATCCCCATCTCCATCAACAAGAAAATCAATTAGATTACAATCATCTGCAACAAGGATGTCTGAAGCAGATAGTGGCGGATCAGCATCAAGAAGAAAATCATCTAGAAGACAAAGTAAAACTGTTCGTAGAAAATCTGTAAGAAAAAATCCATCAAAAAAGAGATCATCAAAAAAAACTAGAAGAAGAAGATAAATTATTAAAAATCTTCATCTAATTCAAATATATTATCATTAGAATCTGATTTAGGATTAGCAGCATTAGAATATTCACCAACTCTTTTTTCAAAGAAATTAGTTTTACCTTGAATAGATATTGCTTCCATCCAATCAAAAGGATTAACACTATTATAAATTTTATTTAATCCTAACATTAATAATAATCTATCAGCAACATATTCAATATATTGTGCCATTAAATCATTATTCATACCAATAAGTCTACATGGTAATGATTCTGTAATAAATTCTTTTTCAATCATAACAGCTTCTTTTACTATAGAATAAATATCTTCATTAGAACATTTATTTTGTAAAGTGTGATGAATTAAAACAGCAAATTCTGTATGTAATCCTTCATCTCTAGATATTAATTCATTACTATGACATAATCCAGGCATTAATCCTCTTTTCTTTAACCAGAATATAGAACAGAAAGCACCTGAGAAGAATATTCCTTCAACACAAGCAAAAGCTATAACTCTTTTAGAGAAATCAGATTTATCACCAATCCATTTTAATGCCCAATCAGCTTTCTTCTTAACACTAGGAATAGTTTCAACAGCATTTAATAATTTATTTTTTAAAGTAAAATCTTTAATATAAGTATCTATTAATAAAGAATAAGTTTCTGAATGAATATTTTCTATGGCGATTTGAAAACCATAGAAAAATTTAGCTTCAAGAAGTTGCACTTCATTACAGAATCGTTCAACAAGATTTTCATTAACTATACCGTCTGATGCGGCAAAGAATGCTAACACACTATTTAAAAAATGTTTTTCATCATCAGATAATTTATTATAATCATTAATATCTTTAGAAAGATCTAATTCTTCGGCAGTCCAAAAATTAGCCTGAGCTTTTTTATACATATCCCAAAATGCATCTTGTTTAATAGGAAAAATCACAAATCGTTTTTCTTCTTCGGAAAGTAAAATTTCTTGAGAACTCATTATCAATAATAATAGTCAATATTTTTTTAAATATAATTTAAAAAAAAATTAATATTTACATTAATATGAAAGTATTTATTTTTGATCTAGATGATACTATAATATATTATCCATTTGGTATAGTTGATTATAATAATATTCGTCCAGATGCAACATTGTTTAATTTGCTCGATGAATTAAAATATCCAAAAATTATATATACAAACGGAACAAAAGGACATGCTGAAGATATTTTAAGAAATATGAGATTAACTAATCAATTTACAGCAGTGTATGCTAGAGATACTATGCCTGCGATGAAACCTTTTATGGAATCATTCTCATTTGTTGAAAATGATATAAGAAAAAATATAAATCAAAAGAATAAATATTATTTTTTTGATGATAGAGTAGAAAATTTACATACTGCAAAAGCAAGAGGATGGATAACTATATGGGTTCATGATGATTTTTTAAAACAACCATATTATGTTGATTATTCATTTCCTAATATTCAAACAGCTATAATGTATTTTTTATTATAAATATTTCTAATATTTATTGGTTATTTAAAAAAGAATTCAAAAAGAATTCAAAAAGAATTCAATTGCCATATTGAAAGGTGTTGAATCATTAGTATTATTATTATTTATAATAGGTATACCATGACCACCAGACCATTCAATTGAATATACATTATTATTATATTTATATATTTTAGTAATATTACTATTATCTTTATCAATATAATTTAATGAATTAATAATATTATTAATATTATTAATATCAATAATTTGACTATTATTTCCACTTATTTTTATTAATAAATCATTAGTATTATGATATAAATATTTATGGGAATCAGTATCACATATATAATGATCTTTTAAATTATTAACATCAATATTAATATTATAATTGTTATTTAAATATTTTACCATAAAATTAATGGTATTTTTATTTTTAATAGAACAATTATGTTTTTGTTTTTTGGAACTTGTAATACCGGGGACAGTATAATCTTCATTTCCATGGAAATCTAATATAGAAGTATCAGATTTAGGAACTAATAATCCAAATGGAATATTACCTGCAAATGTTACTATTTTGTTAATATCAGAGATAAAGTTAGGTAAAGTATAAACAAACATTGCTCCTGTACTAAAACCTATTGCATATACTTTTAAATTTGGATTATTATACTTATATTTATCAATAACATTTCTAGTAAATAGAATATCATTTGAGCAAGATGTCCATCTACAACCATTATATGTAAAATTATCCTGACAATCAGTGCCAGGATTATTAGTACCAAAATTACCATTTATTGCATCTGTATCTGAATTAATGCAAGTATTTAGATTTTTATTATTTATTCCATACCCTGTTCCAAATGAAAAATCTGGATCAAAATTATTAGGATAATTTGAAATATTCCAAGAACTTGTTCCATTATAATTATTGCCAAGTAGAGATGCAATTGTAATTTTTATACCTGAGTATTCTTCATTAACAAATTCTTCAATACCATCAATATAAGGTTCTATTTGATTTGGACAATTATTATATCCATGGTAATATAATATTAATACATCAGTAATATTTGAATTTCCTATATTCCATTCTTTATAATATCTATCATTTATTTTAATAAAATCACTATCGATATTACAACTTTGATTTTGTAGTCCTTCAATAACTTTACATCCACAAACATACTTTAACATATGAAATACTAATATACCCAAAATAAAAGCAAAAATACAGTAGATAATAGTTTCAGAATTCATTTTATAATATATAATATATTTTTACAAAATATTTATTTTACAATAGATTTTTTTAATTGACTAATGCTTCAAGTGATTTAATACGATCTGCTTGTTCTTTAATAAGTTTTTTTTGTTGTAATATAATAGTTCTTAATTCTCTGTATTTATTATCATTAATTATATTAACTGGAACTTTTTCTTTAATAAGTTCTTCTTTTTTTAATAACATATTATTAATATTATCACATTCAACATCATACATATTGAGTTCAAGATTTTGTCCGTCCATTATATATAATAAATATATATTTTATATTAAGAATATATACACAGATGAATAGTTCATATTCTAATTATAATAATAATAATACAAGAACATTTGTAGCATCATCTGAATTATTTTCAGGATTTAAAGTAAGTATAGATATAAGATATATAGATACATTAGATAATATAGTAAAAATATTTTTAGATGAGTTAAAATTAGTTTTGAAACAGAATAATTTTGAAGTATTATTAGAAAAAATAATAGATTCTGAATTTCATATACATTCACATACATTAGAACAGATACTAACATCAAATCCAGATGAGATATTTTTTGTATGTAATCATTGTAAGTAAAATAATATTTAAAAAAATGTTACTATAATATATAAAATGCAAGTATTTGTTAAGACACTAACAGGAAAAACTATTACACTTGAAGTAGAACCATCAGATACAATTGAAAATATTAAAGCAAAAATTCAGGATAAAGAAGGGATCCCACCAGATCAACAACGACTTATATTCGCAGGTAAGCAATTAGAAGACGGTAGAACTTTAGCTGATTATAATATTCAAAAAGAATCTACTCTTCATCTTGTATTAAGATAATTATTAAATAATTTAATTAGTTCATAGATATCGGGCCTTTTTTCAGGATTAATTTCAATACATTTTCTGATAATTTTTTCTAATTTATAATCTTCTTTTTTAATAACCCGTAATTGTTTTAAAAGATAATTACGAGATTCTTTATAATTATCATGTTTAATATGTCCAGTCCATATTTCAGTCATTATAACACCAACTGAATAAATATCTGTTTTGTGAGTAAGTATATGTATATCATTTAATTCAGGTGATACAAAACCATCTGTTCCACAACAGTAATCTAATTGAACTAAATCAGATCTATGACAAGTTCCATAGTCAATTACTTTTAAGAATATTTCATCATTTCTTCTTTGAATTACAAGATTCTCAGGTTTTAAATCTCCATGAAGAATACCCTCTTTCCACATAGATTTGATAGATTTCAATAGAGAATTGATAATACTAATTTTAGTATCATTATGCATAATATAGATCCATTTTTTATTTTCATCATAATATATAGTATCATAATTATTTTGTATTCTTTCTTTATGTTCAAAATTATCAGATTTATTTATATATTCCCACAAACAACACGAATTAATATATTCCATAATCAAATATAATTTAGTTTTAGCTTCATTATATGAATAACCATATACTTTCATTAATCTATCTGATTTTAATCCATAACCAATATTCAATTCTGATAATATATGATCAAATATATTATTTTCATTAAATTCATATTCTTTGATGGCGACAATATTAGAATTATAATTACCTTTATAAACACATCTATTTCCTTTATCAATCATTTTACCAATATTGATTTCAGAGTAAGGTATAAATTTATACTCAAAGAGTAAATCAAGCATTTTTTAAAAAAAAAGTTTACTAAATCAAATTTATTAAATGAGATACAATATATATATATATATACTAAAATTCAACATTAATCGTTTGAAGAAATTCTTCTTGAGTATGAGTAATACGGTTTTCACCCTTAATAATACCCATTAGGACATATCCAGCGAAGAGATCATATACAGGATTAAAAGATTCAGTAATAGATTCAGCATTAGACTTGAAGAAGTTCCACGCTGGTAGAATTTCTTGAGGCATACCATTGATGCCAACCTCATCAGATGTAAATACATTACCATTCTTGAAGATATCTACTCTTTCAGAAGAAGGTGTAAATTCAGATTGATTGTTGATGCTTTGGAGATAGATATTTATATCGGTAAGACACTTGATAGTGCCTTCACGATCCTTGAGAGTAACACCATTTGCTTCTAGAGCATCGCAGTAGTTTGTAGCAGCAGCTTCACAACTCTTGATATTGAGAAGACTCATTTCACTGAGAGTATTTTCCATACCACGAAGAGCATCAATATTGACACCTTGTAGTTCAAAACCCATCTTCATAACAGAAGAATAGTTAGCTCCTCGTCCAACGTTTGGATTAATCAAACCTTCTGCAAACTTATTAGCAGGATGTGTAGGAGACATGCGACCAAATGCCAGCATAAATGCTGTAAAGACGATATTATCGCGGAAGTTTCCAGAGAACTTAGAGAAGAGATCCTTATTGAATCGCATCTTTGCCATATGTGCTGATGGAATATCAATAAGCTTATCTTGAGATTGGAATCTATCAAGAATATCTTGAGATCCTTGCTTATTGAAAGAATCACGACTACCTGCTGGTGTAGCGTAATCACCTGCGAAGATATATTTTTCACGAACAGTTAGATTTTCACCTGCGTATTCACTCATGGGAGCGATTTGTAGAGCGTAATCACAAGCAACAGCATCAAATTCCTTATATTCAGAGATAGTCATATAAGAGACATTTGCAGTAAGGGATGAGTGAGAGTTAACTGTAAGTTGAGTGCAAGAAATACTACTAATAACATTAGGTTCATATTCACGGATCCAATGTGCTAGTGCTTCAGAAGGTGAAACACCATCAGAACCCATGAATACAAAAGTTAGATCAAGATCTTTTTGAGAACAAAGATAGAATATGAGGAGTTCATCATCAATATCCTTGACACCCACATCAGTGAACACATGGATGATTGGAGAAGTCATTTGGATGGGAGTTAAAGATGGTTTTAAGTTTGTTTATAAGTTCTTATCAGTATATAGAACTAATGTAATTTAGAATAAAAATAAATTTATCTCAAATTTATTTTTTTTAAGAACTATCTTTAACTTCTTCAACTTTACAATCATCATCATCTTCATCATCGTCATCATCGCCAGTTTGTACTACATTATTTCTTAAATGTTCAGTCATATCTGTTAATTTTTGCATTAGATTTGTATCATCATCAGAATCATCAGATTCATCATCAGAACCAACTAAATGATAAAGAACTCTATCTTTATTGGCATCATCATTAGGTGAATACATATAGGTTAAGTCAACAAGCATATCTTTAAGAAGATCACGATCAAATTTAAATAAATAATGATCATTTAGCATAGATACATAAGTTTCAATCATAGAATCAATATCAGTAATTTTAATAGATTTTTCTGAAATATATCTTGTCATAGTTTCAGAAAAGTTATCAATAGTTACTTCAGTAATATTAAGTTCACTCATTTATGAATATTAATATTTAATTTTTATATATTTTAAACTTATTTACATTTTTTTGAAGCATTATATGGTGGTTCTATATTTCTTTTTTTATAAATACTATTCATACAAATACCATATTTAGCATCATACATTTTTTTATTTTTAGATCTCTTTAAAGTTCTAATACATTTACAATATTTTTTAAATAATTCATCATCTAATATTTTTCTTTCTTTTTTTGATAATTTTTTAGTTTTATTTTTTTTTAGTAATTGTTCATATTTTTTCTTTGTAATTTTTTTTGATTTTAAATTTGGTTTCTTTGATTCATTAAAACAGAATACATATTTTTCATCATTTTTTTTCTTTCTAGTTATACATCTAATATTTTTTTTAGGCATTATATAATATATTATATATTATATATATTATATATGAATAGATTAATATTATTAGTTTTATTAAATATATTAGTTTATTATATTTATAAGATAAATAAATATTTATTGATATTTTTATTTATAATAATGATATATTACACTTTAAGAATAAGTAAAAATATTGAAGGTAATGAATTTTATAAATATAATTTTGCAAAATCATTAAATGATGAAACAGAAAAAAATAGAGATAAAGATAATTTATTCAATATAATTATAGATAAATTGAATGTATTTTTAGAAAAATATCTTAATTTTGAGAAACCTCCAGATGATCAACCTTGTGTAGGGATATTTACACCATGGAGTGAATGTTCAACAACATGTGGTAGAGGAGAAAAAAATAGAAGATTTGATATAATTCAACAATCAGGTAAAGATGGAATTCAATGTATATTTAAAAATGGTCAAATAGATAAAAAAGATTGTTATACTCATAAATGTTCAAGAAATGAAAAATGTAATTATGATTTAGATTGTGATACTGAATATTGTAATCCTAAGACAAAAAGATGTGGATTAAAATATGAATGCACAAGAAATACTTTACATAATTGTGATTATGAACAATGTATTCAACTTGGAGAAAATTATCATTATAGTATTGAAAATGGATGTCAAAGATATATATTAGAAAAAATAATTAATTAATTAATTAATTAAATATGTAATAACTTTATTTTTTCATTTTACGAAATCTTTATTATCAAAACCATAAATAGATAAGAAAAAATTAAATGGATTATGTAATTTTCCTGTAAAAGTAGCAAATAATCCTATCAAGAACCATAATGCAGCAGCACCAAAAGATTGTTTTACTCTTTCAAAACCTTCATATTTTCCTGAAACACCATCATCTCTATACATTTGATACCAATATACAAGAAATGAAATTATAATAAATAATATAATACCTAATAATATATAACCAATCAAAGAAAATAAATTCATATATATAATAAAAAATAAATTATTTTTTACATTTAGTAAGAACATGAGTGACTTTAACTGAACGATTATTTAGTATATTTTCTAAACATTCATTCATTTTATCATTATTATCTCCGAGAGTTTCTTGTAATACTCCTGTTAAATAAGCTTTATTAATAGTTTGTTTAGTTTTTCTTTCAGAACATTTTAGTTTACCATTTTCAGTATTAAGATCAGTAATATTGTATTGAACCATAAATTGTGTAATTTCAGGCATTAATTCTTTTTTTACTTTTTTAATTTCTTTAATTTGCTTTTCTAAATCAGATACTTGTTTATCAATTAGTAACCATCTTTTAACTTTTTCTTTAAAATATTGAAGTTCATTTGTGGGTATTTCAGCTGTCATTATAACAGGTGGTTGTAATGTTGATCCAGCACTTTGCACAGATTGATTATCCATATTAATATTATAATATTATTTTTAAATTATTTTTACTTATTTTTCTTATTTTTTTTGTTTATTGTTTTTTTAATATTATTTTTTTTGGATCTACCTTTTTTACTTTTGTATTTTATCAATTTATGTTTTGTTTTTTTTCTTTTTTGTTTCTTTTTTTTATATTTTTTACTACCTGAACTTTTATCTAATAATCTATGGAATTGTTTATGACCTATTTCACATTTATCATAATATTTTTCATTTTTTCCATATTGTGAATTTCTTGATCTTTTAATTTTTCTTTTAGCATTACGATCTAATTTTTTATAACATTTTTTATCAATTTCACATAAACCATTTACACATTCTGTTAAACATCTACATCCATTATCTGATACTTGATAATCAGATAATTTTTTCATTAATCTATATGTACCCATTGCCGATTTTAAAAAAGAAGAACGATCTTCTGCTTTTCCTACAAGTTCTTTTGAAATATTTTTTTGATATTCTTGAATTCTTCTAAGACATTCACCTGATTCTTCATTCCATCCCATCATATTACATAATGCTTGATATTTTAGTCCTTTCCACATTTGATTTATAATAGTTCTTTTTTGTTCAAGGTTCATAGATAATGTATGATCACTTATTGTAGTATATGGATGAGGATTATTCATGGGTATCATTTCAAAAATATTTGGATCACATACACATAATGTAAGTGCCAAATGATTACCTTTTCCAATAATTTTAGAAAGTCCAGGCCATCTGTGTAAACCATACAATAATTCTGATAATTTAAAACCTTCTTTATATCTCTGTAAAGGTGTAGCATCATGAGATAACTGAGATAACTGAGATACATTCATATCAGTAACCATACTTTTTCTAAATTCATCTAAAGAATTTTTATTAGCTTCCCAACTAAAATTTGGTCTAAGAGGTGGTGATGCATAATATTTTCTAAATAATCCTGTAATATAATCATCAGAAGAATTTGTTCTAAATATATTCCACATATAAGGATCTGAATCAAATGATAACCACATATCTAATATTTTATCACTACCTGCAAATTTAGAAAATACAGGACCAGGACCATATCTTGGATCAGGTTTTACAGTAAATATTCTTTTATAATTTGGATGTCTAACCTGAGCACGTGCCCAGTTTATCCAATAGTAAGTCCATATTCCTTCTTCTCCACCATCTTCTGAATTAGCAGCTTCTATAACTTTACTATAAAACCAAATACTACCATGTTCATTTATCATATCAAATAAAAATCTTTCATACATACTATCAACACGTACACATCTACCAGATGTACATGGATCAATCATGATATATATAGTTACATTACCTGGTAATCTTGTGAAGGCTCCATGTTTATAATCACTACTAATTATGCCTAATCCCATCAATTGTTTTTCTAAATCATTTAACCAACCTTTATTTTTAAAATACATTTGATCTTCTGGAGATTTTGTTTCATATGGCATTTCTTTAAGATCATGTAGTTTTTCAAGATGAGGATTACTTGAACGATTAGGTCTTCTTGAACTAATACTACCACAATGTGCTAATAATAATAAATCTACATAAACCATATATATATATATATATAAAATATAAATATTAATTATAATTTATTATTTATTCTTTATAATATCCTTGTCCTTTAGGACCATTCTTAAAACTGTATCCTCTTTGTTCTCCTTTAAAAGTATCAGAAGGAACAAAATCAGGAGGCTGTCGAGGTTTCTGAGGAGGTTGAGAAGGTTGTCGAGGTTGCTTAGGTAGCTGAGGAGGCTGAGGAGGTTGCTGAGGTTGTTTTTGTTCTAAATTATTATTTATATCATTAATATTTTGTTGTTTCTGATAATAAAGATATCCACCATATACTAAAGCACCAACTAAAAATACACTTCCCATAATAATAAATTGTCCATATTCTTCATACAGATTTTCAAACATTTATAATTAATCATATAAAAATAAAATAAAATTATAACTTATAATGAATGGATATCAAAAATTAGATGACACTAGAATTAATAATTTTGATGGAATATTAGGATGTTTTAATAATTTATGTTCACTATCTATGGGTTTATTCTTTCCTCAATGTTTATTTGGAAGAATATATGAATTAGTCGGATATGGTGAATGTTTTGTTGGATGTTGTAAAATATGGTCTATACAATTTATTGTAAATTTATTATTTTCAGCAATTTATTTATTTAAAGATTTAGATACATTATATGATAATGAATTTATAAGTTTAATTGATAATTGTACTGAGTATAAAGTATGTAAAAATTATAATTATACACATATTTATGATAATAATTGTTCATTAAATAGAACAAATATATGTGAATGTTTAAAAGAACCTATAGTAGAAAAATGTGAATGGGAAAAAAATCTGCCAAATACATTATATGATTTATATGAATTTATAATGTTTGTAAGTGTTATTAATTTATTTGTTAATCTAACAATAAATGGGTGTTTTTTTGGTTATTATAGAACACAAATAAGTAGGAAATATAATATATTACATAACTCTAAATGGGATTTCTGGATACATTTTGTTCCTTGTTGTCATCAATTAGCTCTATGTCAAGAATACAATACAATTCATAGAATAGAATTAGAACCATTATATCCTATAAATGTTTTCTAATTATATTACCATTGTAATTCATCACGAAAATATTCATTTAATAATTCATTATAATATTTTTTTATTTCATCAGTAATAACTAAATCTGTATCTTCTTTTGAATATAAATCAAAATTATTAAAATTTTTAACTGACATTAGTTTATCATAATCTGAGTCATCCATAAAGTAAAAATATTCACCTTTATTGTGCCAAGGATAAAATGAATGGTATCTAATAATATCCCAGTAATTTTCAGATATAAAATGTTTATCTGAATTCTGTTTTAGAACTTGATAAAGATATTCATCATGACCAAAAGAAATATTTAAATTGTCTAATCCACATTTTTCTTTATATATTCCAAATGGATGAATATTTCTATCTGGATGTTCTTTAGTGTGATCATAAAATACCATAGATGGAGGTAATTGCGCACCTACAACAAATGTATCACCAACAACAGCATAATCAGGTTCATTAAATGTAAATAATACTTT
>Ga0181568_10004438_pt1 | contig 12509 bp, 11 predicted proteins | sample 101ome_20_FD_133758 | JGI IMG/M metagenome (GOLD analysis project Ga0181568, IMG submission 133758) | Coastal salt marsh microbial communities from the Groves Creek Marsh, Skidaway Island, Georgia - 101404AT metaG (megahit assembly) | ecosystem: Environmental > Aquatic > Marine > Intertidal... | reverse complement strand
ACGGTCGGCAAACTTTCCGGCGACGTGATCGAAGGATAGATTCTTATCGTCCTAGGCGGAACCGACCCGCTTCCCTTCCCGGCTGCCCATAAGAATGAGCCCACGGGTGGCCGGGAGAGGAGAGGGCCGGTGCGATTCCGCACAAGCGGATCATGATCTGGGTCACCCGGACCGGCGGTCCGTCAACTCTTCCCGCGGATCACGTCTTCCAGCACATCAAGCACCTTGTTTGTCGCCGCATCGATCAGAACGATGTCGTTATCGACGATGACCCGCCGGAAATTCGGACTGCGCCGCGGCAGATCGGATTCCAGATCGCGCGGCAGGCGCTTTGCAAGGCCGGGCGGCAGTTCGCCCCCACGCTTCGCCAGGCCGGGAGGTAGATCGCCGCCCCGTTTGGCAAGCCCGGGGGGCATGCCCTTCCGCTTGCCTTTGTCCTTTTTGCATTCCGACATGCTTATCGCCGGAAGAGCGGGTATCGCGAGCGCGGTCACCGTAACGGGTTTCGTAGTAGCGTTTAAGGATTCGGCGCTCGACATTCGTGAACACGCGATCGATGACCTCTTCCCTGGTCAAATGGCTGGAAGCTGTTTGCACGGTTGCGACGGATGAAGCCGCGGTTGCAGCGTGGGCAAAGACCGACACGGCGAGAACGCCAGACGCGGCCAATCCCAAATATTTAACAAGTTTCATGATGCCTACTCTGTTTTTGTTTGACTGCGCTGCAGGACGAATGTGGACGTCCGCATGGAAAATTCCACTTAAATTATAATGTTATGCCATTGGACGGTGTCGAAATCCCGGGTTTCCAACATTCACGAACGTTGTTCACGAACGTCCTCAATGAGACCGAAATTGTCTCACCCGCACTTCGAAAAATCGCAGGCCGTGCAGGTGTCGCAGCCTTCCTGGCGCAGCAGGGAGGCCTGGCCGCATTTGGGGCACTGGCGCAGGCGCGGTCCGTCTTCGAGTCTGACGACCTTGCGTTCCTCGCCCGATTTCGGCGCATCGTTCTCGCCGGGCTGCGGCAGGAACCCGATATCGATCATATGGCGTTCGATCACGTCGCCGATCGCCGCCAGCAGCGACGGCACATAGCGGCCCTGCATCCAATGCCCCCCGCGCGGATCGAACACGGCCTTGAGTTCGTCGACCACGAACGAAACGTCGCCGCCGCGACGGAATACGGCCGAAATCATCCGCGTCAGCGCCACCGTCCAGGCATAGTGTTCGGTATCCTTGGAATTGACGAACACTTCAAAGGGCCGTCGCCGGCCGTCCTGCACGATATCGTTGATGGTGATGTACATTGCGTGATCGGTTTCCGGCCAGTTCAGCTTGTAGGTCTGGCCCGGCAGTTCTTCCGGGCGCGACAGCGGCTGGGTCATGTAGACGACGCCGGATTCGAATTCGTCCTCCGCCGTCGCCGGCGCCGGATCGACCAGCGGCAGTTCGGGCTGCGCCGGATCGGTACGGTCCCGCACCTGCAGAACGGAGCCGGTGACATCGTTCGGCCGATAGGTCGTGCAGCCTTTGCACCCGGTATCCCACGCCTGCTGATAGACACCCTTGAATGCCTCGAACGGCAAATCGGCGGGCACGTTTATGGTCTTTGAAATGGAGGAATCGATGTATTTCTGCGCCGCCGCCTGCATGACGACATGATCGCCCGGCGCGATGTTCTGGGCGCTGACGAAACTGTCCGGCAACGGCGCGTCCCCGTTCCGCCGCCGCCACAGACGATAGGCATAGTCGGAAACGTCCTCGTCGCGCTGCGTGCCGTCAGGCATCAGCACGGTGCGGGTGTAGGCATAGCTGAACACGGGCTCAATCCCTGACGACACGTTATCCGCAAACAGCGAGATGGTGCCCGTCGGCGCGATCGACGTCAGCAATGCATTGCGGATGCCATGCTTCCTTATGCCGTCGCGGATATCCCGTGGCAGCGACGCGACGGTTTCGCCCGCCAGGTATTTGTCGGCATCGAATAGCGGGAACGCGCCCTTTTCGGCGGCCAGGTCGATCGACGCGCGATAGGCATGATTTCGGATGGCCATCATCCAGCGTTCCGTCAGCTCGACCGCCTGGGCGGAGCCGTAACGCGCGCCGCACAGAATCAGTGCATCGGCGAGTCCGGTAACGCCGAGCCCGATACGCCGCTTGGACTTTGCCTCAGCCGCCTGCGCGTCGAGCGGGAAGCGCGATGCCTCGGTCACGTTGTCCATCATACGCACCGCCACCGGCACCAGATCCGCCAGCGCGTCTTCGTCCAGTCGGGCGGTGAGCTCGAACGGATCGACGACCAGCCGCGCCAGATTGATCGACCCCAGCAGGCATGCTCCGTAAGGCGGCAACGGCTGCTCGCCGCAGGGATTGGTCGCGGAAATGGTTTCGCAATAGCCGAGATTGTTGGCCCGGTTGATGCGGTCGATAAAGATCACCCCCGGTTCGGCGTATTCGTAGGTCGCCTCCATGATGCGGTCCCATAGTTCCCGGGCGGAGACGGTTTTGTAGGTCATGCCGTCGAAGGCGAGATCCCAGTCCCGGTCCTCACGCACCGCATCCATGAAAGCATCCGTGATCAGGACCGACAGGTTGAACATGCGAAGGCGCCCGGCTTCCTGCTTGGCGGCGATGAAGGCTTCGACATCGGGATGATCGCAGCGCAGCGTCGCCATCATCGCGCCGCGCCGATGGCCGGCCGACATGATGGTGCGGCACATGGAGTCCCAGACATCCATGAACGAGAGCGGACCGGACGCATCCGCGCCGACGCCCCGCACGCGCGCTCCCTTCGGCCGCAGGGTCGAAAAATCGTAGCCGATGCCGCCGCCCTGCTGCATGGTCAGCGCAGCTTCGCGCAGATGTTCGAAAATGCCGCTCATATCGTCGGGGATGGTGCCCATGACAAAGCAGTTGAACAGCGTCACGTCGCGGTCAGTGCCTGCGCCGGCGACGATACGCCCGGCCGGCAGAAACCGGAAATCCGACATCGCAGCCTCGAACTTTTCTGCCCATTCGTCGCGCACCGACGGATGTTCCGGATCGGCCAGCGCGTTCGCGATGCGCGCCCAGGTATCCTCGATGGTTTTGTCCACGGCGTCGTCGGCCGCCGTTTTCAGACGGTATTTCATGTCCCATATCTGGTGTGAAATGGCGGAAATCGCGGTCATTTATCGCTCTCTTCTGCGGGGTCGCAGACCATAATCCAGCCGGTCGGCAGGGTCAATGTTCATGTTTTGTTTTCCTGATAAACCGGATGGTATCTGCGGCAATGCATGGTTAAAAGGTGGGTATGACGGCGTCGAAGAGCAATATCCGGATGGAAACCGCGCCGGACGGCGCACGTCTGCGAATCGGCCACTGGCAAACCGGTGTGCGACCTGTCGGAACGGTCATCCTCGTCCATGGCCGGACCGAATTCCTAGAAAAATATGCCGAAGTAACAGCAGAACTAAATCACCGCGGACTGGACGCCTGGGCAATGGACTGGCGCGGACAGGGGTTATCGGACCGGTTCCTGAATCATAGCCAAAAGGGTCATATCGATCGCTTCGATACCTATATCGACGACCTCGTTTGGTTTGCAAACGATATCATCGATCCGCGCGCGGGACCGGTCGTCGTTCTTGCCCATTCGATGGGCGGCCACATCGCTGTCCGGGCAATACTGGAAGGTGCGTTAAAACCGAAAGGGCTGATCGCCACCGCGCCGATGATCGCTCTCCCCATGACCCGTCTGGGCGCCCTCGGCGCCGGGCTGTTGAGCAGGGTAGTTTCTGGTGCGGGATTCGGGGAACGATACGGTCCGGGCATGGCGGATTACGACTCCGCCCGGGTCAGATTCGAAGATAACCCCCTGACCGGAGACCGGGACCGATTCGACCGGATCCACGTCCTGCTCGCGGACAATCCGAACTTCGCGCTTGGCGGTGTCACATGGGGATGGCTGAATGCGGCGTTCCGCAGCATGGCGGAAATACGACGGCTGTCGCGAGGCGTATCCGGTATGTGTCCGGCCCGGATATGTACGCCCATGGACGACCGCGTGGTTTCGGTCGACGCACAGACCCGCCTGTGCAACACGGTCGGCGGCTGGGAACAGATCCGGTTTGAAGACGCCCGCCACGAACTGCTGATGGAAATTGACGATATCAGGAACCGGTTCTGGTCCGCGTTCGACGGTTTTTTGAGAACGCTCTAATCCGTCCCGGCTTCGTCAAGAAGCGCCCGGTTACCGCGGTGAATCCGCTCGGACAAAAGCCGGTCGAAATCCGCCGCATCGAGTCCAGGAGGGATGGGTTCCTGGAATTGCGCGACTATGCAACCAGATTTCTTGCGAAAGCTGCGCCGTCCCCAGAAACAGCCCGAATTCAGCGACACGGGCACCACCGTCACGTTGCTGTGACGGTACAGGGCCGTGATACCGGACTTTAACGGCACGATTTCATCGGGCGCCGACCGGGTACCGCCGGGGAATATCACCACCTTGCGCCCGTCCGCCAGACGGCCGGCGACGTCGCGGATCATCCGGCGCGCTTCGCCGGTGCCGCCGGACCTGTCGATCGCGATCATGTTCAGCCGGCGCGCATAAGGACCGAACATAGGCACGCGGTAAAGTTCCTTTTTCAGGACAAACACCGGATCGTCGATGACCGCGTAGAACGCGATCGTATCCCAGGCGGACTGATGAGCCGACGCAATGATGCAGGGACCGTCCGGCAGATTTTCCGTACCACGAAACGTGAAATCGAGTCGCAGAACCGATCGTTGCAGACGAAACACGCCGCCGATCCAGAACCGGATTGCGACCAGCATCGACGCCCGTGGGAGCAAAAGCAGCGGCATGTAAAGAAACAGCAACGCGAATGTCCAACCGAACGACGCGGTGTTGAACACTAGAGAGCGAATAAAGATCACGGCAGACAGCCCCTCACGTCAGTCCCTCGTCCAGGCGCGCCAGCAGGTATTTGTGATATTCCGAAATCGCCAAACGCATTGCACTGACATTGCGCCACCAGCTTCCGGTAGGAAACCCGTCTGGGAAAACCGGGTGCGGCACGATTCTGACATCGGCGGGCAGTGCGCGGCGAAACTCGAGCAGACTGCGCGGCATGTGATAGCTGGCCGTGACGATCCGGATGGAAGAAATGTTTTCGCGGCGCATCCAGTCGGCGGTTTCCCGCGCGTTGCCACGTGTGTTGTCCGCCGCATACCCCAACGCGATACAGCATTCCAAATTGCCCGGCGCCCGGCGCGCAACCTTCAAAAGTTCCTGAACGTCGACGCCCCGGTACACGCCGGACACGAACAGCTTTTTCGCAAGGCCGCGTTCGAGAAGCGACAGCCCTTCTCCGACCCGTCCGGCGCCGCCGGTCAGCACGACGATTGCGTCCGTGGCGACCTGGTTGTCGGGCAAGGGCTGGGGAATAAGTTGAGAAAAGCGGTACAGGCCGGACGCCCAGACCAAAGACCCGACCGACACGGCCATCAGCAACAGCCGGAAGACAGGCAGACGACGGCGACCCGCCCGGCGGTTCACGTCAAACGTCCCAGAACGCGCCTGACCGTGACTCCGACGGTCGCGACAACCAGAAGCACGGCCGCGACCGGCATCAAGCAAAGCACCCCCCATTGAAGACCGCTGAGGGCGATGTCCGGCAGCAACCCGCCGCTCAGACGCGCGCCGTATATCTGTAGCACCAGAATCGCGCCGGCGCCAAGCGCAAAGCCCGCCGCCGCGCCGATCCCGGCGAGCCAGAGCGTGTGGACCTGGAACTGGCGTGCAACATAGGAATCATGCGCCCCGATAAGATGCAGCACTTCGACCACGTCGCTGTGAATCGCGAGCCCCGTCCGGGTCGTGAACACCACCGTCATGATCGCCGATATCAGCACGAACACCATCACCGACAGCGATACGGTTTCGGCGATTGCGGCCAGGTCGGTCAGGCGACGCAGCCAGACCGCGTGTTCGTCAACCACCGTTCCGGGAGCAACCGCGGACAGGCGAGTGGACAGGGCCTCAATATCGATCGACTTTCCGCTGTCGACTGTCGCATCGATCAGTACGGGCATCGGCAAGTCCAGAGTCGACACCTGGGTACCGAGCCAGGGTTCCAGCATGGTCGCAACTTCGCCGCCGGATATCCGTCGTACGGAATCGACACCCGGCGTTGCGCGCAGCAGATCGATCGCCGATTGCGCGGATGTTTGTTGATCTGGGCCCGCCGGCACCTGGATCGTCAGCGTCCCCGAAATACTGCGACGCCAGTTTTCGCCGGCGGACGACAGAATCATGCCGGCCGCCAACGACAGGGTTGCAAGGAACACAAGGAGTCCGACCGTCCAGGGCAGATAGCGGCTTGCCGGGTCGTCGCTGAGCGGGAGGTCCGTCGATGGCCGGATCATGTTTCCGCCGTTTCCGGCGCAGCGTTCGCCCCATCCGGCCCGGCCAATATGCCGTTTTCGATACGTATCCTGGGATGGGGAAAGCGTTCAAGCAGCGCTTCGTTGTGGGTGGCGACGACGACAGTCGTTCCGATCTTGTTCAGTTCTTCCAAAAGATACATCAGCCGGATCGCGATTTCGCCGTCGACATTTCCGGTAGGTTCGTCCGCCAGCAGAATTTGCGGCCGCGCGATCACCGCCCGGGCGATCGCGACGCGCTGTTGTTCGCCGCCCGACAGCGTCGTCGGTTTGGCGTCGATCTGCTCCTCCAGACCGACCCAGCGCAGCAGTTCAGCGACGTGGTCGCGGATCTGGCCTTCCTTCGCGCCCGCTATGCGCAGCGGCAGCGCCACATTGTCGAGCGCCGACAGGTGATCGAGCAGCCGAAAGTCCTGAAAGACGACGCCGATGCGTCGGCGCAGCGCCGCCAGTTCCGGACGCGGCACGGTGGAGACGTCGCGCCCGAACATGGATATCGAACCGCGCGACGGACGGTGCGCCAGATACATCAACCGCATCAGCGACGATTTTCCCGCGCCGCTGGGACCGGTCAAAAAATGAAAGGATCCGGCGGCGAGGGAAAACGAAACGTCGTGCAGCACCTCGGCACCGAGACGGTACCTCATGCCGACGCTCTCAAAACGGACGATATCGCCTACCGCTGCCACCAGTTTTTCCTTCCGAAACGGATTGGGCGGCAGAATCGCATAGCCATCGGCCCGCCGTCCAGAATCGGAACCACTTAAAAGCAGCGCCACCATACGCTATTAAGATATTATGTTTCTGACCTGTCCTTCCTGTTCGGCGCGTTACGTCGTCGACCCCGCCAAAATCGGGCCGAACGGGCGCACCGTGAAATGCGCGAAATGCGGTCATGCGTGGGCCGAACCCGCCCCGCCGCCGGATGCGGAAGCCGGCGTTCCGCTGCCGACGGCAGAAGAGATCTCCAGGGCATTCGACCAGGCAGCGAACGACCTGCCGGGGGCGCGCGAACCGGACGACGACAGCTTCGACGACGCGGATAATGCGGACCCGCCGCCGCCCGACAACGAACCGGACGACATGCCGGATGCCGGCAGCGAGGAATTCCGCGCCCGGTTCGAGGAAGCCTTTCAATCGGGCGGATCCGATGGGCCGCGTGAATTGCGGAGCGGGAACCGGACGGGCGGCAGATCCAACGTCCCTGCCGTCCGGCGCGACTCCAGCCCCTGGCCAGCGCGTCTCGCGTGGTTGCTTTTGATTCTCGTCGTGGGCGGCACCGTCGGGGGTAGCATCATGTTCCGCGACACGATCACGACCACCTGGCCCGCGACGAAAAAGCTATACGATATGGTCGGCGCGGCGCCCGAACCGATCAAGAAGCGGCTTGGCGTGCGCAGTGTTCAGTACACCTATCCGACGCCGGACGTTCTGAAAATCGACGGCGAGCTGGTCAATCTCTCCAAGGCGCCCCACGACGTTCCGAATCTGAGGGTTCTGTTTCTCAACGGCGTCGGCGAAACCGTGAAGACCTGGAAATTCCCCCCGCCGGAACGGCGCATGCTGCCGAACGAGGTCGTAAAATTCTCGACCGAAATCCGGAATTATCCCACCGATGCCAAGCGCATCGATGTCGGGCTGGACGAAGAATAAACGGAAGCGTAAGCGCAACATGAAAAACAATCTGCCCGAAATCGACGTCGTGTTCGACGCGGATACCATCGCGAAACGCATCGAAACGCTTGCAGGCGAAATAGCGGACAAGCTGCCGGAAGATTTGCTGATTGTCGTGGTCCTTAAAGGCAGTTTCGTGTTCGCGGCCGATTTGCTGCGGGCGCTGGACCGTGCCGGGATGCGTCCCCGGGTCGATTTCATCACGCTGTCAAGCTACGGCACACGGACGGAAAGTTCGGGTACGGTGGAACTGACGCGCGATATCTCGGAAGACGTGAAGGGGCGCAGCGTGATGATCGTCGACGACATCCTAGATAGCGGCCGGACGCTCGCCTTTGCGACAGACCTGATGACCGCCCGCGGCGCCGACTCCGTCCACACCTGCGTGTTACTGGACAAACACGAAAAGCGAGAGGTTTCTATCGAGGCCGACTATGTCGGCTTCCCCGTGGACGATTTGTTCGTCGTCGGCTATGGCATTGATATCGCACATCTTTTCAGAAGCCTGCCGTTTATCGGCGTGGTCCGACAGGACTGAACGCCCTCCTCAACCCGCACCGCCATTAATCTTTTGGAAACCAATGCCCCATAATTTGCGGCGGTGTGCCCACAACAGCAGATTCTCGCGTGTCAAAAATACTGATTGCTGAAGACGATACGGCCGTTCGCGAATTCGTTTCGCGCGCGTTGACCAATGCCGGCCACGAAATCGTCGCGGCCGAGGACGGACTGCAAGCCCTCGAAGCGTTGGAAACCGGCAATTTCGACCTGCTGCTGTCCGACATCGTCATGCCGGAACTGGACGGAATCGCGCTTGCACTGAAAGTTTCCAAAGACTGGCCTGATCTGCCCATCCTGCTGATGACCGGCTACGCCGCCGAACGCCAGCGTGCACATAATCTGGACGCGCTGATCCACGACGTGATCTCAAAACCGTTCACGCTGCAGCAGATATGTGAAGCGGCCGACAAGGTTCTCGACGAACGGGCCTGATCCGTCCCGTCTTTAAAACCGGCGTAACAGCCTTTCGATGTAATCGAGTTCGAGCTGCGGGCGGTGGCGCTGTCCCGCCCGGTTGCGCAGTTCGTTCAGAATATCCTGCACCCGTTCGATCGTTCCGATATCGGGGACCTTCACCCGGTTGATATCGTCTCCGACGCCTTCCAGATCTTCGTCGCCCCAGTCGCGGCCGAGCGGATCGCGCATGCCGCGCAGCGGATTGAAATCCCGCCCGAATCCGATTCCGGACCCGCGGGCGAACTGATTCATCATCTGGCGGATCATGCCGCGGCCGGCGCGTTGCAGCGCTTCCAGCGCCTGGCCCTGCGGCCCGACTGCCTGGCCCGGCTGGCCGTTGCCAAGCGCCTTCGCGGCGTCCTCCATCGCTTTTCCAGCCTGTCCCAGCGACTGCATGCCCTTGCCATTCCCGGGCATCATGCCCTGCATCATCTTCTGGAATTTTTGGAGCATTTCGCGCAGCTGCTGCTGTTCGCGGACGCCACGCTGCATCTGGTTTCGTCCGGGGTTGCGGCCCTGCGACTGGCGGAACGTCTGGTCCATCAGATCGCCTTGGCGACGGATCATTTCCTGCAACTGGCGCAACGCCTGGTTCCCACGCTGCGCCTGCGGATTGGCCCGCATTACCCGCGCATTTCGGAGGCTTTCCAGCATGTTCCGCAGCTGAGACAGCATCTGGCGCGCGGCATCGCGGGAGCCGGCACGCATCATCTGGCGAATCTGATCCATCATCCGCTGCATGTCCGACGTCTGCATGATGCGGCTGGTGGGATCGAACGGCATCGCTTCGTTCGCGTTCTGCTGCGACTGAAGCTTCTTGGCCAGTTCACGCATGAACCGGTTCATGGCGTTCTGCAATTCGCGCATCAGTTGTTCGAGTTCCCGGTCGGAGGCGTTGCGGGACAGTGCCTTCATGAGCGCTTCCTGCGCCCGCAGCAACTCGCGCTCTGCATGCGACAGCTGTCCGTCCTCGACCCGCAGCGCCGTATCCCAGAGCAGATTGCGCACCGGCGGGATGGCCGTGTCCGCCTTTTCGTGCACCAGACGCGACCGCGCGCTGACCAGCCCCAGGAAGATGACGGTATCGTCCTTGTAAGCCTCCGTTCCGCCGGCGATTTCGTTCAGGCAATCAACGATTTCCTCACGGCGTTCCGGTTGGGTCGTCAAGCGCCGCCGTTCGACGATGATTTCCTTCGCGACCGGATTGTTGAATTTACGTTCCGGCAGAACCAGCTTGACCTCTTCGGAATAGGCAATCTGCCCCGCCGCGTCCTTTGCCGACAGCCGGATGATGACCGGCAGGCCGGCCCAGGGGTGGGGCGCGATTTCGTGGAAGGTCGCTTCCTTGACCTTGCGAGCATCAAGAGACGGCGCCGGCAGTTCGAAGCCCGACACTTCCTTGCCGATCACTTCGCCGCGTTCGTAGGTGCGGCGCATCTCGCCGCGAATTTCGGTGATGCCGTAATCGTCCCCGCCGGTGTAGGCCAGTCGCAGCGTCCCCCGCTGCGTCGCGCCGGGCGCGCCGTCAAACGCGATATTTGGCGGCGTATCGGGTTTGATGCGTATATTCCAGGACCCGAGCGTCCTGCCGTCATGGACGACCGACATCCGGCCGGATTTCTCGACCGGCTGCTGCAGCCGGCGGTTCACCTTGTCCAAGGCTTCGAACGGGGTTTTGGCGCCGTCGATATCCAGCGTCGCTTCACCGCTTCCGCCGCCCGATACCACCGCCGTCAACGTGCTGCCCGCAGGCACCTCGATGACCAGTTCCGACGCCTCCGGCGGTTCGCGTCCCTCCATCCGCGCGGTTTCTGCGACCGTTTCAAGCGACTGCGTATGATCGCGCAGCACCTGAGCCGGGAAAATCGGCGGCAGGCGCGTATATTCGGGCGGCGTCACCCAGATTTCCAGCTTCGCGACGCGTTGCGCCGAAGTGGAATCGAAGACAGGCACGAACGCGCGTTCCAGTCGTTCGGCGCGTTCCGGGCCGGCCACGACGACGCCCACCACCAGGAGCAGCACCACGATGGCCCGCAGCGCCCACGGATCGCGGGCCGGCAGACCGGGGGACGGAGCCCCTACTTTCAACACACGGATTCGTTCCGCCATCTGGCGCCGATGGGCTTCCCACAGCGCTTTTGTCGTGGGATCGTCCTGACCGGCAGGCAACGTGTCCTGCAGGGCTTCCAGCGGCCGGTGTTCCAGCCCGCTGGCAAGCTCGATACGACGCAGGGCATCCTCCTGCGTCGGCAGAACCAGTATCCGCAACGCGCGATACAGCGCATAGCCGAAACCCGCTGCCGTCGCCGCCAGGAACATCGCATGCAGCCAGCCGGGCAGCACGGCAAAGAAATCGAGCAGCGCGAGCGCTGCAAAGGTGCCCGCGATCCCCAGCGCCGGCCAAACGGCGGGCCAGATGGTCTCCCAGACAAGATTGATGCGCGCCTGCGCGATCCTGCGTCCGAGACCGGACGGCGGTGAAGCGGGTGATCCGTTTTTGCGATCGCGCATGCGGCGGTCTTTCCAATCGACCGGCGGATCGGTCGCCAGGTTCAGTCGGCGGCGATCCAGTCCGGCACTGTGTCCATATCTATAAGTGTATCATAATCGGCCCGAGGTCTAATCACGGCGTATTGATCTCCGTTTACCATCACTTCGGGGATCAAAAGCCGGGAGTTGTAGGTCGACGACATGACCGCGCCGTAGGCGCCCGCCGAGCGGATGGCAAGCAGGTCGCCGCCTTTCAGTTTCGGCATGTCGCGCTGAACGGCGAAGACGTCGCCGGTCTCGCATACCGGTCCAACGATATCGACGGGCGAAAGCGCCGCGCCGCTGTCGGGCTCGGCCACAGGATCGATGTCGTGCCAGGCTTCGTACAGGGTTGGGCGAATGAGATCGTTCATCGCCGCGTCGACGACGGCAAAGCTGCGGCCGCCGCTTTCCTTCATGTAAATGACTTCTGTCACCAGTATGCCCGCTTCTCCCGCCAGGCGCCGTCCGGGCTCGAACGTCAGCGCCACACCCATGTCTCCGAAAACGTCACGGACGATATCGGCGTAATCCGTCGGCGGCGGAGGCACTTCGTCTCTGTAGACGATTCCGAGACCGCCGCCGAGATCCAGCCGGTCCACGACATGCCCCTGCCGGCGAAGATCAAGGACCAGGCCGGCGATCTTTTCGAACGCGGTGCGGAAGGGATCCAGTCGGGTGAGCTGCGAACCGATATGGACGGCAAGACCGCGCGCATCGATGCCTTCCAGAGTCCGTGCATGAGCGTACACATCGCCGATGCGTTCGAATTCGATCCCGAACTTGTCGCCGGCGCGCCCCGTCGAAATCTTGTGATGGGTGTCGGCATCGACATCCGGGTTCACCCGAAACACGATCGT
>Ga0181568_10004431_pt1 | contig 12525 bp, 13 predicted proteins | sample 101ome_20_FD_133758 | JGI IMG/M metagenome (GOLD analysis project Ga0181568, IMG submission 133758) | Coastal salt marsh microbial communities from the Groves Creek Marsh, Skidaway Island, Georgia - 101404AT metaG (megahit assembly) | ecosystem: Environmental > Aquatic > Marine > Intertidal... | reverse complement strand
TTTGAAAAAATTAATAAACTAACAAGTATCGAAAGTGCTAGAGAGTTTCTGAGTACCACCATATCCTGCAAACCAATAGTGCTATCTATTTTAACACATAATAATGCGTACTTAACAGAAAAGCTATTAAAAAATATTATTGAAAAAACCAGGTATCCTAATTATCATATACATATAACTAGTGATAAGTGTAGAGATAATACAAAACACATTGTCTTACAATACCAAAAAAAATACCCTGGACTGATAACCTATCATTACAATCATAAAAATTTGTATTTTATACTTTCCCATAATAATGTTATCAAAAAATACCCAGAAGCAGATATTGTGCTCATGAATGAGGATATTGAAATCATTACAGATAAATGGTTAACTAAACTTTATAACACAGCCTATTCGTCTCCAAATATTGGTTGTGCTGGCGGTAAAAGCTTGGATATTTATGGCCGAATCAGTGAGGCTGGAGCAGAACTACACAACAGTGGTGAAGGTAGAAATATTGGCCGTAATCAAAATAGATACCAAAAAGTGTATAATTATGAAAGAAATGTTGGGTATGTTTCTGGATGTTTACTATACATGAAAAGAAAAATTATCAATCAGATAGGTTTGATGGATACATCGTATTACCCCTGCTACTATGAAGATTCAGATTGGCAATATACCATGCACACCCACGGCTATTTGACTATATACAACCCCAGAATAGAGTTTATACACAGAGAAGGTAGTTCATGTGGTGTTAGTCAAGAATCAGGGCTCAAAAAACATATGTTGACAAATAAAGAAAAATTCAAGAATAAATTTAACTCATACAACATAGAAAAATATAATGAAAATACTAGGCATACACCTTAATCATGATGCAAATATTTGTCTGTATAACTCCGAAAACCAATACTTTCAATACGCAAAATCTGAAAGGATATCCGATCATAAACACAATAAATTAACTTGGCCTTTTGTTGATATTCTGTCTAAAAGCAACTTTGATCCAGACTGTGTAGTTATTTGTTTTGGAGATGTTTTTGACAACCAAGAAGTCAAAAATCTTTACGGACACTATGAAAATATATCCAAATTTAATGAAGAATTAGACAAAATTATAGAAGAAAAATATGATGTGATTATTGGCTTAAACACCGAAGGTAATACTAGACAGCCATGCAAAGCCGGTGACGTTATTAAATCATGGGTAGACGCCTACAATATTTTTTTACAAAAGACAGGTTTAACAGAAAAGCCTATATATTGGGTACAACATGATTATGCACATATACTAAGTGGTTGGTGCTGCGATAAAAATTATAAAGACTTTGCATACGGAGTTGCTATAGACGGAGGAGGTCCAGACTGGAACAATAAGCTTATTGTTGAAAAACCATTTGATTTAGAAAAATGTAAAATTTTACATTCAGACAAAACAATCAGAGGCAAAGAAATATATCTAAATTCCATGGGGAGCTTGATGAAAAACATCGGGCAAGCCATGAATCTGAAAGGCTCGCCACTTGATCTTGCAGGTAAAATAATGGGTCTTCAATCATATGGTCATGTAAATTTTACAGAAATTATTAAATTTATCAAAACCTATCAACCAGACATTACTAAATTAGAAATCATTCGATACTACAGGGAATTAATTAGTCATGTTCCGCCACCGTTTAGTTTTGAAAATAAAAAATTCTTGAGTTTCGTGGCAACAATACATAGGATATGGCAAGAAACGGCATTATTAATATTCGAAAAATTTATTGTGGACAAAAACTCTAAAGTATTATATGCAGGCGGATGTGCTCAAAATACAGTAACTAATACAGCATTATTAGATAATTACCCAAATCTAAAGGTTATACCACACTGTTATGACGGTGGATTAAGCTTAGGTTGTATAGCATTAGCTTTACTCAAAAATCAAATTGATCTACCTACTATTGATGATTTTCCATATATACAAACAGATGTAAAAGTGGAAGATCCTTCTAAGGAAACCATTCAAAAAGTAGCAGAATTACTATCTCAAGGTAAGATTGTTGGCTGGTATCAAGGTCATGGAGAAATAGGCCCCAGAGCCTTGGGTAATAGATCTATTTTAATAAATCCTTCAATCAAAAATGCAAAAGATATATTAAACACAAGAGTAAAGCATAGAGAACATTGGAGACCTTTTGCTCCTTCGATATTACAAGAACATGCGGAAGACTGGTTCGGTATATCCGAAAGCAAATATATGATGTTTGCTTGTCGAATAAAACCTAATAAAAAACATCTTGTTCCGTCTGTTGTTCATAAAGATTTGACAAGTAGAATACAAACAGTCTCAAAAACAGACAATATCTTTTATAGAAAATTAATCCAAGAATTTTTTAATCTTACAGGTATACCTCTGTTGCTTAATACATCACTTAATGATGGTGGGGGTCCAATAGTAGGAAACCCTCAACAAGCCATAGATTTTTTCAAAAAAACAGGAATGGACGCCTTATGCGTTGGTGATACGATTTACGAAAAATAAATTTGTCACCTTGACCATCCTTTCTGAGAAATTACTATATGGTAGGAGAACAAAATGCATACTAGATCCAAAATACCTCATAGATCAACAGAAGTTAATGAAAAATTTAGTACATTTGTAACAGAAAAACTAATAAATAACAACATTGTCATAATACCTAATATATGTTTAGACTCAGACTCTTTTGATAAAGGTTTTTCCTCACAGTTACAATCCTTCTTTCCATCACTGTCTATACTAAATAAACAATACATCAAAAAAAGCCCCAATATATCCGTTATAGATATAGCAGAAAATAAAAATGTAAAAATTGCAAATCTATTCTGTTGCAATACTAGTCAAAAACAAAGGAAAATTAATTACCTTAAGCTTGCGATGTGTTTGTGTAAATTAAATAATAAAATACTACAATTCAAAGAGAATTCAGAAGTATCGATGCATTCAGTTAAAATTGGTGTTGGTTTTTTTGGTGGAGATTGGACTACTATAAGAAATATTATTGATGACACAATAACATCTACATGTCCTGTTATACATAAGAGTTTTTAATGCCTAAATATGATTTCGTTATTGTTGGTTCAGGCTTGTGGGGTGCTGTTTTTGCTCATGAGGCGAAAAAACACAATCAAACGTGTTTAGTTTTAGAAAAAAGAGGACACATAGCAGGTAATTGCTACACTGAAAATAAAGACAATATTCACATACATAAATATGGTCCACACATATTTCATACAAATAGCAAAAAGATATGGGATTATGTGAATACGTTTGGTGAATTTAATAATTTCATTAATAAGCCTAAAGTCATACATGATGATAAGCTGTACTCATTTCCTATTAATTTAATGACATTGAATCAATTGTGGGGAACCAAAACGCCAGAAGAAGCTAGAGTAAAAATTGAATCTGCTAGAATTCCCTGCGATAACCCTAAGAATCTTGAGGATTGGGTATTATCACAAGTTGGCCAAGATATATACAATAAATTCATCTATGGATATACAAAAAAGCAGTGGGGAACAGATCCAAAAAATCTACCTACATTCATAATCAAAAGACTGCCAATTAGATTAAACTATGACGAAAATTATTATTTCGACCAATATCAAGGCATACCAATAAACGGTTACACTAATATTATTGAGAATATGTTGGATGGCATAGAGGTACGAACAAACACAAACTATCTATCCAATAGAGATTACTATGACAGTCTTGGTAAATACATTGTTTATACTGGGCCTATTGATCAATTTTTTGATTATCAATACGGAGAGTTAGAGTATAGAAGCCTACGCTTCGAACATAGCACACTATCAATTAATGACTACCAAGGTAATGCTATAGTTAATTATACAAATTACGATATACCTTATACAAGGACTATAGAACACAAACATTTCACTAAATCCGATAATCAAGATCTCACTCATATCACAACAGAATATCCTCAAAAATGGACAAGAGGCCAAGAAGCATATTATCCAATTAACAACGATTTAAATAATAACAGGTTTCAGTCTTATAAAAGCATCAATGTAGACAACAAGTATATATTTGGTGGTAGGCTTGCTGAATACAAATATTATGATATGCATCAAGTGATAGGGTCCGCATTAAATAGATCAGAACAATTTTTTCATTAAAAAATGCTAAATATTACAAAATCCACATCCTTTTCAGCTCATAGGTCCGGCTGGAATTATGTAATGAATAATCTTATGAGATTTAACTCATTTGATAAAATTATGCTAGATGATTTTGTCGATATTACTTTTGGCTATAGGTACAGAGAAAATCAAATCAAACAGACGATTCCATACACAAAACCTTGGATTGGCTTTATACACCACCCCCCAAAAATTTGTCCTTGGTATGAGGATGACTATAGAGAACAGATAGATATTCATAATTATATGCGCACTTATGAATTTAGTGAATCTATGGAAAAATGTGAAGGAATATTTGTATTATCAGACTATCTAAAAAATTACCTCAAAAAAAACTTCGACTGCTTCAAGAAAGTTCCAATTTTTTCCTTAAAGCATCCTACATCATTTGATTCTTTGTTACTCTGGGATTACAACAAATTTAGAGCTTCTGGTGGTCGTGGAACTAGAGTAATAAATGTTGGATATTTTCTCAGAACTCTTTCCACAATTTATACAGCCAAGTTTCAAAACAAAAGAGTTGAGAGAATATTAATGCCATCTAGTCTAGAGTACGCCATTCGTAGCCTCAAAAACGAAATTTCGTACAAAAACCTAACTATAGACAAATCTCTTGTTAAGATTATGTCATGGCAAGATCATAAATTTTTTGACAAAGCATTGGAGCAATCTCTAGTTCTATTGGATTTATACGACACTTCCTGCAATAATGCCATCATAGAATCTATTGTAAGAAATACTCCTTTACTAATAAATAAACACCCAGCAACTATAGAATATCTCGGAAAAAACTATCCACTCTACACCAATTTTAAAAAACCTATTAATGTCAATAATGAAAAAATATATGAAGCGCATGAGTATATAAAAAATTTAGATAAAACAGATCTTAGTATAGAATATTTTTGTGATGAGTTTAATAAAAATGTAAATCAAATCAAAGGCAGAAATAAACCCAAATCAAGATCAAGAAAGATATCTAAAAATAAAAATATACTATGTGGTTCATCCAACTTTGGCCATAGATTTGGTTGGCCTTTCGTTACATATGAGATGAAAAAATATTTTAACAAAAAAGCTGCAAGAAAATCATATACTGATTTATATGTCAGTGACTTTACTGAACATGTATTTAAAAACTTTTTTAGCCATAATACCAAATACATTAATATAGATAATCATAATTATTCTGGTGTTCGTGGCAAGACACTTATCAACCTACAAGGTTCGGACTTTTTTATTCAAAACAAAACTAATGAAATATATAAATGGTCTAATGATCAGTGGGTAAAAGAAAATTATACCAAAGTAAAAGACGCCGTAGCTTTTGCACAGCACTCAACATACCAAAATAATCCGTGGATAGGTATGCTACATAATCCTGTGAATATGCCAAACTGGTTCGGATATTCTCAGAATATAAACTCAATATTACAAAAAGAAGAATTTATAGACGCTTTAAGTAATTGCAAACTCCTCATTACTTTTTCAAAAAATCAAAAACATGATATAGTACAAGCTTTCAAAAAACATAATATAAAGAATCCTAAGATAGTTTCCCTTAAACACCCCATACCAGAATTGCCGGATACTAAATACTTTGATCCCAATAAATACTTTGCAAATAAAAAAATTATGCAAATTGGATATTGGCAAAGGAATATACATAGATTTTTAAATCAAAAATTTATTGATCACAAGAAATACTTATTTTTTTCGGATAAATATTGCTCCGAAATTTTGAATTTAGAACACATGGTATCTCCTCTAAGCAAAAATATCTCTACAAACAAAATTAACGACATATGTAAAACAATCGACTATTATGAAAAAGAAACTGTAATAGAAGATATAACTATTATTAAAACCAATAAAATACAATATGATAAATATTTAAAATCTGGTATTATTTTTTCTGAATACTATGATGTGGCTGCTAGTAATACTATATTAGAATCCTTGATATATAAGACACCAATTTTAACAAACAGAACTAAGTCTTCTGAAGAATATCTTGGTAAAAACTATCCTATGTTCTACGAGCACCCCAATCAGATAGAAAAAATACTAAGAGACGAAAATCTTATAATAGATACTCATCAATATCTCAAAGATTTAAATACAGAAAATATGTCTATAAATAACTTTCTAAAAACACTTGATAATTATATAGCAAAGATATGAACAGATTAAAAAATCAACGTGTCTATTTAGCCGGTGCAATAGACCGTGTAGACGATAGGGGTATGGGGTGGCGAGACATGATAACCCCATTCCTACAATCTCTAGAAATTAAAGTATTCAACCCCATAACAAAACCGGCTGATATAGGACTAGAAGATGAAGATACTCATATAGTTAAAACTAAGCTTAAAAAACAACATAGATACGATGAATTAAGCTCTATGATGAGAGTGATCAGATCTGTGGATCTCAGGTTGGTCGATATTAGTGATTTTCTTATAGTTAATCTTGATTTAGAAATACATCCTTGCGGAACATATGAAGAAATTTTTTGGGCGAACAGACAGAAGAAGCCTATAATAATACATATGAAACAAGGCAAAGAACATGCTCCAGACTGGCTATTTGGGTGCATACCTCATCAAATGATTTTTTCTGAATGGGACGAGATCCAAAATCATCTAAAACATATCAATAGTGGTGAGAATATAGAATCGTACAGAAGATGGTATTTTTTTGAGATTTGAAATGAAAATTATAGAAGACAAAAAGATTGATTTTGCTGATGTTCTTATAAAACCAAAAAGATCAAACATAAGAAGTAGATCTATTGTTGAGTTGAATAGAGAGTTTAAATTTCCACATTCAACTAGAATACTAAAATGCACACCAATAATTGCTGCCAATATGGATACTACAGGTTCTACGGCTATGCTAGAAACATTGTCGGAACACAGATGTTTGACGGCATTACATAAGCATTATCCAGCAGAATACCTAATCGATCTATTTTCTAACGAAAAACCATATGCATTTTACTCAATAGGCATATCTAAAAATGATATCGACAAACTAGAATATGTATTTAATTCTTTAAAATCCAAAAATTTTTCATTGCCTAATTTATGTGTTGATGTTGCTAATGGATACACTGAAGATTTTGTAAAATCTGTATCCAATCTAAGAAAAAAATATCCAGAAATTATTATTATGGCTGGAAATGTCGTAACTACAGAAATGGTAGAAGAATTAGTTATGCATGGAGGGGTGGATATAGTAAAGGTTGGTATAGGTTCTGGCAGCGTATGTACAACACGTTTAAAAACAGGTATAGGATACCCTCAATTAAGCTCAGTGCTTGAGTGTTCTGAAGCCGCACACTCCGTCGGTGGTCATGTGTGCAGTGATGGGGGATGCACCACCCCAGCTGACGTATGTAAAGCCTTTGGTGCTGGTGCAGATATGGTTATGCTAGGAGGAATTCTCGCCGGAACAGACTGCTGTGAGGGAGAGTGGCAATACGAATATTTATGTCAAAGCTCAGACCAGAATGGAAATTTAATTAGAGAATGGTGGCAAACTAATTATCCGGGCTATGATACAAAAAAGAAAAAAAAGTCATTAAAATTTTACGGAATGAGCAGTAAAGAAGCAATGCACAAACATAATGGAGGTGTTGCTGAATATAGAACAAGTGAAGGTAAGTGCGTTGCTATTCCATACAAAGGTAAAACAGAAGATACTATCAAAGATATATTGGGTGGATTAAGAAGTTGCTGCACATATATAGGATCAAAAACTATTAAAGATATGAGTAAAAATACTATTTTTATAAAGGTTAATCGTACACACAATGACATATACAAATAATCTTAATATAATGTGTCCTATAGGACATACCGGATATGGAATTTCTTCCATGAATATGTTGAGATCTCTTAGTGAGATGTCAAATATTTCCTTATTCTGTTTGAGTAATTTAAATAATATTATTCCAGAATCACAAGAAGATATAGATTTATTAAATCTTTGCTTAAAAAATTCATCAGACTTTGATTATAAGGCACCGTGCTTAAAGATATGGCATGCTCATGATTTAGCATTGAGAGCTGGTAGTGGCCCTTATCATTGCTATACATTTTTTGAATTAGATAAAATATCCGACAAAGAAAAACATGATCTAAACTCATGTGACAATGTTTTTGTTGCTTCTGCATGGGCCAAAAAAGTATTATTGGATAGCGGTGTGAGTTGTGATATTACGCCGTGTCCGCTTGGTGTTGACACCAATATCTTTAAGCCTAACGATAATCATAATGACAAATATATTTTTTACAATATTGGCAAATGGGAACATAGAAAGTCGCACGATATTTTATTAAAATGTTTCGAAAAATCTTTCACAGAAAAAGATGATGTTGAATTGTGGCTTTTTCCTCACAATCCCTTTTTATCAGCTAAAGAAACAAGATATTGGCTAAATATGGTGGATGATAATAAACTTTCGGAAAAAATTAAAATTTTTCCTAGATTTTCCACGCAAACAGAAATGTACAACATCGTAAAGAATGCTAATTGTGGCGTATTTTGTTCTAGGGCTGAGGGGTGGAATAATGGTGTAATAGAAAGCATGAGCATGAATAAGCCTGTTATTGTAACTAATTATTCTGCCCATACAGAATATTGCAATTCTGAAAATAGTTATTTAGTAGAAATTAATGATGTTGAGCCAGCAGTTGACAATAAATGGTTTCACGGAGAAGGTAATTGGGCTAAAATGGATACGGATCAAGAAAACCAAATCATAGAATTCATGAGAAAGATGTATAATAATAAGGTTTACGACAATAAACCCGGCCTGGAAACAGCTGCTAAATATTCTTGGAATAATACCGCAACAATCATTAAAGAAAGAATATTTAATCATGCCAATACCAGAACCTAAAAAACAAGAAGAGAAAAGAAAATTTGTTAGTCGCTGTATGGGTGACAGCGTTATGAAAAAAGAGTACCCCGACTCTAAACAAAGAGCAGCTATATGTATAGGTAAAGCTTCATCACAACAAAAAAGTACGGACATACTTTCTTCTGTTGTTAAGATACTATCGGTGTCAATAGAAGAAGAACTTGGATTTGCGGAACGAGTTACTTTATCAAATTTCGTATTACCGGAAATGGATCAATATATTGATATTGATTTAGAAGAGGAGGAAGGTGAAATATCGTTTGAAAATTTAGGCATAGCGGCTTACAGATACGAGCATCCTGTAACTAAAGAAATATATACTTTTAATCGTAAACAAACCTACAAAAAAGATGGTCGATATTTAATATACCTTGGCCAAGCATCTGGAGCAGAATATCAAGGCAAGAAAGTAAAAATAGGAAAACCGTTTCGTACCCCAGACGGACCCAAAAAGTTCAGTGTATATGTAAAGAACCAAAAAGGTAATGTTGTGAAAGTCAATTTTGGTGATCCTAATATGAAGATTAAAAAGTCCGACCCTGCTCGAAGACGTAGCTTCAGAGCCAGACACAATTGCGATAACCCTGGCCCAAAATGGAAAGCAAGATACTGGTCTTGTAGAAAGTGGTAATATTATGAATTATAAACAAATAATGAGCGATGTTCAAAATCAATTAAAAGCTAATGAATTAGAAGAATACAAAAAAGATTTTTTAGAAATGAATATCGGATCATTAAATGCAATTATGAGACACGCCCAAGATCTATTAGAATCACTAGATGATCCAGCAGTAAAAGAAAACTTGACAGAAAGCTGGCTGCAGGGTAAAATTGCAATCACAGAAGACTACATGAGAACGATACACGATTTTGTAAAGTTTGTACCATCGGATGACGATAACACTTATGCGGAGGATAGACCAGGATTATGGGAAAATATCAGACGGAAAAAAGAACGAGAAGGCCGAAAGTATCGACCAGCAAGACCAGGGGACAAAGACAGGCCAGACAAAAAACAGTGGGACAAGCTAACAAAATAAAAGTACAATTTATAATTAGTACTGAGCATCTAAATTATAATGTATTTCTTGCCTACTTAACGCAAGCTCAGATTAATTGTAATAAATTTAGTCTTGATATTAAAACTATATCAAATATCAATGATATATTAAGCATAAGAAACACAGGCCAGTTTGTGGTTTATATGCCAAGATTTTGCGGCATTAATCTAGATAGGCTGCACTCTTTCTTGCAAAATAAAGATTTTGTTTATGCTGCCAATTCTACATATTGGGGCACCGGCTATCCATACATAGCTATATTTAAAAATATCAACACACTAAAAAAAGCTATTACGGCAGTATCAGATGAGTCGAAACATTATTTTTCGGATATGTCAGAAAATATTTTTTTTGCCGCATACCAAGATATCACCAAAATAGATTCGTTCAAGACAACATTGGCGACAGACGACAAGACTATGTTGACAATAGAGAAAAAATGTGGTATACTCAGATTAGACGATGTTTGTTACTTGCAGTCAGAAGGTATCGAAGGAACAATTATCGAAAATAGTATATTTGCTTGCTGGAACGATAATGGAATAGATTTTAATAAATTTCTCAATTTTTATGCAGAAAAGAACAAAGAGATATTTTATAACAATCAAACATATCTATGCTCTCTCGGCAAAGATTTCTTTGTATCTGGAGAATGTCATTTTGCTAAAATTAATGAGGAAATTATATTCTGGGATACAGTAAAGAATAATTGGTCAAAGGCTTCGGGTAACACGTTAAAGCAGATTAATAGTTTTCTAAAGAAAAATTACAAATAGGAGTTTACATGTTAGATATCGGTGGAATTGGAAATCAAAAAATGACCTATCGTGATCATAGTGAAATTGAATTTTTGACACTAAACGAATATACCAACATTGCTAAAAAGATATTGAGTAAATTCGGCAAAGGCATTGAACGCAGTGATGACGTTATTTCATATGTAGCTAATGCTATAATGATGGGTGATTGGCGATGGGATTCTAATTATAAAAGCAAAGATTATGGCAGGAAAAAGGACATCTATTCCTATAGAAATCAGTGCGGCCTTTGGGCGATTAAAACCCTTCAAACAAAAACAAAAAAAGAATTAAGCAAAAAATATAAAGTATATTCTTTAGATAACAAGATTTCTAAAAGCGAAAAAAGTTATTCTAATTTTGTAGCAGACGAAACATTGGATCCTCAACTAATTTTGGAATCCAATGAATCAAATAGAGAAAATATCAAATTCATTCAAGATATTATGTCTAGTGATATCCTTAACGATAAAGAAAAAGATATAATACAAAGCTATTATTACGATGGAGACACGCTAGAAAAAATAGGAATTAGATATGGATTAACCAGAGAGGCAATTCGTCAAAATATACTCAAAACAATTAAAAAGATCAAAAAACATGCAAAAGTATAATGTTATTTTACATCTAATAATAGTCTGTGTTGATGTTAGATCTGGAAGAAAATATATAATATCAAAAAAAGAAAAAGATATTCTTCCTCCATATTTAATACTAGACGAAAATAATAGGAAAAATTTAAAAGAACATATTTCGACGTTTGTTAGGCATATAGTTCCAATACATACTTTGGCTGTTATGCCTCAAATAATAAGTTTGGATTCACCTACTATGGTGGCATCTTACAAAAGAGCAAACGTAGAGTTACCAGAAAATTCGATCAACAGCGTGTATGGTGTTTTAGCGGAACATATACCGCTCATAGACGACAATTTTCATTGGGTAGAATTTAGCTATGAAATAGAAAATAATTTTAGCCTATCTATTTTTGAGGTCTGCCAATCTTTAGTTTAATAAAAAACATGCTGTTTGGTAATACTGGTAGCAGTGTCACTATTTATATATCAGATAATCATGATATAAGATGCAGTATAGATTTTCATGATATCCATAAACTTGGATCTATTATAAAATATGTAGGTCAAACTGAAAAATTTTTAACAGATCTTTCCGAGGTATTGAACAATCAATTGGGACCAAAAGAAAAACTAGAATTAGGAAAATTTCTCAATCAATACAACAATACTATTGATACAAAAAACAATCCTGTGGTGAGACCATTATCGGTATTTAAAAATGAAAGACATTAAACTTGTTTGGGAAAAATGGGAGAACGTATATGAAGATGACGAAGAAGACGTTGTGGATGATGATGTCTACAATGAAGAAATGGCGGAAGAAGACATGGAATACCAGAGGCAAATATTGGTATTCAATCAGCCGGAATATGAATCTCAAATAGATATTTCCAAGCTTTTTAATTTTTGGGTTTGTCATTGTAATTTTAATATAGACGAAGACTGTGTTTCTATCATAGAAGAATGTGCCG